>WNGF01006033.1_pt1 | contig 16478 bp, 13 predicted proteins | sample 5400641 | NCBI WGS metagenome assembly WNGF01 (sample SAMN13153371, study PRJNA577476) | soil metagenome | isolation source: 80 cm soil or saprolite under grassland replicate 2 | place: USA:California | collected 2016-06-15
CTCTGCGTCGAAGCTAGCATCGCCACCCAAACAGAGGGCAAGACCTGCCTTCAAAAAAGGAGGGGGACATGAAAACCAAGACCATCCTGGCATCTCTGGCGGCGTTTTTCGCGGGTCTCGCGATCTGCCTGGCCGCGGATCCGAATATGGGCACCTGGAAGCTCAACGAGGCAAAGTCGAAGCTCGGCCCGGGAGCGACGAAGAACAACACCGTGGTCTATGAGGCTGCGGGCGAGAACGTGAAAATCACGGTGGACGGCATCGCCAGCGATGGCAAGCCGGTGCATCACGAGTGGACGGGCAAATACGACGGCAAGGACTACCCGGTCACCGGGGATCCGGCTCAAGACACGCGGTCCTACAAGAAAACTGACGATCGGACGCTGGGATTCGACGCCAAGAAGGGGGGCAAGGTAACACTGACGGGTCGCGTTGTCGTCGCAGCCGACGGCAAGAGCCGAACGGTCACCTCAACAGTAACCGACTCGAGCGGCAAGAAGGTCAAGAGCACCGCGGTCTACGACAAGCAGTAGGCGGGGCGAAAGCGCCCCGCCCGGCGTCAGTGCTCACGCGCCGGCGCGGCTTCCGGCTTGCCGCTTGTGCGGGGTGGCCGAGGTCGCATCGGCGCGGAGGCCCTCGATGGAGCCGACCCGACCAAACAAACGCCTGCAAATCAAATCCACCAAAAGCAAACCGTCGCTGCATCTGAGCTTTCTGCGAGGTCGTGAGGGATCGGCCCGTTCCCCCATGTCGGTTTTTTCGTGTCACTCCGGTTCCGCAATCGGGCCCTAGTCGCATCCGTCCTCAGAGTAGACTCCGGCATTCGAATGACCCTGATTCCCGGCTCGCGTCTCGGCCCCTACGAGATCCTCTCCCCGCTTGGCGCGGGAGGGATGGGAGAGGTTTATCGGGCGCGGGATCCCCGGCTCTCGCGCGAGGTTGCGATCAAAGTCCTACCGGCGTCCTTCTCGGGGGACTCGGATCTCGTGGACGGCACGAGCTTGCGAGAGCTGACCGCTGGGGGGCCGCTCCCGACCAAGAGATTGTTCGACGTCGGCGTGCAGATCGCCGAGGGCCTCGCAAAGGCGCATGCGGCGGGGATTGTCCACCGGGACTTGAAGCCCGAAAACGTCATGGTCTCCAAGGACGGCTTCGTCAAGATTCTCGATTTCGGTCTGGCCAAGCTCTTCGTCGCGCCGCAAGAGCAGGTCTCCGGCCTGCCGACGGCCATCCAGCAGGAGACACAGCCCGGAACCGTGATGGGGACCGTCGGCTACAGCGCGACACGGGAGCCGAGACGCTGACGGCCATCATCAAGGACGAGCCGGAGCCCGTCGAGCACATCAATCCCAGGGCTCCGGCGCCGTTTCGCTGGATCGTCGAACGCTGCCTCGCGAAGGATCCCGACGAGCGCTACGCCTCGACGCGAGACCTCGCGCGGGACTTGAAGAGCGTACGGGAGCACATCTCGGAAGTCTCCGTCTCGGGCGCGACCGCCCCGGTCGAGGCTCCGCGCAGCCGCGCGCCGAGATTGGTCGCCTTCGGAGCCGCGCTGCTTGCCTTATCGCGGGTGTTTCGCTCGGCCGGCGCCTCAGCAAGGTCGTGCCGCCCTCCTTTCGGCAGCTCACCTTCCGACGCGGCGAAATCCACTCGGCGCGCTTCGCGCCGGACGGTCAGACGGTGATCTATACGGCCGCCTGGGACGGCAAGCCCATGGAGATCTTCTTCCGGCGGCTCGAGAGCCCGGAGTCCCGTCCCTCGGGTCTTTCCGCCGCCGAGCTTCTGACCGTTTCGGCCTCTGGGGAGATGGCCGTCTCCCTCAACCGGCGCCCCTTTCTCGCGTTCGTCCGTACCGGACGCCTCGCCTCGACGAGCATCGCCGGCGGCGCGGCGCCCCGGGAGATCCTCGAAGACGTGCAGTGGGCTGACTGGGCGCCCGGCGGCAAGGAGTTCGCCATCGTCCGCGACGCCGCGGGCCGCAACCGGCTTGAGTTTCCGGTCGGCAAGGTGCTTTACGAGACGACCGGATGGATCAGTCATCCTCGGATCTCGCGAAGGGGAGATCTCGTCGCCTTCTGCGATCATCCGGCGGTCAACGACGATTCGGGATCAGTGGCCGTCGTGGACCGGGCGGCCAAGAAAAGGACGATCTCGGGCTCGTTCTCGACACTCCAGGGACTTGCCTGGTCACCCAACGGCGGGGAGATCTGGTTCACGGCGGCGGAGGTCGGGGGCAACCGATCCCTCCATGCCGTGACTCTCTCGGGGCGCCACCGGGTGCTTGCGGGCGTGACCGGATCCTTGACGCTTCGCGACGTCGGGAGCGATGGACGTCTGCTGATCACGCATGACACGGGCCGCCAGGGGATCATCGGCCTTGCTCCGGGCGAGACGAAGGAGAGGGAACTGTCGTGGCTCGATTACTCCTCGCCGCGGGACCTCTCGAGCGACGGCAAGACGCTTCTCTTCGACGAGTCCGGGGAAGGAGGCGGTGAGGGCTACTCGGTCTACATCCGCAAGACCGACGGCTCCCCTGCGACCCGGCTCGGGGAGGGCGCGGCGGCGCGGCTCGCGCCGGATGGAAAATGGGCGCTTTCCGTCCGGCGACTCGGAACGACGAATCCCCAGATCGTCGTCTATCCCACCGGTGTCGGCGAGCCGAGGCCCTTACCGAGTGAGAACCTGAAGGTGGGGCCGACTCTGGATTGGCTTCCGGACGGGAAAACGGTCGTGTTTACGGCGAACGAGCCCGGACACGGAACACGAATCTACCTGCGACCATTCGACGGAGGCAAGGCACGGCCACTGACGCCGGAGGGATACCGTGGATTACCCCGCGGTGTCTCGCCCGACGGCAGAACGGTCGCGGCGATCGGTCCGGACCAGCGCTTCTATCTGTATCCGATCGCCGGGGGCGAACCGACTCCTGTTCCCGCGGTGGCGGCGGAGGACCGCGTCGAGGGCTGGAGCGCGGACGGAAAGTCTATCTTCGTCCACCGGCGCGGCGAGCTTCCGGCACGGATCTATCGGTTGGATGTGGCCACGGGGAAGAAGACACTCTGGAAGGAAACCATGCCGCTCGAGACGGCAGGCCTCGGAGACGTCGGCGGCGTGATCGTCACACCGGACGGCAGGTCCTACGTCTTCGGGACGGGCTGGATTCTCTCGGATCTCTACCTTGTCGAAGGACTGAAATGACGTTCTCTGCGGGCTCGCGCCCGGGTCCTTGCGAGATCCTCGCGCCCTTGGGTGCAGGTAGTATGGGAGAGTCACGAGATTTGTGATGTGTGATTTGAGATGATTTGAGGGGCATGGGGTCGATCGTGGTGCGGCCCTGCGCTCGCCGCTGAGCTTTGGGACGTTAGGCCCCGCTGGCACCGCAGCTTCTGCTCCACGGCTTCCGGATTATTCGCGGTAGACTGCTCTAGGTCTATGAACGAAGCCGATCTGGCCCTGTTTCTGGACAGCTTCGAGAGCTGCATCCAGGACGACCGCTTCCTTCGTGTCTTCTACGACACCTTTCTGGGTTCGTCCGAGGAGGTCCGAGCCCTGTTCGCGAAGACCGATTTCGCATTGCAGCGCCGCGCACTGCGGGCCTCCCTCTATGTCATGGTCGCCGCCTCCGCTCGACGCCAGGCCGAACTCTCGACACTCTCGGAACTTGCAGAACGCCACCGAGCACTCCGCATCAAGCCCCATCATTACGAACTCTGGATGCAGAGCCTGCTTTCCGCCGTCGCGCAATGCACTAAGCACTTTGACACAGAAGTTGCTCGAGTATGGCGTGATGCCTTCCGTTCAGGGATCAACTACATGAAGGCCGGCGCATAGCAATCGAGATCGGTACGGCGCCCTCGTAGGCAAATCTTCCCTCGATCTTCCCGGAGTGTCTAGCTCCTGTGGGTTCATCGACTACCAGCGGGTGGTCTCAGATACCGAGCCGCGGCCGTGGGTAGCGCGGCCACCGGCAAAGTCCTGAAGTCATCCGTGGCCTCGCAGTTGTCTTGCAGGAGGAGACGGTAACGAGGACCCTCGAGGAGGACTGTGGCTCTCGGAAGCATCAGGTCCCGGCCGCCCAGGACAAAGACGCGATCGGAGGACTCCCACATTTTCAGAAATGCGTCCGGCGTCAGGAAGACTTCCGGGGCATCGCCGCGCCGATACCCGAAGAGCAGCTCTGCGCCCGGTCCTCCGACGACCTGAGTCGATTGGCCGGTATAGAACGTAATCCCACAGCCTTCCTCGTAGTCTTCCGCCACCACCAGTCGTGCTCTGGGCGCCCAATTCCGGCCTACGATCGCGGCCGCCGCTCGCTGAGACCGGTCCTCCGCCACCAGCCGCATCCCCCCATCCGCCAGGCCGAGGATGAGCACAGCCCCGGCGACCCAGAGCGCGAACGCGTGCCTGCGTCGGCCCATCCGTAACGCCAGCGATGACATTCCCCCTAGCAGCAGAAGCACGATCGGGAAAGGCCGGGCCTTTCGGAGAAGCTCGGCCCCGAACACCATGGCGCTCCCCGGATGCGACGCGAAGTACTCCCGGTAATAGCCGTCGAGACCTGAAACCAGGCCGGTCAGGACAGCCGAGCCATTGCTCGCCCAGAGAAACACGATCGGAATGGCGGTCAGCCCGATCCCGGCCACGATCAGGCCCGGCGCCAGGATGGCCGCAGCTCGCCGTCCGCTGGTCATGAATTGCTGCCAGCCGGAGCCCAGGATCACCGCCAGAGCCGGAAGAGCGGGCAGCGCGTAGTACTCCATGCGGGAGCCGGTCAGCGTGAAGAAGACCAGGATTGTCACCGACCAGATCCAGGCCAGATCCAGTCTTCGGCTCCACCGTCCACCGCGCAACGGCAGAGCGCTAGGAAGAAACAGAAACCAGGGAGACAGCCAGAGTAGTGTCGAAGTCCAGAAAGCGGCCACCGATAGAGGTGTGTAGTCGATCGGAGTGCGGCGGCCGAAGAATCGGGCGAAATGCTCGTTGCCGAAATAGAAGGAAAGGAACGCCTGGTCCTGCCAGGCCAGAAGAATGTGCCAGGGCAGGAAAACGATCGCAACGATCGACGCACCAAGCCACGGGCGGAGCCGGCGGACGAAACTTCGGCCGCCCACAAAGAGCGCATACGCGGCGGCCGCGGCGAACGGGAAAAGCAGCCCGATCAACCCCTTGGTCAACCCGGCAAGCGAAGCCCCAAGATAGAAGATCACGGGTCCGGCCCGGGATGCCGGCCGCTTGATCGTCGTTGCCAACCCCAGAAGCGAGACGCTCAACCAGAAGACGAGCAGCGTATCGGTGAAAAGAAAACGGCCAAAGAGAAAGGGCCCAAGGGAGGTCGCGTAGATCAGCGCTGCCAGAGGGGCGGCCCCGTTCCCGACCAGTTCGGAGGCTAGGAGGAAGGTCACCAGAACCGTCCCGATGTAGGCGAGGGCGCTGGGCAGCCGGGAGGCAAACTCCGTGAACCCGAAAAGCCGATACGAAGCCGCGACGCACCAATAGGTCAGCGGCGGCTTCTCGTCGTAACGGACGTGATTGAAGTGAGGCTGAATCCAATCGCCGCTCTCGAGCATCTCCCGGGCGACGAGCGCGTAGCGCGCCTCGGCCGGACTGATGAGCGGGCGCGCGCCGAGACCGGAAAAAGCGAGAACCGCGGGCAGAAGTACGCATCCCGCCAGAGAGACAAAGAGCGTGGGTCGCGATCCGGGGAAGGACCCGGAAACGCCGCAGATTTCTGTGAGGCGACGATTCCCGTGATCTCGCTCGAAGAACTCATCCTTCATTCGTCAACCTCCCACATTCACGTACGGTCAAGCCGTCTCCGAAGAGGGGCCCGCCGCACAGGGCGGACTGCTCGGGCGCGTTCAGGCGCCGCTAGGAGAGCCGGGCGGAGCGGGGAGGGGAGCGCGAGGCGGGAGAACCGGAGACCGATTGGGGAAAAGCCGGGTCGGCCGGCGACGGGACGAGAGGAAAGGACAATGATTCCCGCGCTACGACGAAGGCGAAGGAGGCCGCCGCCACGTAGTCGTTCTGGAAGCAGGCGAGGCAGGGATCGTCGTCCACCACGTTTCCGGCGGCGAAACACGGATCCGGATCTGTGGCCGGTTGCGGCACGAAAATGCCGGAATCGCTCGGACCGTCGGTCACGAGGTCCTCGAACGAGTTCAGATGGTGGTGCGGAGCGGCGGCGGCGGCGAGGAAGAAAAACAGTCCATAGAAAGCGGCGATCCGATAGGAGCGTGTGCTTTGCTCCCGCGACCGAAGTCGCGCGCGATCCAATCCGCTCTGCTGCGTGCGATGGCTCATCGGAAGGCCGGCCGGGAAAAACAGTATCTTCGCCCGGGAGCCGTGTCAATCCGCTTCGCCCGACGGCGCGCGGTGAACGCCTGCGGGAGAGCCCTCGCGGATCACGGCTACCTGAAGGACGCGTGGGGTTTCGCGCGCGATCTTGAACTGCGAGCGCACGCAGGAGCCCGGCCAGTTGAACAGCGGCCCGGCCCAGGCGTATCGTGGTCGCATGCCCCGGCTCAACAAAACATTCGCGTCCAACTCACCCTTTCAGCTGACTCGCGTCGCTCCCCGGTCGCCGCCGGGCCGGAATCTAGATGGCAAAGAGGACTAGGAGACCCGAAGGAGCGATGGCGCCTCGACGGCGACGACTCGAAACCAACACGGTCATTCAAGCTCCACGGAGTCTGCGGAGGACATCCGGAAAGGACAGGCTTGTCCTGGTCCGGCTCCGTATCGTCGTGGTCGGGATTGCGCTGATTCTCTTCGGAGGGTTTCGGCTCGATTCATCGGCTCAGGAGCTCGATCTCCCCGACTCCGATGGATCGGTCCCTACCGGCAGGCCTTCCCTCCCATTGGTCTTGAAGTCGGAAGGTCAGCGCTACGTCACCGACGGCGTGAGCATTCTGCTTGCGCCCCTCCATTGGGCCGGCAGCAGCTGGACTCAAGCGACTCTCGCGGTGGCGTCCGTGGCGTTGCTCTCCCAGGTGGATTCCCGCGCCGACAGCGCTTTCCAGCGAAACCGTTCCGCCCAGACTAACTCTTTCTCCAGTGCCGTGAGGCCGTTCGGCACCTACGGGGCAGTCGGGTTGTCCGTCGCCTCGCTCGGGGCCGGACTCGTGTTCAAGAATGCCGAGTGGCGGGAAACAGGTCGAGATGCCATCGAGGCGGAGCTCTTCGCGGCGGGGATCGCTACGCCCGCTTTGAAGGAGATCATCGGCCGTCTCCGTCCAAGTCAGGGGAGCGACGCAGACGAGTTCCGGCCGCTCTCCGGCAAGCAATCCTTTCCATCAGGTGAATCGACGGAAGCCTTCGCGGTCGCCTCGGTCTTTGCCGCCCGATCGCAAGGCTGGGTCGTTCCGGTCGTCGCCTATACACTGGCTACCGGCGTCGCGCTGGCCCGCATGAACGCACACGCCCATTTCGCGTCGGACGTGGTTGCCGGCGCCTTCATCGGGACGGCGATTGGTCACAGCATTGTTCACCGGCATTTGGCCAGCGACGAGAAGTCTGTCTCCTGGAACCTGGTGCCGATTGCCTCGACGCGAGGCGTCGGCATCGGGATTCGACTGGAAGCCGGGGGCCGGTAGGCGCCTCGCTGCTCTGGATGGCAGGGCTTGGGCGGTGGGCGCGTCCGGACGAAGCGCGGTAGTATGCCGTCCCGATTGAGGAGAAACATGAAGACGCGTTTGACCACCCTATCGGCGATTGGCGTCCTCCTCGCAGCGGCGGCCCTGGCGGCCGACTCGCCGGGCTATCACGTCAGCAAGAGGCTCGCGGTTGGGGGCGAAGGAGGCTGGGATTACCTGACTGTGGACTCGGCGGGACGTCGCCTCTACGTGAGCCATGCAACGCGGGTTGTCGTGATCGACACGGATAGCGGCAGAGTCGTCGGGGAAATCCCGAACACCGAAGGGGTCCACGGCATCGCGATCGCGCCCGAACTCAACCGCGGATTCACTAGCAACGGCCGATCCTCAACCATCACGATCTTCGACTTGAAGACGTTGAAAACTCTGGGAGATGTCAAGAGCACCGGCCAGAACCCGGACGCCATTCTCTACGACTCCAGCTCCGGTCGAGTCTTTGCATTCAACGGGCGGAGCAACAATGCGACCGTCATCGCTGCCAAGTCAGGAAAGGTTGAGAGCACGATCGCACTGGACGGAAAACCAGAATTCGAAGCCTCCGACGGCGCCGGGCGCGTCTTCGTGAACCTGGAAGACAAGAGCATGATCGCCGTGATCGACGCCAAGAAGCTCTCGGTCGAGAAGACCTGGCCGCTCGCTCCGTGTGAGGAGCCGTCGGGAATGGCGATCGACCGCGAGCACAAGCGTCTCTTCGTGGGGTGCAGCAACAAGCTGATGGCGGTCGTGGACGCGGAGAGCGGGAAAGTGGTCGGGACGGTGCCGATCGGCTCAGGAGTCGACGCCAACGCCTACGATCCGGGCACGGGGCTCGCCTTCGCCTCCTGCGGTGAGGGAACGCTCACCGTCGCCCGCGCGGACGGACCAGACAAGTACGTCGTGGCCCAGAACGTCGAGACCCAGCGGGGGGCGCGAACGATGGGGCTCGATGAGAAGACCCACACGGTCTTCCTGGCGACCGCGCAGTTCGGTCCTCCGCCCTCGCCGACGGCTGAGAACCCTCGCCCGCGGCCGAGCCTCGTGCCGGGCACGTTCACGATCCTTGTAGTCACGAAGTAACCAGCCGCGGGGTCTGTCATGACGCCGGAGGAAGCACTCGCGCTGGTTGGCCAGAAGCTCCGAGAACTCGCTACGCTGGTGTTCGCACACGTGAAGCAGCAGGCGGGCAAGATTAAAACTGGTTTCGTAATAGCTCTGCTCTTGGCGGTCTCGCAGGCGGCGCAGCTTGAGGCCGAGCACGGTTGCCTGGTCTACTCCTCGTCGGATTTCGGCGGCAAGGCGAGCTTCGTCGAACTCATCCTGCCCGATCGTGTAAGTGGTCCGGCCGGGTCAATTCGTGGCTCGGGAATACGGAGTCCTCAGTCGCGATAGCGATCGAGCAAGCCTACGTCGACGGCCAAGCATGCTGGGTCTCTCGAACCTGCCGGGGAGCATTTACGAGGCATGCTCCTCGCTCTGATCGCCGAACGGGACGTCGGGACGCGGGCGGCTCGTCCCGTTCCTCCTGGAGTGCCGGAGGAGCCGTCTTCCCTCTCCTCTTTCTCACGTTGTCTCTCGCGGTAGGTTGTGCGGGGGCCGCGCTCCAGCTCGAGCAAACGCCGGTCTCCAAAGCTGACGTGTCCGAGACGCCCGAGCCGGAAGCGCCGGAGTCGCAGCGACCTCTGCCCAAGCGCATCCTTAACGCCCTCGTCGAAGAGGCGAAGCGGTACGCGTCCGACGCTGTGGCGTTCGTCCGGGCGCCGACGACGTGGGATGAGGCCGACTGGCGGCGCGCGGCCGGCGGGGGCGCGTCGTTCGGGACGCTCTTCCTCGCCGATGAGTCGATCGACAGTTTCGCGAGGAAGCAGCGGTCGCACTTCACGGACCGGGTCTCGGGCGCCACGACCTGGATTGGCGGCGGCGGCGGGTTTCGCATCCCCTTCGTGCTCCTGGCTGGCGGGCTCGCGTTCGCCGACGCGAACACGCGGGACATGGGCCGTGACACTCTGGAGGCATGCCTCTTTTCCGAGTACGTCACGAAGGGGTTGAAGAACGCCATCGGACGCGAGCGACCCTTCGAGACCAACGGCGAGACGGCGTTCAAGCCCTTGACCTCCCACGACTCCTTTCCTTCCGCGCACACGACGCAGGCCTTCGCGATCGCCTCGGTGGTCGCCACGAGGTCGGAGGGGTGGGTCGTGCCGGCGCTCGCGTACACCGCCGCCGCGGTCGTCGCCTTTGACCGGGTCAACGACCGCGTGCACTTCGCGAGCGATGTCGCCGCCGGCGCCCTCGTGGGAACCGTCACAGGCCGATTTCTCGTCGCAAGGCACCGCCGCGAGGAGGCCGAGCGCCACCGCGTCGATCTCGAGATCCTCCCGATCCCCTCCGGCCTCGCCGCCCGACTCCGCTTCTGACCCCGACGCCGCCTCCCGTCAAATCCTTCCCCGCTGGCCGTGAAGAAACAAAGACGCCGGAAGTCTCCTTCCGTGGCGAGAGCGTAGAATCGGCTCGACGGACTCCATCACGGCCATTCCTCCCGCTGCTCCCACTCTGGACACCATCGAAGGCCGAGCCTCGCTCCGTGTCGAGGGTGTTGGCGACGGGACTACCGGTCCGACACGGATTCTCACGGCTCTGGCGTTGGTGATTTTCACCTTCCTTCTCCTGACTCCAGGCATCGACTCGGATTTTTGGGATCGAGACGAAGCGGAGTATGCGGAAGTCGCCCACGAGGCGCTGGCGTCAGGAAAATGGCTTGTCCTGACCCTCTTCGACAAGCCCTACGCGGAAAAGCCGCCGCTTAGCATCTGGCTCACCGCCGTCTCATTTCGAACCTTTGGTGAGTCGAGCCGATCGGGCCGTCTGCCTCACGTCCTTCTCGCCTCGCTCAGCCCTGCGGTTCTCTTCGCCATCGGTCTGGGGATTGCGAGCACGGCAGAGGCAGGCGCCGCGGCGCTTCTTCTTTCAACGTCTTTGCTCTTCTTGACGTCGGCGCGGCTCTTGCTGACGGACTCAGCACTCCTCTTCTTCGATCTGCTCGCGGTTCTTGCGATCCAGCGGGTGGCTTCTACCTCTACTCGCCGTCTCTTCCGATGGATACTCCTTGCGGCCCTCGCTCTCGGGCTCGCGCTGCTCGCGAAAGGACCCCTCGCCTACGTCGCGCCGGGCCTCATTGGAGTAGGGATCTTGCTCACCCGTCGAGCGGCGCCCCGTGCCACTTTCGCGATCCGGCTGGCGCTCTCGGTCATTCTTGGGAGCGTGGTCGCCCTCCCGTGGTACGTTCTCGCTGGTCGATCCACGGCGGGAGCCTCGGTCTCATCCTTTCTCCTTCGGGAGCACCTCTTCCGTTTCACAAACGTCATGGAGGGACACCGCGGGTCGCCTCTGCTTGCTTGCGGCGTGCTTCTCTTCGGGGCCTATCCGTGGAGCGCCGCCTTCCTCCGACTCTTCCGGCGTAGGACCCTGACGACCGGGCCGCACAGGTTGGGAGTCTGGACGTGGGGTCTTGGCATTCTCGTTCTCTTTTCTCTTTCTGCAACCTTCCTTCCGCACTACCTCTTGCTCGCCATGCCTGCGTTCGCGCTCCTGGTCGTCATCGCAGGACCGTCTGCGTCACCGCTAGAGCGACGCGACATTTGCTGGGTCTCCGCTGCCGTGGGGTCGAGTCTCTTCCTGGCAGCCGTGTTCGGAATCCAGCGAACGGAATTCCCAGACCTCCTTGCGCCGGTCGTGTACGTTCTTGCGGGAGCCGCGATTCTGGCGATCTCGATGCCTCTTCTACCGGAAGGGATCACCTCCCCGAAGAACATGCTCATCGGATGTGCGCTCCTCGCACTCAGCTTTTCGCTTGTTATCCCCGCGACACTCGACCGCGCACGCGGTCTCGCCCAACTCGGCAAGGCCACGAAGCTCCAGAGGCTCCCTGGCGAGCCCGTCGGAGAACTCAGTCTCCGGGAACCCTCTCTGCGCTACTACGCCGATGCGAGAACGATATGGAAGCAGGACTCCGCGGAGGGATTACTCGCTGCGGCGGGCGGCGGCGCGACGCATTCGATGCTCGTCTGGCTGACGGATCGGGAAGCCCTCGCATTCGCTCGCGCTCGCAAAGGAAGAATTCAAGTGCTCGCTTCTGTCGTCAACGTTGTCGAGTCAGGGCCCAAGGGTCTCGTTGAACTCTGTCGTATTCGTATTCGGTTCGAACGACACACCTAGACTGACCTAGACCAAGGCAGATGGACCTAACACGGGAAGGGTCAACGCATGCCACACTTCCGGATTCGGTAGCTGATTTCCTTCGCGGGAAGCGCATCGTTGCTTCAGGTGGTGGCTCCGTTGGTGGCGTCGCGTACCTGGGTAAATCTGAGAACGGGTTCATCTCACCTCTCGTTACCACGGACCCGCCTGTTGACCTCGCCCACGCCTTCCGGCCCGAGATCGAGGTGGCGAAGCGGCTTGTCGGGGTCCGAGACGTAGAATCGACGCCGTCAAAACGAACCTGAAGGAAGCGAGGGTCCCGGCCGATGGGTTTCCTTGGCGATGACTCGATGAAGCCGGGGGGCGCCGGCGAGGAGGCGGGCGGAAGGTCGGGGCTGTCCAAGGAGCTCACAGTCGCCACTCCGCTGCCGGGGTCCGGCCAGCGCGGGCCGGCTGCGCCGTCGGTCGGTTTCGGGACAACGCTCGATCACTTCGAGATCCTGGAGCTCCTCGGCGCGGGAGGCTTCGGCGAGGTCTACCGGGCGCGTGACGCGCGTCTGGAGCGGATGGTGGCGGTCAAGGTGCTGCCCGAGGATTTCGCGCAGGACATCGGCCGGCGCGAGCGGTTCCGGCGCGAGGCGATGGCCGCGTCCGCTCTGAATCACCCCAATATCTGCACGGTTCACGACCTGGTGGAGGCTGGAGGACGGCACCTGATCGTGATGGAGCTGGTCGAGGGCCGCACCCTTCACGAGGTTGTCTCCGGCAGTCCGCTGCCTCCGAAGCAAGTGGTGGCATTGGCACAGCAGATCACCGCGGCGCTGGCGGCGGCGCACCGCGCGGGGATCCTTCACCGGGACATCAAGAGCGGCAACATCGTTCTGACGCCGCAAGACCAGGTGAAGGTCCTCGACTTCGGGCTCGCCAAGCGGCTGTCGCCGGGACCGGCGACAGGCGGTGCGGCGCCAGAGCTGACTCGCGAGGGAATGGCGGTCGGAACCCTGACGTCCATGTCGCCCGAGCAGCTGCTCGGCAAGCCTCTCGACGCGCGCAGCGACCTGTTCTCGCTCGGCGTGGTGATGTACGAAATGCTCACGGGCCGCCTGCCGTTTGGCGGCAGCACGGCCGTCGCGATCGCGGACGCCATCCTGCACGCTCCGCCTCGGCCGCTGCGGGAGGTCGTCGCGCCGGAACGGTTGAAGGCCGTGATCCTCAGGCTGCTGGAGAAGGATCCTGCCGGACGGTACGCGAGCGCCGAGGAGCTGCTGGCCGAACTGAGGGCGATCGAGGCCTCCCTTGCTCCGCCGCGGCCAGCGCGCCTCTCGAAAGGAATGGTGACCCTCGTCGCGGCCGCCGGTCTCGTTGTTGCCGTGCTGGCCGGCTGGCTCTGGCACCGCACGTCCCGAATCCGATGGGCGCACGGGACAGCCACCCCGGAGATTGCTCGGCTCTTAGCCGCCGAGGATTTCACGAAAGCCGCAGCGTTGACTCGCGAGGCCCGCGTCGTGCTCCCGAAGGATCCGACGCTGGAGAAGCTGTGGACGCAGGCGACGATCGAGGTCTCCGTCGAGAGCGTCCCGGCCGGAGCGGACGTGTCGTATCGGCCCTACAGGGCAGATCCGCGGAACTGGGAAGGCCTCGGAAGGACGCCTTTGACGAAGGTCCGCGTCCCGAGAGGTTTCTACCTCTGGCGGATCGCGAAGCCGGGATTCATCGCCGCCTGGCAGATCGCCCCTACCTGGTCAGTCGTCCACAATTTTGCTTACAAGCTGGCCTTCCGACTCGACGCGGAGGGGAGCACTCCGGCCGACATGGTGCGCGTGCCGGGTGGAAAGGTCGGGCTCGCGATTCCGGGGCTCGATCAACTTCCAGAAGTTGCGCTCGACGACTACCTGATTGACCGGCACGAAGTCACAAACGAGGAGTACAAGAAGTTCGTCGAGGCGGGCGGCTACCAGAAACCCGACTTCTGGAAGCAGCGCTTCGTCAAAGATGGGCAAACGATGGCGTGGGAGGAGGCGATGGCTCTCTTCCGCGACGGGACGGGCCGCGCAGGCCCCATGACGTGGGAGCTCGGTAGTTTTCCGAAGGGGCTGGAGAAGCACCCGGTAGCGGGCATGAGCTGGTACGAGGCCGCCGCCTACGCGGAGTTCGCAGGGAAGAGCCTCCCCACGATCTATCACTGGAACAAGGCCGCGCAGACGCAGGCCAGCATGCTCATTGCCCCGGGGAGCAATTTCCAGGGCAACGGGACGTTGCCAGTGGGAGGCGAAGGTGCCGTCAGCGGCTTCGGCACGACAGACATGGCCGGCAACGTCAAGGAGTGGTGCTGGAACGAGAGCATGGGAGGCAAGAGGTTCATCCTCGGCGGGGGTTTCGGCGAGCCAACCTACATGTTCATCGACGAGGACGCTCAATCGCCCTGGGACCGCAGGCCTAACTACGGGTTTCGGTGCATCAAGCTCTCCTCGGCACCGCCCCCGACCGCCACCGAGAGAATCGAGGGGGTCTTCCGCGACTTCTCGAAGGAAAAGCCGGTCTCCGACGAAGTCTTCCGGGCTTACAAGGGGCTCTACGCCTACGACAAAGGGGAGCTGAACGCGCGGGTCGAAGAGACGGAGGCGACCGAGGACTGGACTCGGGAGAAAGTCAGCTTCAACGCGGCCTACGGCGGCGAGCGCGTGATCGCCTACCTGTTTCTGCCGAAGAACGCGGCCCCGCCGTATCAGACGGTCGTCTACTTCCCCGGCTCGGGCGCCATCAGCGCGGACAAGTTCAGCCTCTCGGCGTACGCCGACTTCATTCCGAAGAGCGGCCGGGCGTTGATGGCTCCGATCTACAAGAGCACGTTCGAGAGACGGGACGAGCTGAAGAACGACATTCCCGAGAGGACCGCCTTATGGCGCGACCACATGATCGCGTGGTCAAAGGACCTCGGCCGTTCGCTCGACTATCTGGAGACGCGGAGGGACATTGACCGCGGGAATCTGGCGTACCTGGGCCTGAGCTGGGGCAGCGCTCTCGCGCCGATTCTTCTGGCGGTCGAGGGCCGCTTCAAGACGGCGATCCTGGAATCGGGAGGCATGGGGTTCCATAAGGGTTTCCCCGAGGCCGACCAGATCAACTTTGTAAGCCGCGTGAGGATCCCGGTGCTGATGCTGAACGGCCGGTACGACCACTTCTTTCCGATCGAGTCGTCGCAGCTGCCGCTCTTCCGCCTCCTTGGAACGCCCGAGAAAGACAAGCGGCACGTTATCTACGAGAGCGGCCACGCTCCTCCCCGCAAGGAGTTCATTCGGGAGAGCCTCGACTGGCTGGACAGGTATCTCGGACCGGTGAAGAGATAGACAGATCGGCACACACACACTTCTGTTTGGAGGCACCGGGGATCGTGGGCCACTCTCGGACGATTCTAATCACAGGCGCGGCGGGGAACCTCGGAAGCCTGCTGGCCCGCCGCCTAATCCCATGCGGACAGCCGTTGCGCCTGATGTACCACCGGAGGCCGCTGCCCGACGACATTGTCCAGGCCCCCAACGTCACGCCTGTGCAGGCGGATCTCGGCAATCCGCGGACGCTGTCGGCGGCGGTGAACGGAGCAGACGTTGTCGTTCACTTCGCAGGGGTGTTGTTCGCTCCCCGGCCAGAACACTTCCTACCAGAGACCAACACGCGATGGTTCGCCAACCTTCTCGCCGCTGCCTTGGAAGCGCAAGTCGACAGAGTGATCCTGATTTCGTTCCCGCACGTCGAGGGGCCAACTTCAGTTGAGCAGCCCGCGACCGGGCGGCTCGATCGGCAGCCCATTTCAGTTCACGCTCGGACGCGCCTCGAGGAGGAGCGGCTTCTCCTGGAGCGCACGGAACGGACAGCGACGGCCCCGGTTGTGCTTCGGCTGGGCATGGTCTACGGGCGTGGAATCCTGATGATCGAAGCCGCTCGCTGGCTGGCGCAGCGACGCCTTCTGTGCGTGTGGCGGGAGCCAACGATGATTCAACTCGTCTCGACCACCGATTATCTCAACGCGACGGAGGCCGCGATCTTCAACCCCGGCGTGCGGGGCATCTACCACGTCGCGGACGAGCAGCCGGTCACATTGCAGCACTTCCTGGATGAGGCCTGCCGCGTCTGGGGATACGCGCGGCCCGTCCGGCTACCGCTCTGGGTGATTTACACCGCAGCCACCCTCTGTGAGTGGCTGGCGATGATTGTGAGAAGGCCCTCGCCGCTAACCCGTGATTTCATTCGGATCGGCCGGGTCTCGCATTGGGGCGATACCCGACGGGCTCGCGAGGAGCTAATTCCGAAGTTGGAGTACCCCACGCTGACAGCAGGGCTCTCGACGCTTTGAACATCTCGATCAGAATGCCCTTTCGACGAGCATGGACCTCAAATCGCCGGGTTCACGGATGGGCATGGGTGGGGCTGACCCTGGCTCTCGCTCTTCACGTTCTGGACGAGGCGAGCCACGACTTTCTCGCGCTCTTTAACCCGATTGCGCTCCGTGTCCGGCAGGCCGCGCCTTTCCTGCCGATGCCGGTCTTCACGTTTCGCGTCTGGTTGGCGGGCCTCATTGGCGCCATCGTCTTGCTCCTCGGCCTGTCCCTTTTTGTCTTCAAGGGAGCGGCGTGGACCCGCGGCGCGTCATATCTG
>WNGF01005334.1_pt1 | contig 16477 bp, 17 predicted proteins | sample 5400641 | NCBI WGS metagenome assembly WNGF01 (sample SAMN13153371, study PRJNA577476) | soil metagenome | isolation source: 80 cm soil or saprolite under grassland replicate 2 | place: USA:California | collected 2016-06-15
CGACTGCGGCCCCCACCACGACCGCGGCCCCCACCACGACCGCGGCCCCCACCACGACCGCGCCCGCTACCACGGCCGAGCCCCCCACGACGGCCGAGCCCACGACAACGGCCGAGCCCACCACGACCGGGCCCACCAGCGGGCTCGCCAACGACGATTTCGCCAATGCCACGGTGATCAACAGCGTTCCGTTCACCACAACAGAGGACACTACCCAGGCGACGTTCGATCCCACCGATCCTGACCAGTGCTCCAGCAACGGATCGGTGTGGTTTGCCTACACGCCGCCGTCGGACGTGACCATCCAGGCAGACACGATCGGGAGCAGCTACGACACGGTGTTGTCCGCTTGGACGGGAAGCCAGGGTTCTCTCAGCCTCATCGCCTGCAACGACGATGCCGTTGGCCTGCAATCGAGGATCAGCTTCCCGGCGACGGGCGGGACGACCTACTACTTCATGGTCGCCTTCTGCTGCGGCAGTGGTCTGAACGGCGGCGGGAGCCTGACGTTCAACGTCAACGAGCTCGTTCCGCCGGGCAACGACGCCTTCGCCGACGCGACCGCGATCGCCTCGGTGCCCTTCAGCGACACCGCGGACCTCTCGAGGGCCACGACGCAGGCAGGGGAGCCGTCGCCTGCGTGCGTCGGGCTGCAGAACACGGTGTGGTACGCATTCACGCCGACCACGACCGAATCCCTCACCGCCAGGATGGAGCAGTTCGGCGCGGGGGTCGGCGTGTACACCGGGACGTCGCTCACCAACCTGACCCGGGTCAGTTGCAGCTTCGCCAGCCAGTCCCTCGTCTTCCGGGCAGAGGCGAACACCACCTACTACTTCCAGGTCGGTGGGTGGTGCTGCGACGGGTTCGGGCCGGTCACGTTCCACCTGGAGGTTGCGCCGAACCCGGTGGCCAGCTTCTTCTTCTCCCCCGGGGACCCCTCGGTCTTCGACGCGGTCCAGTTCCAGGACAACTCCTTCGACCCGGCGGGCGGGACAATCTCGTCACAGGCGTGGAACTTTGGTGACGGGGCCACGGGGACGGGCTGCTGCCCGACCCATCAGTACGCCCGGGACGGCGATTACACGGTCGAGCTCACCGTGACGACCGCTGACGGCCGCACCGCGTCGACCTCGCAGGTCGTGCAGGTTCGCACCCACGACGTGGCCATCGTGGGGATCGCTGTGCCCAAGTCCGCGCACGTGGGCCAGACCATTTCGGTCAACGTGGACGTGGCAAACAAGCGCTACCCCGAGAGGGCCCAGGTCGACCTGCTCAAGAGCGTCCCAGGGGGCTTCCAGCAGGTGGGCTCGCTCACCCTGTCGGTGCCGGTGCGGCCTCCCGGGGGCACCTCGACCCGGTTCGCGTTCAGCTACACGGTCGCCCAGGCTGATGGGACCACCGGGAAGGTCACGTTCAAGGCCGTCGCCACCCTCCTCGATCACCGCGACGCGCTTCCTGCCGACAACGAACTGAGCTCGACGCCAGTGAAGATCACCTGAGCACCGCGCGGCACCGTGGGTGGGGCTCCCAAGAGATGTCGACCTGAAGGGAGGCCCCACCCCGGTGCCGATGCGCCGGTCGAGCGGCCCCGCCAACACAGAGGCCACTCGACCGGCGGGTTCACGATGGATGATCAGGCCGCGGCCACCTGCTCGGCCGGCTCGCCAGCGGCGATGGCCTTGGGCTCACGGGCCTCGATCTCGATGCGGTGCGGCTTGGCCGACTCGGCGACCGGCGCGGTGACGGTCAGCACCCCGTTGTCGTACCGCGCGGTCGCCTTGTCGAGGTCGACCGCGTCCGGCAGGTACAGCGAGCGGGTGAAGGTGCCCTGTGGACGCTCCCGGATGATCACCTCGGCCCCCTCGGCCCCCTCGGTCGGCTCCAGGCGCCGCTCGGCCTTCACCGTGAGGACGTTGCGCTCAACGGTCAGCTCCACCGAGGCCGGGTCGATGGCGACGCAAGCAGGCCGATTTAGACGATAGCGAAAATGCACATGTTTAGATCGATACGTCTATAGGTAATTCTGCGTATCGACTTCTTGGATGTGTAGCTGCTCCTTGTATAGAGCGAATCGGGTGAGCCACCCGAGGGAACGGGCTCCCGACAAGCCATCGTCGCCGCGACCGTACGGCCGCTGGTTCAGGGCAGGCCGGAAGGGGGTGAGGACCGGACCACGGACAGCAGCGTGCAAGCAGTCTCCAGGAGGGGACAGGAGGGGAAGAGTGAGCAAACTCCGAAGAAGGCTCCTCGCACTGTGGGCAGTCGTCGCCTCAGCCGTGATGCTCGGGATGCTCTCCGTACCGCTGCCTGCTGCCGCCAACCCGCAGTTCCAGGTCATCGCCACCGTCGACGTCGGTGTCAATCCCTTCGGCGACACGATTGCTCCGGACGGCAACACCGTCTGGGTGGCCAACGCGGGGACACCAGGAGGAGCCTCCGGCCATACCGTGACCGTCCTTGACGCGAGCACCTTCGCAACCCAGTCGGTGATCGGCGTCGGCAATTTCCCCGAGGACATCGCCTTCGCCAGCGCCGGTAGCCAGGCATTCGTCACCAATTCGAGCGATGCCACGGTGTCGGTTATCAACACGTCGACCAGGACGGTAGGACAGACCGTCAACCTGTCGACCGTCCCGATGCTGTTCCCCTTCGGGGTCGTCGCGACCAAGGACAGCCAGAAGGTCTTCGTGACCAGCGTAGGGTCCCAGCGCGACACGTCGCTGGACAACATCGCGGTCCTCGACAACTCCAGCCCGAGCAACGTCTTCGTGGGCGCGGCGATCCACGTCGAGGGCGCGACGGGCCGGCCAGCGCTGACCCCCGACGGAAGCCTGCTGGTGGTGCCGCGAGGGCGCGGCGACCTCGCCCCACCGGAGACGCTGCTGGTCGACCCAGCGACCAACCAGATCGTCGGGGACCTGACGCTGGGCCGAGCGGGTGCCACCCAGGCGGCCACGGTCACCCCGGACGGCCGGTTCGCCTATGTGAGCATCCTCGGCGGCACCGGGGGCGTGTGGGTGATCGACCTTGCCACCCGCTCGACGGTGACGGTGATCCCGACGCCAGACACCCGCATCTTCGGAGTGGAGGCCACCCCCGATGGTCGGTTCGTCTTCGCCACGGACTTCCTTCTCGGTGAGGTCTCGGTCATCAGCACGGCAACCAACCAGATCATCGCGAACGTGCCGGTGGGCAGTCTCCCCAACGACATCGCCGTGACTCCCGACTCCAGCAGGGCCTTTGTCACCAACCAGGGGAGCACGACCGTCTCGGTCATCTCGATCTCGTCCGTGTGAGAGGGTCGTCGAGGCAGCAGTCCCTGTCGGCCAGGCCATCCGCGGTTCCCGCAGCTCGCCTGGCCGACAGGGTCAACGCCGATCAAAGCAAACTACGGCTGTAATACGGGGGCGTCACGCGAGCGCTCAGCGGCGGAGATACGGCGGAATCGGCAGCTCCTTGCCGCGCCAGCGCGAGATATCTTCCGTCGCGATCCGCCCGAAGAAGTTCATGAAGTGCGCGCCCGCAGCATCAAGTGCCCGTTTGGCCCGATCTCTGTCGTTTATGCGTGGCGCATGAACCGCGATGACGGTGCGGCCGTCTCGCAGGGCCGCCTCGTAGACCACCAGGTCGACCATCTGGTCCGTCTGCGTGAACTGCAGAAGACGCCAGGCTTGCGTCCAGCGCCCGCGCACCTTTCCCAGGCTGTCAATACGGTCCGCGTCCTCGTTGCCCAGCAGGACGGTGATGGCCTCCAGGCCGAAGCCGGCGCGGACGAGCTCGTTGGTTGCCATCGTGGCAGCTTCCTCATTGTCCAGGACTGCCATGAGGCGGTTCACCGTCGCTACCTTCTGTCGCCGCGGTGCCATCGCAGCTCCTCACCTGCGGTCCTGCTCCGTGCAGCTATTGCTCGTCCCCTAAGGGGTTGCATCGAGCTCGCGCCGCCCGGCGTCGGAGGCGCTATTCGGTCGCGCTCCTCCACGTCGATCATGACACGCAGCGGCTACCAGCAGGAACGTGGCGTTCACTCGTTCAGCCCCACGACCCGCGGGTTCAGGTCCGCGGTACGACCACCAGGCCGTTGATGTAGTCGGCCGTCACCACGTCGGGGCGACCGTCACCGGTCACGTCGCCGACCTCGACCTGTTGATGGGCGGCGTTGGAGTTTCTGCCGTGACGGCGTGCAGGAGCGTTACGTACCAGTCACTTCTGCTGCTTGAGGAGCGTATCGATGGCCAGGCAGGAGGCGACGACCAGGCTCCGGAGCGGATCGGTGAGGCTGGGGTTCAGCTCCACCAGATACTTGTCCGCGGTGGTGAACAGCTCGCGCGCGCCGGCCCACTTCTTGTCGACCCGGGCGATTGCCTGGCCGCTCGCGTCCTGCACGCTGAAGTTCCACGCCCGCAGGTTCTCGGCACGGATCTCTCCGAGCACGTTGCCAGCGGGATCGGTGAGCGTCATGCGCACCTTACCCAGGCGGATCCTCGCGGCGATGCGGCCGAGCGCGACGCCATTGGGCCGGGAGACCGTGCAGGTGATCCGCATCCCGGGCTTGTGCACCAGCAACGCGACGGTGCCGTCGGCCTCGCGGATCTCCAGCTTGACGCCCAAGAGGGCGTCGGCCCTGATGAGCAGCCGCAGCAGGCGGGTCAAGACCGACTGGCCGACCTGCATGACCGAGCCGATGCGGTTGCCGTGCTCGTCATAGATGGAGTACTCGTTGCGCAGCTCGATCAGCTTGGCCTTCTGATCGACGAGGAACTTCGCGTGGGCCAGTAACTGGCTCAGGGCAGGCTGCGAGTAGCCGTAGACGTGCTGTTGGTATGGATCATCAGAGGGGGTTGGCTGCATCACCGGCTCCTCGCGGTGGACGATACGTCCTATTAGGCGGCTTTCTGCGCTGATGGCTGACGAACTTTACCTCAAGCCGCCTACCTGAGCAATCGAGCCCCGGCCATTCGTTCTCGCGCGGGCCAGAGCCGGCCCGCAGCACGTCTGCACTGGCCGCGCCTCCCCGGTCTTCCCGCCAGGTGGACAAGGTTTGCCCGGGTCGTGAACGATCACGCGCGTGAAGCCTGCAGGCGCGGACGATGAGCGCCGCGGCCAGTCCTGGATCGCGGTGCTGCTCGGCTACGGCGAGGTCGTCATCGATGCGGCGGTGGCACTGGCGCTCATCGTCAGCGGGGCCACCCTGCTTGGGGTGGTGGTGTACAAGTTCGTGCGCGACCTCGATCGAGTGCCGTTTATCAGCAACGCGCTCGGACTGCTGAGCGGCCTGCTGCTGGTGTTCATCTTCACCGAGCTCATCAGCACGATCCGTGTCGTCATCGCCCGGCGCAGGGTGGAGGTGGAGCCGTTCCTCATCGTTGGGATCGTTGCGGCGGTCCGGCGCCTGATCGTGATCAGCGCCGAGGCCGAGAACCTGCTGGGGACTGGTCGGTTCCGGGACGTGATGCTCGAGATCGGCGTGTTGGCCGCGACGGTGCTCCTGCTCGGAGCGACCGTGCTGGTGCTTCGCATCACGCGCAGGGGAGACGATGAGCCGACCGGTGGCCAGACGCAGTGACTGAGAGCCCCGTGGCTCAGCTCCGGATTGGTCGCAGCCATGCCGGCCAGGTGTCGACTTGGAGGTGGTGCGACGTCCACCAGCGCGTCGTGTGAGCCTGCCGTGACCAATTGCTGCTATGCTCAGGCCACCGTATCCGGCGAGGGCGGTCGCCCTCGCGGTCGTCACAGGTGTCACGTACTCCGTTCGTACGAACGCCGATCTCCTCGGCGCAGGTCGTCCGCGCGCTGTGTCGCCACTGAGGCGCCCATCCGACTGATGAACGGAGTGTCCCTCTTCTTGTCTGCTGCTCTTACTGATCGCTCCCCTTCGATCGCCACGCCAGCCAGCTCCTTCGAGGAGCTCGGTGTGTCGTCCGCCGTGGCCGCCGCGCTCGCCCGGCGCGGCATCACCACGCCGCTTCCCATCCAGGCCCGCACGCTGCCCGACGCGCTCACCGGGCGTGACGTCCTCGGCCGCGCGGAGACCGGCTCGGGCAAGACCTTGGCGTTCGGGTTGCCGCTGCTGATCCGCACTGCGGCGGGCAGTGCCGGACGGCCTGGGCGACAGGGTCGACGCGGGCCTCGGGCCCTGGTGCTGGTGCCCACCCGCGAGCTGGCCCGCCAGGTCCACGACGAGCTCGCCCCGCTGGCGGCGCCGCTGGGCCTGCGGCTGCTCGCCGTCTACGGCGGCGCTTCGATGCGCACCCAGGTCCAGGCGCTCCGGCGCGGCACTGACGTGGTCGTTGCGACACCCGGGCGGCTCACCGACCTGCTGCGGCAAGGTGCCTGCTCGTTGGACGCGGTCGAGGTCGCCGTGCTCGACGAGGCCGACCACATGGCCGACCTGGGCTTTCTCCCGGCCGTGACCTGGCTGCTGGATCGCGTCCCCGCCGGCGGGCAGCGCCTGCTGTTCTCGGCCACCCTCGACAACGGCGTCGACATCGTGGTGCGCCGCTACCTCAACGATCCCGTACGCCACGCAGTCGCGCCCGCCAGCGTCGCAGCGGTCACTCGGATGGACCACCGTTTCATCACCGTGACCGCCCTCGACAAGGTCGCGGTGGCCGCCGAGCTCGCCGCCCGCTCTGGCCGGGTGCTGCTGTTCGTGCGCACCAAGCGGGGCGCCGCGCGGCTTGCACGCCAGCTCGACCGTGCCGGCGTGCAAGCCGGGGCGTTGCACGGCGACCTGCCGCAGCGCGCCAGAGAGCGCGCCCTGGCGGCGTTCGCCGCCGGTAGGGTACCGATCCTGGTGGCCACCGACATCGCTGCCCGCGGGATCCACGTGGAGGGGGTCGACCTGGTCGTGCACTTCGACCCGCCCGCCGAGCACAAGGCCTACCTGCACCGGTCGGGACGCACCGCCCGCGCGGGCGCTGCCGGCAGCGTCGTCACCCTGGTCCTGCCCGAGCAGACGGCGGAGGTCGCCGAGCTGCGCCGGCGCGCGGGCGTGCCTGCGGAGCCAGCCTCCTCAAACGCCCATGGGGTGATCCCCGTCCGGCCGCGCGAGCGTGCCGCACGCCGCCGCCGGCGGCAGCGCTCCGCCTACGGCCGTCGCTGAATTCGGGTTGCTGATCACGCCCCGAGGTGCAGCCAGGGGACCGCGCTGTCAATCGTCCCGTGGGGAGTGGCGCGGCCGCTGCGCGCTGATGAGCGCGAGCGTGGCCGCTGGCTGACCGCCTTCAGTGCCGGGAGGAAACCACGACCACCGGGCAGGTGGCGTGCAGGACCAACGCATGGGTCACCGAACCGAGCAGGAGCTCATGGAATCCGCCCCGGCCCCGCGATCCCACCACCAGCAGATCGGCGTCGGACGACAGTTCGACGAGCGCGTCAGCAGGATGGCGCTCCTGCACCACGATCGGCTGCACCTCGACCCCCGCCACTCCGACCTCGCCGAGGAGCTCGTCCACCAGCTCCTCGGCGCGACCGCGCGCCGCCTCGCGCAGCACCTCCTGCGCCTGCAGCACGCGTGCCAGCTCCGCCGCCGACGGCTCCCCGGCCGGGCCGGTGGGCACACCCGGCACGGCGTGCTGCGACGGGAAGTACAGTGGGGCGGTCCACTCCTCCGGCTTGTGCACGTGCACCACCCGAAGGGCGGCCCCGCGCAGCTTCGCCTCGGTCACCGCCCAAGCCAGCGCCTTCCTCGCGCCAGGTGAGTCATCGACCCCGACCACGATTCCGCCCATCGCCCCGCTTCCTCCGGTTCGGCTTGCCTTCACGCAGAGCATATCGAGGATGACCAGCGGCTCCACCACCGCTCCAGGCGAGCACCCATAACGAGCGCGTGGTTCGGACTCGACCAGAGAAGGAGATGCCTCCACAAGGTTGCCCTGGTCATCGACGACATGGTGTCCTTCGATCCATTCATAGCGCGATGCATCCGGATCTACGGCCATGCCGAACAACCGCTCGAACGGGACGGGATGGTCGGCCAGGGCATCTACATGCGTATCACCCCGACCATCTCTTGGAGCTGGAACATGGCAGGCAATCCCGGTGCGCCGGGGTCAGGGCTCGCAGCCGGTCCCGTCGTGGTCGCTGTCCAGGCCGAACGGATCGGGAGCCTGCACCCGGATCGGCCCCGCCACATAGTTGGGGCCGTTGCCGGAGCCGCCCGCGCAGTCGTAGTCCCCGATCCCGTCGTGCAGGCAGGCGTCCGGGTAGGCGGGATCGCAGTTGCTGGCCGGCGGCTTGGTGGCGGGCGGCTGGGTGGCCGGCGGTCTCGTGGCCGGCGGTCTCGTGGCCGGCGGCTGGGTCGCGGGTGCTGCGGTGGTCTGCGGGTGGGTGGTGGTCGGCCGTGCCGCCGTCGCTGGGACGGTGCTCGGCGGCAGGGTCGTGGTCGAAGGGGAGGTCACCTGACTGGTCGGCGCGGCCACGACCGCAGCCGTCGTCGGCAGTGTCGTGGTGGGCGTGGTCGGGCTGGCCAGCGAGGCGACGACTCCCACCAACACGACCAGGCTCAGCAGGCAAGCCGCGACGATGAGCCACCGCTGCCGGTACCAGGGTCGGGGTTGGCCGGGCGGCGGGGGTGGTGGTGGTGGTGGTGGTGCCGCCCACGGCTGGGTTGGCGGTCCGCCATCCTGCGGTGGTGGCGGCTCGTGGGGCGGTGGTCCCCAGCCGTGGTTGGGCGGTTGCGACGACATGGTCTCCCTTCCAGGGCCCGCAATTCGGGCCGAAACTTCGTGATGTGCGCAGGCTCGCATGATCGCCAGGTTCGTGCGCACGGGCCTATCGTGGCAATGTTCGGCAACGGGACGATCACGAACTGCTACGCCGCAGGTCACAACCTGTCAGGCCCGGCGCGGTCCCGGCAGATGACCGTGGTCCCAGGATGCTCTCGCAGCCGGCGCAGGTGCCGGTCTCCCGATCAGCCGGCAGATCCACTGGCCAGTGAGGAGCACCGTTTGGGTCTTGAGCCGAACGACGCCTCGCGGGCAGGTGCTTTGCGGCTACGCCGGTTGGATCGCGAGACGCTGGAACAGCGCGGCGGGGAACCATCCGGTGCGGACCAGGGTCCGGTCCACGCGGCGGCCCAGGTCCGATGCGGCGGCCCGCACGCTGCCGGCCGGAACGAGGCGGATGTCGTAGATCCACATCTGGCCATCGGGCCGCAGCACCCGGCCCAGCGAGGCGATCACGGCGCCGACGTCGGCCCAATGGTGCAGGCTCGCGGTCGACACGATCAGGTCCACGGAGTCGTCGGCCAGCGGCAGGTCGACCAGATCGGCGACGGTGAACGCCACCCGGTCGGTGAGGTTGGCTCGCTCGGCGCGCCGGGTCGCCACGTCCACCATGCCGCGCTCCAGGTCGATCCCGAGCACCCGCAGGTCCGGGCGCCGCGCGGCGATCTCCACCGCGAGCCGCCCGCTGCCGCAGCCCGCGTCCAGAAGGGCGCCGCCAGTCGGCGCTGCCGCTGCCACGTCGGCGGCGACGCGCCGGTACATGCCCCCGAACACCGTGCCGGCGTGCCGGTCGTAGGCCTGCCCGTGCGTGAAGTGCATTCGCTGGATGACCTGGTGAAGTGCCTTGTGCATGACCGCTCCCTATGATGGTTGACACCAGCAACTGTCATCGATGCTATCCTCAACAGTTGCTATGATCAACCATGGAGGTGTCGTGCCGGACTCCGACGCCGAGCTGCTGGAAGCCCTGCTCACCAAGGTGATGCGGCTGCTCGCCGTGCATGGCGACGCGCCCGCCGGCGACCCTGCCGGAACGGCGCTGTCGGTGGCCGAGGGCGTCCTGCTCGTCGAGGTGCTCGCCACCGGCGAGGTGACCCAGCAGCAGGTGGCAGACCGGCTGCGCCTTGACAAGAGCCGGGTGAGCCGGCTGTGCTCGGCGCTGGAGCACAAGCACCTGCTCGCCCGCCAACGCGATCAGCGCAACCGCCGTAACCTCCGCGTCCGGATCACCCCGTCCGGGGCGGCTGCCGCCACCCGGCTGCGGCAGACCTGGCACGAGCGGCACGAGCGGATGCTCGCCGCGATGACCCCCGACGAGCGGCGCGCCCTGCTTCTCGGCCTCGGCGCGCTCGCCAGGGAACTCGCGGCGTTCCATCCGCGCGGTGGCGGCTCCGGGGAAAGTGGTGCGATTGGCCGCAGCGATCCTGAGGAGAGGTCGTGGGCTTGGTCGGCGCGACGAGGTGACTGGCTCGGCAGTCTCCTCTGAGACGGCCCTGAGCTGCGTGAACGCATCTACGTCCCCACGGGCTCAGAAGACCAGCACGACCTTGCCGAGCAGGCCACCTGCCTCGAAGCGGCGGTGGGCCTCGCGCACCTGGACCCCTCGCGCCTCGGGGATGTTGGGCAACGGGTCATCGGTGATGGACACGTACCGGCCGCCTGCGCCCAGCAGCGGCCCCGCCTCGACGCCGGCGCGCTGCAGGCCGGCGGTGTCGAACACGGCGCGATAGGTGCCGCGCGGCAGGTGTGCGGGGTCGTGGGTGACCAGGGCGGCACCCAGCTTCCTGACCGGCTCGACGTGCCCGGGTCGGGAGACCAAGCCGTCGACGGTGGCGCCGGCGTGTGCGGCCAGCTGCACAAACAGGGCACCCACCGCGCCGGCGGCGCCCGCGACCAGGACCCGCGAGGTGGGTTGCAGCTTCATGGCGGTCAGCGCCTGCAGGGCGGTGAGACCGGCCAGTGGCAGGGTCGCTGCCTGCGTGAGCGCTGCACGGGTGGGGGCGGGCGCCAGCAGCTCGGCGGGCAGTGACACCAGGTCAGCCCACGTGCCAATGCCGCTGGCTTGCTGATTGGACATGGCGACGACGCGATCGCCGGTGTGGAAGTGGGCAACCGTGCTCTGGACGACGACGCCGGCGAGGTCGGAGCCCAGCGTCATCGGGAAGGCCGGGCCGCGGTCCCAGGCCCGGGTCTTCCAGTCCACGGGATCGAGGCTGCTGGCCACCGTTCGCACGAGCACGTCGCCGGCACGCACGGTCGGGACGGGGACCGCTCGCACCTGGAGGACCTCTGGGCCGCCGTGGCGGTCGATCTGCACTGCCCGCACGCTCATGAGGGGATGCTAGAGTCTGACATCGATGTGAGAGTCAAGCCGGAGCCACGATGACCTGCCATCTGGTCCCGACGAGTCAGGGGAACCCATGCGCATCGGCGAGTTGGCGGAGGCGACTGGGGTGTCGCAGCGCCTGCTGCGGTACTACGAGGAGCAGGGCCTGCTCTCACCGACCCGGCTGCCGAGCGGTTACCGCGTGTACGACGACCGCGACGTCGAAGTGGTCCACCGCATCCGGCAGTTGCTCGCCGCGGGCCTCGGCACAGCGACGATCGCGCAGGTCCTGCCCTGTGTGCGTGCCGACGGCCAGCGGCTGGCACCCACCTGTCCCGATACGGTCGATCGTATCCGGCGGGAGCACGAACGGCTCAGCCAGGCAATCGAGGACCTGCAAGGCTCGCGACGGCTCCTCGACGCAGTCCTGGCCAACGTCGCCACCCAAGATAGGCCCTCTTGAACATCCTGAGCTGCGTGAACGCATTTACGCACCCTGCGAGGGCCGGCCGACCAGCCCATTTGTCGGGCAGCGTGCCGCTCCCCGTGTCACCATCGGGGCATGGACGGCACGAGGATCGACCGCTGGCTGTGGGCGGTGCGGCTGGTGAAGACACGGTCCCTGGCCGCGCAGGCCTGCCGGGCCGGGCACGTGCAGATCAACGGGGTGCGGGCCAAGCCCGCCGCGCCGGTCAACGTCGGCGACACGGTCCGGGCTCGGCTCGGGGGTCGGGAGCGGGTCGTCGAGGTGGCCCGGCTGCCCGGCAGCCGCGTCGGCGCCGAGCTGGCCGCTGTGTGCCTGATCGACCGCAGCCCTCCGCCGCCGCCCCGCGATCCCCTCGCAGTCCTCGGTCCCCGCGATCCACGTGCGGGCCGCCCCACCAAGCGTGACCGCCGTCAGCTCGACCAGGCCCGCGGTCGCCGCGCCTGACCCACACGATCCCGTAGGTACCCGTCCATCGCTGTTAACGCTGGCATCGGTGGCTGGCGGCGCGCCGCTGAGCTGTAGCTCAACCAGCTCGGCGCACTCGAACACCAGCCGCGCGGGGGCATAGCAGTACTGCTCGCCCGGCCGGGGTGGCTGGTAGCGCGGATGATCCTCGGTGAGGACCAGCTCGAGCTGGAACGCTGCGAGCTGCTGGTCGACCTCGATCCCCAACACCCAGCTTTCCTCAAGGTAGACCTGCTCCAGCCCGGGCAGCTCCCAATAGGCCGTGCTCATGCGTGCAGTCTCGCACCATCACCATCACCAGCGCCAAACCCGCCCACCGACTCGTACCCCGCGCGGCGGGCGAGGAGCTCAGCGCGAATCAGCTCCAGCAGTCGCCCGGTCCAGTTTCGCCCCGTACTGCCGCTGGTGAGCCAGTAGGGGGAGCCGAGCCCGCTGTAATGGATCCGGGCGGCACCGGTCCCCATCAGGACCTCGGCCAGCTTGGGATGCTGGGTGAACTTGGCCCGCAACAGCTCGGCCATGACCGCAAGGCGGTCGCGGGCCAGTCCGCACGGCGGGGCGCGTCCTGGGCGAGGTCCTGTGCCTCATAGGGGCTACTGGCAGCACCGATGCGATCGTGGGCCGCAGGGTCGGCGACCGACAGCGCCCAGTAGGCGTGGACCACGGTCGGATAGGTGACCGACCCCACCTGGATGGGGGCGGGGTATTCGTTGCGTAGCACCAGGATGCCTGGCTCCGCCGGCCAACCCCCGGGGTAGACAGTCTCGCGCAGCGCAACGACCGCGGCGTCGGCGTCATCGGGGCCGTCCGCGAACACCCGCCGCCGCTCCGCCTCGATCTGCTGGTCACGTTCGGCGAAGTACTCCAGCGCCTGCTGCCGCAGCTGCTCGGTCACCACCGGCCCGTCACCGTCGCAGACAACCTACGCGCTGCGCGCCGGGTCGAAGGCACCATCGGCCAGGCCGTCGCCGACATGCGACACGCCCGCTATCGCGGCCGCAAGAAGGTTCACCTGGAACGCGTGCTGTCAGCCGTGGCCCTCAACCTGATCCGCCCCGACCACTGGTGGAACGGCCATCCCGTGGACCGGACACGCATAGCCGGCGGGCCCGGCGAACTTGCCCATCACCACGAAGATGAGCGGGCTGCGGTCGCCAGCACCCTCGTGGTCGTTGAGGAACTCGTGCCCGGCGTCCGGGTACTCCTTGACATCGTGGTCCACACCCAGCGTCGCAAGCATCCGGCCCAGCTGCTGCGCGGTGCCCGGTTGGCCCGGTCCTTGGCGCCATAGCTGCCCACGATCGGACAGGCACCCGCCAGGACACGCTCGGTATAGGCGTCCTTGGGCACCCCCACGCCATAGTTCACGCTGGACGCCGTAAACCCGTGGCCGGGGGCCAGCAGCAGCGCGAACCCGCCGCCGATGCAAAACCCGATGACCCCGATCCTGCCGGTGCACTCATCCTGGCCGGCCAGCCAGGTGCGCACGGCGTCGACGTCCTGGAACGCCCGTCCCCGCCGGGCGCGCAGATCCCGGCCGATGGCGCGTAGACAGGTCAGGGTCCTGCCCCAGTAGAACAGGTTGGGTGCTGCGGCCAGGTAGCCCGCACTGGCCAGCCAGTCGGCCTGGTTGCGCAGGTCCTGGCTCATGCCCAAGGCGTCGTGGATCACGACCACGCCCGGCCACGGCCCCTGGCCGCCTGGCGTGGCTAGATACGCGGGCATCTCGCCATGATCGGTAGGGATCTCTGCCTCGGCCATGACCGCTTCGCCGCCCCCTCATTCATTCCCGACCTGCGACCCATCCATCCGGTCCACCGGGTTGCGCCGATTCTGCCACCCCTTGGGGGCGAACACAGTCCCAGGGCGCCCGACGATCCCACGCAGGACCGGCGAGCTCGGCTCCGAGAAGCTGTCCCCATCGGCACGCTCGCTCCGGCTCCCGTTCAGAGATCGCCCGAGCGCGGCACGCGAGGGGCCAGTGGTCATCCCGCGGTAGGGCCGTCCGGAACAGGACGAGCGACCGAGCAGCACGCATGCTGGAAAACACACCTGCGGCTGGTGAGTCCAGTGAGGTGCAACGGACGTGTGCAGAGCCGCGTGGGAGGCGAGAGCGAGATGGTCCGGATAGAAGGGGAGATCGTCATCAACCGGCCGGTGGAAGAGGTCTTCGACTTCGTCGCCGATGAGCGCAACGAGCCACGCTACAACCCCCGCATGCGCCGGGCCGAACAGATCACCGAGGGACCGATCGGCGCGGGCACGCGATTCCGGGCCGAGACCGTGAGCATGGGCCGACCCGTCGACATGGTCATCGAGTTCACCGGCTACGAGCGACCGCGGCACTCCAGGACCGCGCTGCCGAACGTCAAGCCGCCGGTCGTGGCGGGCTGGTAGACCCACGGCACGGCGGAAGCGCCCGCCGGGACTGGCACAGCCGGGGGCAGGGAGACGGTGACGGCGATGCTCAGTGCCTTTCCGCTGTCAGAGCATTGTCACGATCTTGCCAAAGCACCACCTCGCCCGAGTCGATGACCACCGTCACGGGACGTTGACAGCGCGTTCCAGTGGCGACCACGACGACGGCGCATCCCCAATTCGGCGGCTCCGAGCGCCCGTTTCGCGGTCGAGTGGGGTAGGAAGATTGGTGTCGATCATGCGATCCCCAGCCGGTCCCGTCGCTCGGCCAGGACAAGAGCGTCTGGAGGTGCAGCAGCGGCGTGAGCGGGTCGTCTGCCGCCTGATCCTCGATGCGATCGACGAGGTGATCGTTGGTCCAGGACCCATACCCACCAGCGGCAGAGCCTGGCGGAGCCGGTCACCGACGCCGACCGGTGGGCGCGCACGATCACCCCGGCCAGGTGCTGTCGCGGACCGGCAGCCCTTCGCGCCCGACCAGCAGCCGACTGTCGGGGAAGAACGCAACCATGCAGCATGAACTCCCAGGAAGCATTTTTCGGAGGTGGAGGGTGATGAGCGAGGCTGTCCGGGTCGTCGATACATACTGGGACCGCTTCCTGGCGATCGAGCCGGTGTTTGCGACGGCGGTGGGCGACGCCCGCTTCGATGACGTCCTGCCCGACCCGGGTGAGGACGGCCGTGCGGAGCGGCACCGGGTGCATGCGGGGCTGCTGGCGGCTGCCGCCGGGATCGACCCTTCGCGTCTTGATGCTGAGCAGCGGCGGACGTTGGGGCTGGCGGTGGCGTTGGCGCGCCGTGAGCTTGGCTGCCTGGAGCAGCACATGGACCGGCTGTGGGCGGTGGGGCACATGCCGATCGGCTACCGCTACGGACCGGGGCTGCTGCTTGGTGTCGTGGCGTTCCAGCAACCCGGTGACACCGCCGTGCAGCGTGCCGCCTATCTGCGCCGGCTGGCCGCGTTCCCCGCCTACCTCGAAGCCTTGGCGGGCAACGCCCGTGAGGGGCTCGCCAGCGGCGTGGTCGCGCCCGGAGCGGTGGTCGTGCGTACGATCGGGCAGGTCGAACGGTTGCTGGCGACAGCGGTGGCCGACAGCCCCGCGCTCGCGCCGCTGGCCACCGGCAGCGACCAGGAGCGGGCGCGCGGGGCCGAGGTGCTTGGTGGGAAGGTCTACCCGGCCTACGCCCGGTTCCTTGAGGTGCTGCGCGGCTACCTGCCGCGCGCCCAGGAGTCGCTCGGACTGCACCAGTTGCCCGGCGGCGAGGAGATCTACCGCAGCGAGATCCTCGGCTGGACGACCATGCCGCTTGAGCCCGACGCCGTGCACCAGGTGGGCCGCGAGCACCTGCAACAGGTCCAGGACGAGCGGATGGCGCTGGCGCGCCGGCTCGGGCACGCCGACCCGGCCGAGGCGGTCGCCGCGCTCGAGGACCGGCCCGGCGGGCAGTTGCGCGCACGGGCGGAGATCCTGGCGCTGGCCCGCGACCAGGTCACCCGCTCCTGGGATGCGCTGCCCGGGTGGTTCGGCCGCCTGCCCACTCGTAACTGCGCTGTGGTGCCGGTCGACGCCGCACACGAGGACGACCTTGGCGACTACTACCTGGCGGGCACCGCCGAGCGGGCCGGCACGTACTTCGTCAACACGCGGGCGCCGCGACCGGCGCACGAGCTGGCCGCGACCAGCTTCCACGAAGCCAACCCAGGTCATCATCTGCAGACCGCGCTGGAGCTGGAGGCAGCGGGCCGCCATGCGCTGCGCCGCAACGCCACCGAGCTGCAGGGCGCGGCCTACGTGGAGGGCTGGGGGCTGTATAGCGAACGCCTCGCCGACGAGATGGGCCTGTACGCAGGCGACGTCGAACGCTTGGGGATGCTCGGCCTGCAGGCGTTGCGCGCCGCGCGGCTGGTGGCCGACACCGGCATCCACGCCCTCGGATGGACCCGTGAGCAGTCGATCGCGACGCTGCGTGCCAGCGGCTGCGACGAGTGGTCGGCCGCCAGCGAGACCGACCGCTACGCCGCGATCCCCGGGCAAGCGTTGACCTACAAGC
>WNGF01006483.1_pt1 | contig 16473 bp, 10 predicted proteins | sample 5400641 | NCBI WGS metagenome assembly WNGF01 (sample SAMN13153371, study PRJNA577476) | soil metagenome | isolation source: 80 cm soil or saprolite under grassland replicate 2 | place: USA:California | collected 2016-06-15
CGCGGCCGCGCGCCGCCGGAACGCCGAGCAGCGAAAAATAGTTGGGCGAAACAATCATGCCCTGCACATACTCCGGCCCGGCGCCGCCGGTCACCGTGAAAGGCATATTGCGATAGGCCGCCATCTCTGTGAAGGATGTCTGCTGCGCCTGGTAAGCGAGGAACTCGACCGGCGAATGATTCGCCTGTCCAAACTTGGGAACCGTCCCCCATACCCAGACCAGCCGCCCCGGGTCTTTGAACGGCAGCGGCCGCAGCAGCACGGCGTTGACGACGCTGAAAATCGCGGCGTTCGCGCCGATGCCGAGCGCCAGTGTGATCACGGCGATCAGCGTGAAGCCGGGATTCTTCGTCAACATTCGCGCGCCGTAGCGCAGGTCTTGCCAGAGTGTTCGCATAATTTCATTGCCCCGTTTTTGCCGCCGCGCTCTTCGTGGCCTTCCATGCGCCTTTTTCGACTACCTCCGTCGAGCCTTTCGGGGAGACGGCATATGTGCCCTCAAGTCTATCTCCCTGGAATTGCCCTTCAATCGCGCTTTCCATCTGGCCATCCATAATCTCGACCTTTCCTTTCATCTTCCCATCCGCGACCTGCAGCGATTTGAAATCGGCTGCGTGATCTCCATTCTTTGCTCAGCGTATAGGAGAGTTTGTTCGTGTATCCGTCATCAGTGCTGTAGGAGCCGGCCCACTCGCCGACGTATTTTTGATCGTCCGAGCCGCTCCCCTGTCCGCCGGCGCCCGGATTTTCAGCGGCGACCAGGATTGACGGAACCATTCCTGTCAAAGCAAAGATCAGCAACGCGACCTGGAAAAGTTTGCTTCGCATAAATTCCTCCTTGGTTTTTTGGATGTGCAGAAGGCCTACTTGGCCAGGGCCTTGTACTCAAACGGCGTGCCTTGCGTCCGCTGTCGGCCAATTGTCGGGGAGATTTGAAGATGAAGGGATGAGCGGAAATCTGTGGATTAGGTTAGTGTCCACATTTGGGAATCAGCCATCCCAGATGCGGACACATTATTTTCATTTTGAGCGGTGAACTGAGGTTTTCATCTCGCATTCTATTACGCAAGCGCAAAGGTCGCCCTGACAGAATCCCATATTAGTCATTTGCATTAGCGTAGATTGGTGGTACACTCAAGCTTAATCCGGTAGCAGTCTCTTACTCTCCCAAACCTTAGTTATCCCCCCTCACGAACCGCTCTTACAACAATCAGCGAACAAAAAAGCCAGTTAGCGTTTGCATCGCACAATTCAGTGTGGCGGATGACCTAGGCGGTACGTTTTGCCGCGCCCGCTTATGCCCATCTTGCCGCTCGCGTGTTGTTAACCTTTTCAATCCAACAAGCCACAACTTGTGTGCCTTTCAAGGGAGAAACATCATGCTGAAACGTTTGAATTTTTACGCAAGCGTTCTGCTTCTAGTGCTGATGTGCGCATCAGTATTAGTCCAGACTCAACCCAATCCGAAAATCGTCAAAGCAGAGCCGAGAGACCTTCCTGCAAATTTTTATCGAAGAGTGTCTCGGCCAAACGCAGGTCTCGCGCCTCGCGCGTTCAAGCAACGGCTTACAAACAACGCGGCGCAGGTCTTCAATCTTGGTAGAAAATTGAACGCCGCCCCAACCGCCGCGTCTATCGCGCAGGCCGGCGGAAACCTTAGTTGGACTCAGTGGAGTAAAGACCCACAGCACACGGGGTTCATAGACCTGGTCGGACAGAGCTTCGACGCAGTGCTTGCTGACATTGTTTATGATCCGCACGCCGCCGCTTCGGCCGCCGACCAGGACGGCGATTTGCTCGTCCACTACCAGACGCCATTGACGGATGGCAACGATGTTTTCATGGAGTTCAAGACGGGCGTCTTTACAACGCTTCAACACTGGGAGACGCAAATCTGGAATCAGAAGCGCCTCCACTGGGATGACGGCCGGTTGACCGAGAGGTGGACCTTTCAAAGTGACTGGAAACCCGTGCCTTCCTTTAGCACAGTGACCGGGAATGGCCCGGCCTGGGAGCCGGTCTATCACGCGACGCTTGTCGGTGATTTCGTCTATGATCCCGGATTCGGCGGAACGGTCTATAAACTCGACAGAGGCAGTGGCAATGTTGTTGCCCGCATCAATCCGTTCGGCGGCGCGGTCGATCCTAACATCTACGTCGCCGGGCCGCTCAGCTCCGACAGCGCGGGCAACGTCTACTACAACGCCATCAAGCTCGACCCGGCCAATCCGTGGGACGTCGATGTGGTCAACTCATGGCTCGTCAAGATCGCGCCTGATGACTCGGTGACCAAAGCGACCTTCGCATCGCTAACGCCGGGCGCTCCGGCCGGAACCGATCAGTGCAAAGTGGGATTCGCCACAAAACCGCCCTGGCCTCCGAGCCCAGACGCCCAGCCGCCGACGGCCCCTTGCGGCTCGCAGCGTCCGGGCATAAACGTCGCGCCTGCCATCGCGCCCGACGGCGCCGTTTACACCGTGAGCCGCGGTCATTTCGTGACCCGCTATAACTATCTGATCGCGGCCAACCCGGACCTCACGCCGAAGTGGAACGCTTCACTACGCGATCGCTTGAATGACGGCTGCAATGTTCTGATTCCGCCCAACGGCGAACCGGGCGGTTGTAGGAAGGGCGCTCACACGGGGGTCGCTCCCGACACGAACGAACCGCCGCCGGGTCGCGTGCTTGATGACGGGACCTCTTCGCCTGTCGTTCTTCCTGATGGAAGCGTCGTATTCGGCGCTTACACCAGGTACAACTACGCTCAAGGGCATCTGATGAGGTTCAGTTCTACAGGCCAGTTCCTCGCGGCCTACTTGTTCGGCTGGGATGTCACTCCGGCAGTCTTCGGCCACGGTGGTACATACTCGATAATCACCAAAGACAATCATTACTCGGCAGGCTCGTATTGTAACGATGACAAAGTTTGCCCGCCGGATCGCACGGCCACAACGCCGAACGATCCCGAGCAGTACTTCATCACCCAGCTCAACCCCGACCTCGGAGTAGAGTGGCGGTTCAAGAACACAAACACGCTCAGTTGCACTCGCCAGCCGGACGGCTCGGTCACCTGCGTTGATGATCATCCGAACAGCTTCGAGTGGTGCGTGAACGCGTTCGGCGTAGATCGCAACGGCGTTGTATACGCCAACAGCGAGGACGGTAACGTCTTTGCGATCAATCAAGGCGGCGCGCTCAGGCAGAAGAGATTCCTGCAACTTGCGATAGGCGCCGCTTACACGCCGATGACTATCGGTCCCGACGGAAAGATATACACGCAGAACTTCGGCCACCTTTTCGTCGTAGGCAATGCGCCGTAAGGCCCGATCGCAGGCAATGGGCGAGGAGTGTTCAAGCTCAATGCGATAAGACGGTAACGAAGCAAAACGATTAATCGCCGAGAGAGGCCACCTGTCACTTGAATGTGAGGGCGCGCTCGCGCTGGCAATGCCGCCGCAATCGCGACGGATAATTCACCTGTTTCAGCCTCCGGTCGCAATGCGTTACCGGAGGCTGATTTTTTGCGGAATTACGCGGAGTCAGTCTGCCTGAACTGATGAATCAACTGGGCGTTTCATTCCCTGAAAATGTCCGATGGGAATTTGATTGACCTGCGATGGCGGCTCGTTTATTTTTGGCGCGATTCAGCGAGCTGAATCTATCTCTGGCGCCGCCGGACATCAGCAACCCGGGGCAATCAAGCCAGCACAAGCTGAGGTAATGTACAAATGTCAAATCTGTGGTAACAACTCTCAACCTCGAACTCCCGCCTATCGAATTACCATCGAAACTCGTCAAGTCCGCTATCCGTATCGCGTAAAAGTGAACGCTTGCTACAAGCTTCAACGTGACGGAACCACGAAGTTCGTCAGAACCGATGACCCGGGTGGCTGCGGGCTGGAGAGCGCGCGCGAGGCGCTGGTGTGTCACGATTGTTTCGTCAAATTGACGAAGCCGAACTGACAGGAGAATCGCGAGATGCGGCGGCTGTTTCGGGCCGTCGCATCTTCGGCCGTCGCTAGGGTTTGTAATCCTGCCACAACCAGCGCAAGCTGTCTGGCAAAATCGCGCGCCCGTGCCGGTCACTGTGGAAGCCGTGTCCCCACTCGAATTTGAAATCGTACTTGGCGAAAGCCAGCGATTTGGCCATCTGCTGGTTGGCCAGGGGCCAATTGCCATGTTGATTGTCCAGATCGTTTTCGCCGTCCTGCAGGAATACGCGGATCGGCTTCTTCGGAGTCTTGCGAATCAGCGCCTGGTAATTGTGTCCGCCTTCGCGCAAGGTCGGCCCGCTGGCGATGTTGGTAAAGCTGCCGACCCACGACAGAACTTTGCTGAACTCATTCGGGCGCTCCCACGCGACGGTGAACGCGCAGACGCCGCCGCTGCTGATGCCGCCGATGGCGCGGCTGGCGGCGTCATGGCGCAGTTTGTAACTCTTTTCGACCTCAGGAAGAATCTCTTCGAGGAGGAACCGCGCGTATTGATCCGAGAGCGTGTCGTATTCAAAACTGCGGTTCGGCCTGCCATCGGCCCTCGTTCCCGGCGAGATGAATATGCCGACCATGACCGGCGCGTCGCCTTTCGCGATCAGGTTGTCGAGGACTATCGGAACGTAATTCTTCGCGTTCTGCCCATCTTGAAAGACCATCACGCACGCCGGATTCTCCGGTTTATATTGCGCGGGGACGTAGACCCACCAGTCGCGCGTCGTGCCCTCAAAGATTTTGCTCGTCCATTTTGGTTGTTGAATCAGTTTGCCTTCGGGTACGCCCGGCTGCTTCCTGGCTTCGGGCGGAGTGGTGTAGACCTCCAGGTTTCCGCCGCCGATCTTCTGGTCGCCGATCTCGTATTGCCATTTGAACGCCGCGCCCCAGGAGAATTCGGCGACGCCCGCGTAAACATTCGTCGAGCCGATGCGGTTCAATGGCAGCAATAACTTCGCGTCAGTCGAGCTGACGCGCGGCGCAGCCTTGGCGTTTGTGGCGTCGGGAATTTCAATCGCCCAGGCGACGATCAGTTCGTCAACTTTCGGCGCCGCGCCTTTCGACAAATCCGAAATGTCCTTGCCGAAATACTCTCGCACCTGCGTGGCAAGCTTCTCGGCCTCGGCGCCGCGAGGCTTAGCCTGAAGAGCAGCCTGCAAAGATTTCGGAGTGAGTTGATCCCCCTGCGGCGCAAAGACAGTAGGCGAGAACAACACTGCGACAGCGAGCATGATCCATGAACTCATCCGGGTTTCCTTTCGATTGTTTGGAGTGGTGTTGAAGCAATGGCAATTTACCATCAGGGACGCGGTTCGGTACAGTGAGCGGCGGCGCCATGGCGCCTACTGATCTCTCATCCAGTAGGGGCCATGTCGGCGCCGCTCACTGTACCGAACCAGATTTGCATCGACCCGATCTGTATACTATCTTTGCGTCGAAAGTTGGTTTTACCAGCGCCCTCTCGTGGTCGGATTCGCTGATCGAAACAGCGATAAACAACATCCCGGCAGGTCACATATGCGTCGAATCTTCAAATGCCCGGTCTGTATTCTCTTCCTGGCGGTCATCGTTTACGGAATGGCTTCGACGATTCCCGGCGCGCCGGCGCAAAAAGGGAGCGCCCCGCGGGCAAGGCCGCAACGACGGGTTGACTTCAAACGCCAGATCGAGCCGATCTTCGCGCGTAACTGCTACCAGTGCCATGGCCCTAAGAAGGCGATGGGACGCCTGCGTCTTGATGACAAAGAGTCCGCGCTGAAAGGCGGACTCTCCGGCGCGGCGATCATTCCGGGCGACGGCAAACAAAGCCTGTTGATGAAGCGCATCCTCGGCGAAGGCGATGTGGCGCGCATGCCGATGGGCGGCGATCCGCTCATGCCGACGCAGATCGCCCTGATCCGCCGCTGGATCGATCAAGGCGCGAGCTGGTCAGTGGACGACCAATCCGCAATCCCAGAGTCCCAATCCGCAATCAAACAGCATTGGGCCTACGTCAAACCGGTTCGGCCCGCATTGCCTCGGGTCAAGAATCCATCCTGGGTTCGCAATCCGATTGACGCTTTCATTCTCGCCCGATTGGAGAAAGAGGGTTTGAGGCCTTCGCCCGAAGCGGATAAGGCCACGCTGCTTCGTCGCGTCTATCTGGACGTGATCGGATTACCGCCGAGCGTTAAAGAGCTCGATGAATTTCTGGCCGACACGTCGCCGGACGCTTATGAGAAAGTCGTCGATCGTTTGCTCGCCTCCGAGCATTACGGCGAGCGGTGGGCGCGGCCCTGGCTCGATCTGGCGCGCTACGCCGACTCGAACGGTTACGAGAAAGACAACCTGCGGGTGGCGTGGAAATACCGCGACTGGGTGATCGCCGCGCTCAACAAAGACATGCCGTTCGATCAGTTCACCGTCGAACAGATCGCCGGAGACATGCTCCCCGCGGCGACCATTGATCAGAAGATCGCCACCGGTTTCAACCGCAACACGATGCTCAACCAGGAGGGCGGGATCGATCCGGAAGAAAACCGGTTCGAGACATTGATCGATCGCGTCAACACGACGGCGACCGTCTGGCTGGGCAGCACTATCGGCTGCGCGCAGTGCCACAACCACAAATACGACCCGTTCACACAGAAGGACTATTACCGGCTGATGGCCTTCTTCGACAACGCCGAGTACCAGATAGCCGGCGGCGGAAGTGAGCGCTACGTCCTGGAGCCGCAGATCAGCCTGCCGACGCCCGAGCAGGAAGAGAGGCGCAAAGCCCTCGACGCCGAAATCAAACAGCTCGCGACCAGGCTAAACACGCAGACTCCTGAACTCGACGCCGAGCAGGCCAAATGGGAGCGCGATATGCTCGACGAGCGGAACAAATGGACTACGCTCGATCTGATCAAGCTCGAATCCACAGGCGGCGCGACGTTGAAGAAGTTGGATGACAAGTCAGCGCTCGTCAGCGGCGCGGCGCCTGAGCGCGACGTTTACGTCGTCTCGGCCAAACCCGACCTGAAGCGCATCACCGCCGTGCGCGTCGAAGCGATGATCGACGCCAGTCTGCCCAAGGGCGGGCCCGGGCGCGACCCTTACGGCAACTTCCTGCTCACCGGAATCGAAGCGGAAGTCACGTCGCCGCCTCCTGCGCAATCGGATGCGGAACCGCATGAAATCAGTTTTAAAAACGTCTTCGTCGACGATCAAGCTTACGGGATCAATACCAGGGCGCTCTTCGGCAAAGAGATCGGCGACGTCGCCACCGACACTCCGTCGGGCTGGTTCGTCAACGCGACTAACGACCAAACCGAGAGACTCCCGCGCCAGGGAGTCTTCGTGGCCGAAAAACCATTCGACGCCGACTCAGGCGCCACGCTGACGATCAGGCTGAAATATCTGGGCGGCTCACTCAACCAGGCCATGGGCCGGTTCCGCCTTTCAGTCACGACGACCGACGAGCCGAGGCGCATAGTGAGCGTCCCGGCGAGGGTGCGCCCGGTTCTTTCGATTCCTCCGTCTGAACGATCGGGGAAACAGCGTGAAGATTTATCAGCGCAATTTCGCGCCGCGTCGACGCTGCTCAAAGCAGACCGAGACCGCCTGGAAAAATTGAGAAGCGAGATGAGAGCGCTGAACATCACCACCGCACTGGTGATGCAGGAGCGGCCCGGCTACGAACGCCCGTCGACCTTCTTCCACGAACGCGGCGGTTTTTTGAACAAAGGCGAAAAGGTCTTCGCCGCGACTCCCGCCGTGCTGCCCACGATGCCCGAAAGCGCGCCTATCAACCGCCTGGGATTGGCCCGTTGGCTGGTCGACGAAAACAACCCGCTCACCGCACGCGTGACGGTCAATCGATTCTGGGAGCAGATCTTCGGCCACGGCCTGGTCGAGACCAGCGAAGATTTCGGAACGCAGGGCGAACGCCCCTCGCATCCCGAACTGCTCGATTGGCTGGCGGTCGAGTTTATGAATCCGACGTGGAATGCGGGCGACGGGGCGACGGGGCGACGGGGCGACGGGGCGAATCCGCAATCCGCAATCCGCAATCCGCAATCAGAGGGTTGGAGCATGAAGAGTCTGGTTCGACTGATCGTAACTTCGTCCACCTATCGCCAATCGTCCGCGACGACTCCGGCGCTGCTCGAAAAAGATCCATACAACCGATTGCTGGGGCGCGGCCCGCGCTTCCGAATGGAGGCCGAGATGATCCGCGACGTGACGCTCGCCGCGAGCGGACTGCTCAGCCGCAAGCTGGGCGGCCCGAGCGTCTTCCCCATGCAACCCGAAGGCGTCTGGAAATCACCCTACAGCAGCGAGAGATGGACAGTGAGCAAGGGCGATGACCGTTTCCGCCGCAGCCTCTACACCTTCGTCCGCCGCTCCTCGCCCCACCCCGCGATGATGACATTCGACGCGACCAGCCGTGAGTATTGCACCGTGCGGCGCGTGCGCACCAACACGCCGTTGCAGGCGTTGACGACGCTCAATGACGAAGCCGCGATGGAGGCCGCGCGCGCGTTGGCTAAGCGGATGATCGAAGAGGGCGGCGACGACCTGAGGGCCCGATTGATTTACGGCTTCCGCGCCTGCATGACTCGGGCGCCGAAGGAGAAAGAGGTCGAACGCCTCACGGCCCTGTGCCAACAGCAACTGAGCAACTTCGCCGCGAACGCGGCGGAGGCCGGGAAGATCGCCAGGGACTATTCGACCCGAGCGACCGCGGCCGAGTTCGCGGCATGGACGATGGCGGCCAATGTATTGCTGAATTTGGATGAGACGCTAACGAAGGAATGAAGCGATGGCGCGCGCAAAAAGAAGTCTGAACCAGAACACGTGAGGTCGGTACCGCTACCGCGCGTAGAGTGGGACAGACTTTAGTCTGTCCGTAGTGTGAAGTGAGGGGCGGACAGACTAAAGTCTGTCCCACTCTACGCGCGCGGTAGCGGTACCGGCGTCCCAATGTTGCATGTTTCGATTTAGATCGAAGCGGAGGAGCAGAATGAACAAACAAACATATCACCCATCCACAACCCGCCGGTCTTTCCTCAAAGGTTTCGCCGGAGGCGCGGCGGCGCTCTCGGTCTTCCCCGCGACCGCTGGCGCCAAGACGCTCCTGAGCGCGGCCAATCGTCTTGGCGCCGCCGACTTGGGGAGCGAGTCTTTCTGGCGACTGGTGAAAGAGCAGTTCGCGATTAGGCCGGGGATCATACTGCTCAACGCCGCGAACCTCTGCCCGTCGCCGCATATGGTCAGAGACAGGGTATTTCGACTGACCGAGGACGTTGACGGCGACGTCTCCTTCCAGAACCGGGCGAAGTTCAACGGGCTGTTGGGGGAATCGCGCAGGAAGCTGGCGGCTTTTATGGGCGCTTCGGAGGATGAGATCGCCATCGTCAGAAACACAAGTGAAGCGAACAGCTTCATCGTCAACGGCCTCGACTTGAAGGCGGGCGACGAAGTGATTGTCTTCGACCAAAATCACCCGACCAACAACGTGGCCTGGGACGTGCGAGCCGCTCGCATCGGCTTCAACGTGAAGCGCGTCGGCGTTCCGCAAATCCCGAACGACGAGGAAGAGATATTGAAAGCTTTCCGCGCGGCGATCACACCCAAAACCAGAGTCATCTCTTTCACCGACGTCTCCAACACGACCGGCGTGAGAATGCCGAGCAAAGAGTTGTGCCGGATAGCCCGCGAGCGCGGCGTCTACACTCACGTGGACGGCGCGCAGACCTTCGGGGCGATCCCGCTCAACCTGCGTGAGATGGGATGCGATTCTTATTCCGCCAGCGCGCATAAATGGTTCATGGGTCCGAAGGAAGCGGGCGCGCTTTACATCAGGCAAGAGCGCATCGCCGAAATCTGGGCGAGCGTGGTCGGCGTGGGATGGGGCGCCAAGGTCGAAACCGCGGCGCGCGGCGCGCGAAAATTCGAGACGCTGGGACAGCGCGATGACGCCGCCGTGTCGGCGATGGGAACCACTGTAGACTTCCATAACCTGATCGGGCGCGACCGGATCGAGGCGCGCGTCCGCGAACTGGCCGCGGCCTTGAAAGAAGGCGTCAGCAAGATTCCCGGCGCAAGGCTGCGCACTAGCGCCAAACCGGAGTTGAGCGCCGGAGTATGCGTGGTCGAGTTTGACGGAAAAGATCACCAGAAGATTTATGAGGCTCTGTACGCCAAGCACGGCGTCGCAGGAGCGGCGACAGGCGGTCTTCGAGTCTGCCCGCACATCTACAACACGCCGGAAGAGATTGACCGCACAGTTTCGGCGCTCCATCAGGTGATTAAGGAGATGGGTCAATTATGATAGTCCTGCGCGTTGAGAGCAGGCTGACAGTCTACGTCGGCAGTCCTCGTCTAAATCAGGCCACGCGACATTGGGACATCGGTACCGCTACCGCGCGTAGAGTGGGACAGACTTTAGTCTGTCCGTAGTGTGAAGTGAGGGGGGGACAGACTAAAGTCTGTCCCACTCTACGCGCGCGATACTGCGCCAATCTTGCATGGTTCGATTTAGTTCACTGTGAGCGCTTAGGCCGGAATTCAATTGTGTGTAGAGAAAGAACAACGCTGAAGTGATCGAGGCGGTATTGAGCAAAATGATCTCCGGCGGACAGACTGGCGCTGACCGGGCCGCGCTCGATTGGGCGATCGGGCGCGGCGTATCGCACGGAGGCTGGTGTCCGAAAGGCCGCAAGGCCGAAGACGGCGTGATTGATCCTCGATACAATCTGACCGAAACGCCTTCCGAGGATTATTCGCAAAGGACCGAATGGAATGTTCGCGACTCGGGTGGGACAGCTGTCTTCTCCGTCCGGAGAGAGCTGCGAGGCGGCTCGCTCCTGACCGTTGAGATTGCGGGCCAGTACAACAAGCCCGTAATTCACTTATGCGCACAAGACGAACGAACAAATCACGCGCAAGAGCTGCGGTCTTTCATCGAGAAATTTGGAATCTCCGTTCTCAACGTCGCCGGCCCCAGGGAGTCCGATGAACCGGGCGTTTACCGGTTCGTGTCGCGCGTTCTCGATCAGGCGCTCGGCGGCGACTGATCGCGCCAACCTGGCGCGGCTGATAGAATGGCTGCGGAGTAATATTAATGTTCGCAGCTTTTTATGGGGTGGATTTCAGCGGCGCGCGGCTCGCCGGACTGAACACCTGGATCGCTAGAATCGAAGCCGCAAAACGTAATTCTAAAATTCCTGTTTTCAAACTGACATACTTGGAAAGGCTGGGCGGCATTTGCGGGGCGGACGAGCGAGAAGTCGCGTTCCCCCGCCTGGTCAGCCTTATCGCCGAATCGGAACGGGCCCTGTGGGCGCTCGACTTCCCTTTCGGGTTTCCGGTCGAGGTGATGAGGTCCGGCGCGAAGTGGGACGATCAGTTCGACTTTCTGCACGAGTGGGGCGAGGACGGTTACGGCGCGGGCGCGGAATGCGTGCGCCGCGCGCAGCGGCTGACCGGCGTAAAACACATCCGGCGTCTGACCGACAGCGAAGAGCTAGCCCCGTTCGACCCTTATCACTACCGGATCATTTACCAGACGTTTTTCGGCATGCGGGACGTGCTGGGCCCTTTGCGGCGGCGCAAGCGGACGGCCATTCTGCCGTTTCATTACCGCCGCCTCGCTACGGCCAGCCGCGTTCTCGTAGAGGCTTGTCCGGCCTCTACGCTGAAACGGTTGGAGCTGCCGAGCCAAAACTACAAGCAGCCGGAGGGCGGCCGGCTCGAACCGAAGCGGCTGCGCGCGCGGCGGGCGATCCTGGCCGGGCTGGCCCGCCGCGTCGAGATCGGCGGCGCGCATCGCCGCGTAATGATGCGCAACGGCGGGGGCGACGCGATTGACGCGGTCATCGCGGCGATCGGCGGCGCGCTCGCCTGGCAGGCCGCCGATCACCGGCGGATCGCGCGCCATCCGCGCTACCCGCGTGAAGGCAAGCTGTACGTTTGAAGGCGCCGTCGAGACGGCGAATAAGCGCTGTGGCGAGCGTAATGAGTTGTGGCGCGAGTTGTTTACTCGCGCCCGTGGCGCTCATCGCCAAGGCGCGAGTAAACAACTCGCGCCGCAACACTTTTACCCGAGCGCTAAAATGCGAACAGTTGAGGTTCGTTCATGAACAAGCAATCAGAACAACTCCGCGACGTCACCCGTCGTCATTTCTTCAAGCAAACCGGCTTCGGCATCGGCGCGATGGCGCTCTCGTCGTTGCTCGGCGAGAACGTCTTTGCGGCGTCCGGCTCTCAGCAGATCCAGCATTTCGCGCCGAAGGCCAAGCGCATCATTTATCTGTTCATGGCCGGCGCGCCTTCATCACTCGACCTGTTCGACAACAAGCCGGCGCTCCGCAAATACGACGGCCAGCCCTGCCCTGATGAATACATCAAGGGCGAGCGCTTCGCATTCATCAAGGGCACGCCGCGATTGCTCGGCTCGCCGTTCGAGTTCAAAAAGCGCGGCCAGTCGGGGCAGGAGATGTCAGACCTACTGCCGAACCTGGCCGGGCACGCGGACGACATCGCGATCATCCGCACGATGCATACGACGCAGTTCAATCACGCGCCCGCGCAGATTTTCATGAACACGGGACATCAGGTCCCGGGCCGTCCGAGCATGGGGTCGTGGCTGATGTACGGCCTCGGGAGCGAGAACAAAGACCTGCCGGGTTTCGTCGTGCTGCTCTCCGGCGAGAACAATCCCGACGGAGGCAAGTCGTGCTGGGGGAGCGGATTCCTGCCGACCGTGCATCAGGGCGTCGAGTTCCGCTCCAAAGGCGAGCCTGTGCTCTTCGTCAGCAACCCTGACGGCGTGACGAGCGATACGCGGCGCGCGACGCTCGACGCGCTGAAGGATTTGAATTCGATGCGCCAGGCCGAAGTCGGCGATCCCGAAATCAACACGCGCATCGCGGCATACGAGATGGCTTATAGGATGCAAACGAGCGTGCCTGAATTGACCGACATCTCGAAAGAGCCTGTGAAAGTCCACGAGATGTACGGCACGCGCCCCGGGCAGACCTCGTTCGCCAACAACTGCCTGCTGGCGCGGCGACTGATCGAACGCGGCGTGCGCTTCGTGCAACTTTACCACTGGGGCTGGGACACTCACGGCGCCTCGGTCGGCGCGGACATCGTCAGCAAGCTGCCGCGGATCTGCCGCGAAACCGACAAGCCGATCGGAGCGTTGCTGACCGAGTTGAAAGAGCGCGATCTGCTCAAAGACACGATCGTCATCTGGGGCGGCGAATTCGGACGCACGCCGATGAACGAAGCCCGCGGCGGATCGAAGCTGCTCGGACGCGACCACCATCCGCGAGCCTTCTCTGTGTGGCTCGCTGGCGGAGGCGTCAAACCAGGCGTGACCGTCGGCGAAACGGACGAGATCGGTTACAACCCTGTGGTCGATCCGGTCAGCGTTCACGACCTGCACGCGACCGTCCTACATCTGATGGGCGTCGACCACACCAGGCTGACTTACAAATTCCAGGGGCGCGAATTCCGCCTGACGGATGTCGAGGGTATTGTCATGAAAAAGCTGGTGTCGTAAATTGATCCAAATGAGTCTTCATTTGGCGACTGACATTTAGTTGGAGGTTTCAATTATGAGGATAGGGCTGATGCTTACTTTGCTCTTCGCCGCATACAACTGCTCGGTGGACGCGGCTCGACCACAGCCTTCGGATTTGGTGGGACGATGGAAAGTAGATATCACTTTCGAAAACCAATCCAAGCGTTCGTTGCGGTTCGATGCTGAAGATTCCGGCACAGGTTCTTTGCTGCTGGAGGCGCAGTCCAACTGGGACGAACCCGCCAAGCCATCTCAAGCAAAATGGACGGTAGGCAAAGAAAAGCGCGTGACGATCTTAGGCCCCGTCGAGTTTCCTATCGGCAATGTCGGTCGCGAAACCGGGGTATTGGTATTCAAAGGCTCCTTTAAATCGGAAAGCAAAATCACCGGAGATTTCGCGTTCTTTCCCATGGATCAGGATCCGATGGATCCTAAAGCAACTCCTTCCAAAACTGGAAAGTTTGAGGCGACCAGGGTCAGCGCTCACTGATCGCCCCTGTTGAACTCCGACCTTACGCAACCGGAATGCGGACTCTGCCAAAGGCAGCCATCGCGGGACGAGTGTGCCGGACACATGGTCCGGGCCAAGACGATATCGCAACACACTTTTTGAATAAAACTTGCCAAAGAGAAGAAAATCTCTTGCTCCTCTAACGGCTTTTAAATACTATGCGTGATAGTATTGTGCGCGTTCTAAATTTGGCGCCATATCAGCAATTCTCGGTTTGGACGGATCTGAAAGGTTTACGGCCGAGCCACTGTCGCTAAGTACGCCATACTTTATATAGCATCACGATCGGGAACGCCGATGGGTCGTAACGCTAAGTGAGAACACTGATTACTCTTTTAATTGTCAGTTGATAAACGACCATGCTGTCGAGAAATCGAATGAGAAGTCGCCTCGATAAAACAGATAGGTTCAACCGGCGCAAAACTTCAGCGCCATTCCTCGGAAGTTGTCACTTCTTTCCGCTTTCTTGAAAACAAGGCGGGGAGGAGTCGCTATTAAATCGAAAAAGCCAATCACACGCCTATTGGCTATTCCATGCCCGGCAGTGAGTCGCATGTGGGATAGGATTGAATCCAAATCATTCAGATCCACACGGGCGACTCAAAGCTGGTAGACCATCGGATTTTCAAACTTACAACCAGTTCAATCAATTAGTGCGGTAAAGCTATTTAACGATCCGACAGTCCATTCATTGGATCTTGCGACCGCTAAAGAACAATGGCGCCCCCGAGCCCAAAGCGATGCCCGCTTTGGGCTCGGGGATTGATCGTATCTTTGCCTGACTGTATTTCTGTTGATCGTTGGTAGGCGCCACGTTAAGCGCCATCCGCGATGAGAGTAACGACTTCCCCGTGGCGAAAACCTCAAGAGACCATTATCGTCTTATCTCTGGCCTTCCTGGGCTTGTTTTCCATCTCCAGAAGTTCCGCGCAGCAAGAGTCTGGGGAGATCGATGAGGCTGGGAAGTTCGTCCCTTCAAGGATGCGGTCCGAGCGGTTCTTTGGACCATTCGATTATGACGTTTTCGTGGAGAGGGAAAAGAACGGCGAGTTTCCGTGCCAATGCGGCGACGTTCCGGGGATCTCACCTTTCAATTCCCTGACTAACAACAACGCCGGCAGCAGCGGCACGGCTTTCTTCACGCAGAGCGAGACTACGCTGACGGCTTTCGGCAATACGGTCGTCGTCGGGTTCAACGACTCAGGCTCCAATGCAGGTGGCAGCAACAAGTTCACAGGGTTTGCGCGCTCGACGGACGGCGGCGCGACCTTCACGGACGGCGGCACGCTGCCAACCAATCCCAATGGGGACGCAGGCGATCCCATCCTCGCCCGCAACGAGGCGACTGGCCGTATATACTTTGCGACACTTCAATTCTCGAACAGCGGCATCGATGTCTTCCGTTCCGATGACAATGGCGCTACCTGGGCAGCGCCGGTGCAGGGCGCTCCGGGAAAGACAGGCTTCCAGGACAAGGAGTGGATCACAGTCGACAATTTCGCCGGCTCCGGCTCCAGTAACGTCTACCTCGTGGCGCGCGACTTTGGCGGAGGTAATGGCATTTACTTTTTCCGCTCCACCAATAATGGCGACACGTTTGGCCCGAGTGGCGGCACGCTCATCACCCCGGGCAGCCAGGGGGCATTTGTCGCCGTCGGTCCCGATCACTCCGTCTACGTGTTCTGGTATGCGGGCACGACTCTGCAAATGCGCAAGTCAACCGACCAGGGGTTGACGTTCGGCCCCCCTGCGATCGTGGCTTCCGGCTTAGTCGGTGGGACAAACGGCGACCTTGCGCTGACCGGCATCCGGCAGGGGACAACAACGCCGGCGGGTTTCCGCAGCAGCGAGTTCCCGCACGCCGCCGTCAACCCCGTCAACGGGAACATCTATGTCACATTCGCCAACAATCCGGCCGGCGTGGATAAGGCGGATATTTTCGTCGCGCAATCCATCGACGGAGGCGCCACCTGGGGGGCCCCAGTCAGGGTCAACGACGATGCGACCACGACCGATCAATGGCAACCGACGCTGGCGGTCACGCCGGACGGCTCCACTCTCGGCATCTTCTACTACAGTCGGCAGGAAGACCCGGTCAACAACCTGTTCAAGTTTTATGGACGCACGGCCAGTGTCTCAGGCGCAACGCTGACGTTTGCGCCGAGCTTCGCTATCAGCGACGTCGCGTCGTTACCTGAGTTTGGCCGAGACAGCGTGGTGAACCCCACCTACATGGGTGATTATGATCAGGCCGTTGGCACTCCGGGCGCTTTCCACGTGGTATGGTCCGACAACCGCAGTGACCTTCCGGGTGGCGCGCCGCGCAAAGACCCGAACGTCTTTTACAAGCGAATCGATCTGACCATCCACGTCACGACCACGGTTCCCGCCGTAGCCAGTGTCATCTCAACTCAGCCGAC
>WNGF01011333.1_pt1 | contig 16473 bp, 20 predicted proteins | sample 5400641 | NCBI WGS metagenome assembly WNGF01 (sample SAMN13153371, study PRJNA577476) | soil metagenome | isolation source: 80 cm soil or saprolite under grassland replicate 2 | place: USA:California | collected 2016-06-15
ACCTTGAAGGATGCAATCAACGAGGCACTGCGCGATTGGGTAACGAACGTCCATGACACCTATTATTTGCTCGGCAGTGCTCTGGGTCCGCATCCGTATCCGCTCATGGTGCGCGAGTTTCAAAGCGTAATTGGACGGGAAGCGCGCGAACAGATTTTGTCTGCGACGGGAAAATTGCCGCGCGCGCTGATTGCATGTGTAGGTGGCGGCTCAAACGCGATCGGTTTGTTTCATCCTTTCATTGCAGATGAAGAGGTCCGTTTAATCGGCGTGGAAGCCGGAGGACGGGGAAATTCGTTAGGCGAACACGCTGCAAGGTTTCATGACGGAACAACCAGCGGCGGTGGGCAGGTCGGCGTCCTGCAGGGAACGATGTCCTACGTGCTTCAGGATGCGAACGGCCAGATTGCAACCACTCATTCTATCTCAGCCGGTCTCGATTACTCAGCGATCGGCCCTGAACATGCATTCCTTCACGATAGCGGGCGAGCGAAGTACGTCCGGGGGAGCGACGTCGAGGCGCTCGAAGGATTTCAGCTCTGCGCCAAATTGGAAGGAATCATTCCCGCACTAGAGACGTCACATGCTATCATGCCCGCGATTGGTGTCGCGGGTGAGTTGCCGCAAGACGACTCTGTCATCATCAGTCTATCTGGCCGCGGCGACAAAGATGTCCAACTCGTTGCGGATGTGCAGCCGCAATGAGCCGGATACGCGACACGTTTGTTAAGCTCAGGCATGCCGGGCGCGGGGGATTCATTCCTTTTATCACGGCAGGCGATCCCGATCTGGCAACCACCGAACTTCTGCTGGTTGAACTGGCGGCGGCTGGAGCAGACATCATTGAGCTTGGTGTGCCGTTCAGCGATCCGGTTGCCGACGGCGAAGTGATCCAGCGCGCATCTGAGCGCGCACTGCGAAAAGGTGTGACACTTTCCGACGCGCTAAGATGCGTTTCGAATGCAAAGGAGCACATCGAAGTGCCCATTGTCCTTTTCAGTTATCTCAATCCCCTCTTGAAATTCGGCAAAGATCGGCTGGCGGAGACTGCGAAGGGAGCTGGCGTCGATGCGGTGCTGATCACCGATTTGATTCCTGAAGAAGCGGATCCTTGGATCACAACATTTCGTGACCACGGCATGGATCTAATCTTTCTCGTGGCACCGACTACTTCGAACGAACGCCTAACGCGTATTGCACAGAAAGCGAGTGGATTCATCTATGCTGTTTCGCGCGCAGGCATTACTGGCGCGCGAAATGAAATGCCCCGCGACGCCGAAGCTCTTGTAAAACGTGTGCGAGCAGTAAGCGACTTACCCATCGCGGTTGGGTTCGGGATCTCAACGGCAGAACAGGTTCGCCAGGTTTGGAGTTTTGCGGATGCGGCCATAATCGGCAGCGCCATTGTGAGCCAAGTCGAAAAACTTGCGGGTTCGCCGGAGTTGGTAGTGCGCGTAGGCGAATTCGCGCGATCACTGGTTACACCCGCGTCGCACCAGGTGATTAGCTAGCCTGTGCAACGCAAGAATATTAACGAGCCGCTCCTGCCGGGAACATCACCTTTTCGGGTGCCGTGTTAAGCACGGCGAGAAGCCTTTTGATCAAGCGCGTTTTGACCCTGCCAGCTTCACGCGGTGATACGAGGTAGCGAACTATGGCTTCCAGCCACGTATTTTCGCTTACTCGGAAGATAACGCGTGGTCGTTCGCGCACCTCCAGTTCGTCGACGGGCGTGCGAGCGAGCAAATCACGAAATGTTTCGACACGTTTCATCATTTCCTCGCCCAACTCCTCCTCTACGACCTTCTGCATCGTACTGGCGATGAACTCGAGATCAGCGTTGAAAGCGACATAGAACTTAATCTCGTTCCAAACATAGGGAAAAAGCGGCCACGAATAATTATAGATGAGTTCGTCGAGCACCTTCTCATTCGGAAACTTGATCAGCCGACCGCTGGGATGATCGCCGGAAACATACTTGCCGCCGAATTCCCACAGAGTGGTATCGAGATACCCAACGTCGATTACGTCGCCAGTGGCTTCGCCGATTTGTATGCGATCACCTACTCGGAAAGGCTGGCGAACAAGGATGTAAATCCAGGCGATGAAGCTTTTCATCGGCGTTTGAACAGCCAGGCCGATGATAATTGAGCCTATGCCGAGCGCGGCAAGCACGCCATACCAATTGACGAAAATGATCGAGATAGCGATGACCGCGATAACAAGCGCGACGACCAGATGCATCACACGCTGAAGGGTAAACCGAGTGGAAGAGTCCTCGATGCGGCCCAGCGCGTAGATTGACATAGCTCGTGCGATAGCCAGGACGATTACGATCAGTGCTGTACCGCGCAGAATTCGCACGATAACACCGGCAGTCGGCTGCGGCAGCGGCATCAGCTTGGAGCCGACGAGAAAATACACCGCGATGCAACCGAGCAAGACAAGTGCCTGTATGATAAACCAGAACTTATCTCTGCCTCGCGCCTTGACCGTTTCGGCACGTTTTTCGCCAGTGGCACGTTGGAGCTCTTTGCGGACTTCGGGCCGTTGTGAAATTTCCTCTGCGGTCTCAGGCATCACTATTAAATCGCATTCCAGCAATGGAGTGGGCGCAGTCGCTGTGACCTCGGCGGGGCCTTCGCTTTAAAGCACTTAAACGCCTTGGCCCTATCGATTCTCAGATGTGTTATCAAATAGTAACATCGCGGAGCTCCTCGCCCAGCAAGCAGAGCGCGAGACAGGAATTCTTTCGCGCGCCTTTCGCCGAGCTGCCCGCAGCGCATTTCTGTGGCCGGAAAATGCGGCCAATCTTGTAGAACAGAATCGTCCGTTAACGGAATTGCGCGGCATAGGCCCGTTCATCGCGAAACAGCTTTTGCGTTGGATTGATAAACCTCCCCAATTAAGCAAAACAATTCCGGACATTCGTCGGAACTTCATCTCGCTCGCTGAAGCAAGGCGACAACTTGCGATCAAACCAGGGTGGTCAAAGAAATTGCGTGGCGATTTACAAATGCACACCCGCTGGAGCGATGGATCTGGCACAATCGGAGAGATGGTTGATGCAGCGAGGGAGCGTTCATACGAATACATTGCGATCACTGATCACTCCAAAGGGTTGAAGTTTGCGGGCGGGGTCGACGAACGTGCGTTGCGAAAACAAAGTACCGAAATAGCGAAGCTCAACAGCTCAGCTTCACAATTGGGCGGAAAATTCACTATCCTTCGCTCTCTTGAGCTGAACCTTAACGTCCGCGGTGAAGGGGACATGTCATCGGCATCTCTATCAGCTTTGGACCTAGTGCTGGGCTCGTTTCATTCTTCCCTGCGGATGATTGACGACCAAACGGACCGATACCTTGCTGCATTGCGCAATCCAAACATTCAAATTCTCGGCCATCCGCGCGGCCGCATTTATAATTATCGACTTGGCCTGAAAGCAGACTGGCCACGTGTTTTCGCTGAGGCCGCCCGGCTCGGTAAGGCGTTGGAAATTGATTGTTACCCGGATCGACAAGACCTCAGTGTCGACCTACTAAAGGTCGCGCGCGAGCATGGAGTGCTTATCTCATTAGGCACAGATGCACATCACCCGTGGCAGTTGGAATTCATTGACCTTGGCCTCGCTGCTGCATTACGGGCGAGACTCCCTGCACAACGAATCGTCAATTTCATGTCCACGCCGGATTTAAAACGCTGGATACAACAGCTACGAGACCGCCGCATGCGGAAATAGTAAGTCTGTTCTTTTAACAACCAAACAAAGCACTGCGCCCGATTCCATGATGTATAAGGGCGTCCACCTCCCAGAGCGAGAAAATCTCGTTGGGGAGAGTATTCGCTCTTGAAAAAGAAAGTAAAGGAAAGAATACAATGAAAAACATATTAATGAGCCTAGCTCTGGCAGTTGTGGCTCCGTTCGCATGGGCGCAGGTCTCAGAGACCACGACAACAACGACCACAACAGAAGGCAACGGCACGATTACAGAGTACACTCCTGGAAGCGTAATCGTACTCAGAGAAACTAGTGGACCGCGGACTTACCACTTCGGCAAGACTGTTACTTATGTTACGCGCAGTGGCAAAGTCCTGGATGAAGACACCGTAAGAACTAGAATTAAGGTGGGTATCCCTGTTCGGGTTCACTACGTCGGGACAGGCGACAACATAATGGTTGATCGGGTGATTCTTGACGAGGATTAAGAGTAAAAGCTAGTCTCGCTTGTCTCGCTCGCGTCCTTTCTGTTCTGTCGACCGTGGAACAGGAAGGACGCAGTTTGTTGGGCGTTAAATCGATGCAGACGACGAGCTAGGTTTGGTCAAAGTAAAACACCAGCATCCCGTGCCGTCCTTGAAATAATAAATGCGGCGAATCGAAATGAGGATCTCGGGGAAAGAGCTTGAGACGCTGTGAAAGTTACAAGGGATTTCTGCTAGGCATTTGCTATCATCTCCAAGGCCTGGCTACACAGCTTGCCATTGGAGCCATTTATCTGGCCACAGACGCAAAAAGAAAGCGGCGGGAGTCACCTCCCGCCGCTCCTTAATCTGATACAATCTGGCTTATCGGCTGCCTTGCTGACCACCGCCTTGTTGACCGCCACCACGCTCTTGGCCGCCACCACCGCCTTGTTTCTCGCGTTCGCGCTGTTGACGCTCACGTTCCTGTTTTTCGCGATCTCCCTGTTGTTGGCCGCCTTCCTGTCCGGGAGCAGAAGGCTTGCCCGGTTCGTTCGGATTCTGTTGTGCTTCCATAGTACCTTTCATTGTTATATTACCGACTTCTGACTGGCCTTTGCGCAGTTAGCGATTAGGCCTTCTTTCTTGAAATCGCCTTAGAAAGGCGGTTTGGACTGATAAATCTCGCTATAAGGTGAGCTTACGAAGCTCCTAAGCTTCCTGGGAAGGTCGGTATTTTCCCTAAGAGGGTTGGGCTTATCTACACCTCTAGCGACATGCCTTTCGCAGGGCAGTTAGTTATTGGCTTGAATCCGCGATGGCTAACTCAGTCTCCCTAATGGCTTCGGGATTTACGGTGCTTTCGGCCAGCCTGTTGAGGAGCTCATTTGTTTCCGATTCTTCATCCAGAGTCGTTTGCAAAAGCTCTGCAGCTTTGTTTTGGCCGAGCAAATGGGCAAAAGTGCGGACACTGCCATAACCGGCGATTTCATAATGTTCGACTTTCTGCGCCGCAACAATGATACCGGCATCGAGTATGGATTCCTCGCCGTCTTCCTGCAAAATTTCAGATCCTTCCTCGATAAGTCCTTTCATAGCACGGCATGTCTTACCCTTTGGTTTTTCGTCAAGCTCTTTGAAGATTTGTTCAAGCCGTTTCACGTGGGACTTCGTCTGTTCCAAATGTTTTTCGAAAGCGCCCTTTAATTCCTCCGAGGAGGCAGCCTTCGCCATTTTTGGCAAGGCTTTCAATAACTGATGCTCCGCGTTATAAAGATCGCGAAGTTCGTTAGTGTAAAGTTTTTGCAAATTATCCAACTTCATAATCCCGCTTTTTCCTTTCTTATTCCTGAATTTTTCCCTAGTTTTTATTGACGCAGCGCGTTTGTAAGTGCTGGTCTAAGAAGGAAACGCCTCTAGCTGTGGAACTGCGCGTCTTTGATTTAGGATTTTCAAGGCCTCACCTGCTGGCCCTTATCTCGCGCCGAGACGATTCGATACGACAATAATCTTTTCGCCCCGCAGCCGCTGCATGCATCGCTAATCAAGGCATATGCCCGTTCAAATATGCCCCGTTAAGGCAAGGATAATTAAGATCAAGAGAATCAGACCTAGTCCGCCACTTGGCCAATATCCCCAGCCAGAACTATAGGGCCAGGCGGGCAACGCGCCGATCAACAAGAGAATTAGAATAATCAAAAGAATGGTGCCCATGACTTCTCCTTTCTTGAAGTAATTTCGTCCTAGTGAGCAACTTTGGACGTGATATAACCTTGGAATAACTGATGCTGCATTTGGCACAGCAGAGAAAACCCGTGGAGACTTTGTGTGCTACTCTCTTTCAACTTCCTGGATTGCAACGCGAACCGCGTATTCGCTCGGCTTGAGTTCACGGCCGGCTCGCGCGGCGTAGACTTGTGTGAATTCAGCACCGAAAAGAAGGATTTGCGATGAGTAATAAACCCAGAGTAACAACGTGATGAGCGAGCTGGCCGCTCCGTAAGCTGAGCCCGCAGCACCGCTCCCTAGGTAGAAACCCAGCAGCCATTTCCCGATGCCAAAAAGGATGGCAGTCATGAAGGCGCCGATCCAAACGTCTCGCCACTGAATTTTGACGTCCGGAAGAAACTTGAAGATCATCGCGAAGAGTAAAACGACGATCGCAAAGTCGAAGACGAGATAAACGGTCACCGCGATCACGATTCCCCCAGGTAACAAAGACTGCACATATTGGCTAAATCCTTTAAGCAGCGCTTCGATCGCTAACGAGACGAGCAGCAGAAAACATATGCCGGCAACCATCGCAAATGAGAGAAAGCGGGCTCGCAGGAATCCCCAAATGCCGCGAGCAGGTTTCGCTTTTACTCCCCAAATTGTGTTCAAGGCGTCCTGGAGCTGACCGAATACCCCACTTGCACCGAAAAGCGCAAGCGCGATCCCGATCACTGTGGCGATGGTGCTTTTGCCAGGTTGTGAGGCTTTTTGGGCAATGTTTTGTACGAGCTGCATAGCGCTTGGATCGAGAAAATAGCTCATCTGTTGCGTGATCTTATCCCAGGCGCCTCCTGGATCATCGCGGAAAAGGACACCGACAATCGCCAACAGCACGAGGACCAGCGGGGCCAGCGAAAAGACTGTGTAGTAGGCAAGCGCAGCACCCAGTTGCGGCGCTTTGTCTTGCAACCACTCCTGAAACGTTTGTTTCAATAAGCTGAAGACATTTCCAAAAAATGATCCTGACGGTTCCGAGTCAAGTTGCTTTGCCACAAACGAAAAGCCTTTGGTTAAGAATTCGCTCATAGTCGTACGCGTGGTCGTTGCAAAATAGCGCGCATAGATAAGCTCGGGATCTCGGCACTCTTATTTGGCACGTACGAGAACCGTGAGTGCTCGCAAGACAAAATCGATCTCGGCGCGCGTGCCTAGATTTCTGCTCTCTCCATCGCTTCTCAGCGGGGAAGAAATTCCGCACTACAAACAAAGTAGCCAGGCTGCTAGCCTGCTCGCGGCGGCCATACCCAGCATCTTTGGCCATAGTGGTGAGTTGGGACGACAAGCAAGTTTCACTGTCTTTGTAACGAAGCGGGCGCGCAATTGGCCGCCCTCGCAGCACGAAGGGCTCAAGTTGCGATCCGCCTCAAAAAGTCGGTGGCGGGAAGCCATTGCGGCTGCTTTTTTGTGCGCGTATCACTGCCGAACTTTGGCACTTTCTTCCATCGCCGTTGAGACAACCGAGCTTGTTCGTCTCTAGTCACCTTGACCTTATCGGCTGATCTGACCTACGCGTCGGAGCCGCAAGGGAGCGAAAGAGTGATTCGGGTCCCGCGCTTGGGGCCGCTATTGATATGGAACTCGCCCCCGAAACTGCTTACACGTTCGCGAATGTTAAGAAGACCAACCGTTTGGGAGTCAGTTCGCTTATTGTCAAGCGACTTAGGATCGAACCCAGGACCGTCATCGGCGACGATGATGCGGACCTTGTCTGGCCGCCGATGTTGCATCGTGATGTGCACGGCACTGCCGCCAGCGTGCTTAAGCGAATTTAGCAATAACTCGCGCACGGCTCTGAACAGGAAAATACGCACATCGGCGGCTTTCGGGTTCGCCAAAGAGTCGGCTTCAACTATGACTTCCACATTGTAATTCTTACGCGTTTCAGCCCCGAGCCACTCAAGGGCGGCGGCTAGGCCGTGCTCGTACAAAACTGGCGGTGCAAGCTCCACACTAAGAGAGCGTGTTAACTCAAACGAACGCTTGAGTACGTCGGCAATTTCGCGGGCGATCGGTTCTCGTTGGGCGTCTTCTCGAGTTCTGCACAGCGCGGCAAGTTGCATCCGCGCCGCCACCAGTAATTGCTGTAGGTCTTCATGCAGCATCTCCGCTATGCGCCGACGCTCCGCTTCCTCTGCAAGGGACAATTCGGCCGAGAGCAAACGGAGTTTCTGTGCCTGTTCCACCGCTTCGGCAGTGCGCTTGGCGACCCGCTGTTCGAGCGTTTCATTTAAGTTCGCGAGCTGGATGACGAGATCTCGCACCTGATATTGCCGCCGGCGAGAACGTAATGCAACCTGCACCGAGCGTATCAGCGTCAGGGTGCTGATAGGTCGCTCCAGCAAAGTAACAGTTCCGGCAGCCGCAGCTGCCAAAGTTAGTAATCCTGCCCGCCGCGATTCGCCGCCGCTTGTGAGAATGATGAGCGGTAATTCGGACCAGGGCGGCTGTGCTTTAAGGACCTCCAAAAAAAGCGAACCTTGCGCTGATTCCAGCGCTTCCTCGGTAAGCAGTAACGCGCCTGCGCTATCCGTGATTTGTCGGGAATGTTCATCCAATCCATGCCAAATTTGTGTTTCAAAACCTTCGCCGTTGAGCAAAGCCGCCATGGCTTCGGCATCCTGTCCGACAGGCGCAATGATAATCACGCGCTCGTCTTTGTTGTGCATTCGCGACACGCGTGCGCGTTCGTCCTGAGTGGCATCATTCATCAACGGATCGTTCACTGCCGCGCGAGAATGCCCAGCGATTGCATCGTGCTTTCAGCGACCCTTCAATATTTGCTTTTCACTGCCACGGAAGGCGGGCACGCCGGTCAGCACGCCTTGAAACTGTTTTAGCGGCTCGCCGATAACGATGCCTTTGCCCGACATCAATTTGAATTCGCGGATGATTTTCTCATGCCCTCCACTACGCTTCTTAACCACCGCAATAGCTTGTTTCACTTCTCCGTAGGCTTCGAAATATCGCAGGTTTACCACGGTGTCCGAAAGATAACTAAGGTCCACCGGCGCTTCGGCGGCGGCAGCCAATCCATGCTGGGCTAAAACGAGGATCGTGACGACACCCTGCTGGTTGAGAGAAGTGCAGAGTTCGTGCAGCTGGTTGTTCAGATACTTCTCGCCCGGCATGGCGTTGAGATAACCGTTGAGACTGTCAATCGCGACAAGTTTGCAACCCGCCTCCACGCCACGCAAAATACGAACGGCGAATTCGCCGGGAGAAAGTTCGGCCGGGTCAACCTGCTGTACTGTAATTGTACCGCTTTCGATGGCTTTTTCTAACTTGAACCCGAGCGCTTTGGCTCGACTCAGCATCACGCTGCGCGTTTCGTCAAACGTGAATATCATAGAGCGTTCACCTTGATCGGCCATTTGGACAGCGTATTGCAAAGCTAGAGTAGATTTGCCAGTGCCCGCCTGGCCGAGTATGAGGGTGGTTGTCCCTCGATCCAGCCCACCGCCGCACAAGGCATCCAGCTCCTTGATGCCGCTGGAAACGGGCCCCTGCCGAAAATCGGTACGATGCTCAGCGGCGATCATACGCGGAAAAACGCGCAAACCGCCGGTGGCGATGACATAGTCATGATAGCCTTCCCGGAATTTTACGGCCCGTAATTTCGAAACGCGCAACCGGCGGCGGGATGTTCCGTAGTCGGGCGAGAGTTGTTCCATGTCAATGACGCCGTGCGTGAGGCTGAGCACGTGCGGGTCGATCACCCCTGCCTTGTTCATCTTATCGTCAAGCAAAAGAACGGTGCTCTTGAATTTTGTGAACTGCTGTTTGAGCGTCAGAAGTTGACGCCGGTAGCGTAAAGCGGTTTCGGCCATTAATCGGAATTCGGAAAGCGAATCGAAGGCGACCCGTGCTGGCTGCACCTTGCGCACTTCATCGAGCAGTAGCTGGCTGACTTTCGTCAACTCGACTTCGGATGGATGAAACACTGTCGTCTGCGCTGCGACCAGCCGTGCGATCGTCCTACTTTGAATAACTCCTGCTTGGTCTCTGAAAGCGTGATGTAAAAGACCTTCTCGCCTCTCCGTAGTCCCTCAAGGAGAAACTGAAGCGCTAGCGTCGTCTTCCCGGAGCCCGGGTCCCCTTGAACTAAATAAAAGCAGTCGCGCGGCAACCCGCCCGCAAGGATATCGTCCAGTCCCTCGACTCCGCTGGGGCAGCGATCGCCGGCAAGATCGGTTGAGACAGTTGCGGCGGATTTCCGGATCGATTTGCGCTTCACAATATGGATGTCAAAAAGGCGACGACTTTATTGTCATCGGCAATTTAGCTTTGAAACTGCAATTTTGAAAGAGCGCTCGCTCTGAAAGTGTGCCAATGCACCTACTTCGCAGGCACGAGAACCGTGAGTGCTCTGGAGACAAAATCAATTTCCGCGCTCCTGCCTAAATTTACCTTTTCTCCATCGAGAGTCGCAGGAATTTCTTTACTTGATTGCACATTTACACGCTTTGTTTTGGTGAGAAGTATATTTCTGTCATCGCGCCATTTACCAAACGCGGCGGTAGTGGCAAGGCCTATCACTTCAGCTGCGCTTTCCACATCGATGATCGCGGCTTCAAGCGCTTGCTCCGAATCGGACATTTCTTCCGATATCAACGGGCAGATAAGCGCCACGGTTTCAGTTTCACCATTTGCTCCGCCTGAGATAAGATACTGCACCTTAGTTTCAAACATCCTTCTAAAGGCGACGCTCCCCTTTTTGATAGCATCAGCTATATTTCCTTCCCGCATAGATTCGCGGGGTTGTGTCCAAAGCGCAGGCGCTCCCACAATGGCGGCGATAAAAAACCGTTTGTTCGCAACCCGACCTCCGGAAAGCACTTTCACTGAGGGAGCAGTGAGCGTTTTTTTGAGCGCCTCTTCCCACGACACGTTTCCATACAACGCTCGAGGAAGCATATTCATCGTTCCCCCGGGAAGCGGAATAAGATAGGATTCCTTTTCGGCGCATGCTTCTGCAGCTGTCCGAATGGTGCCATCGCCACCAAGCACGATAAGCACTTCCAGTTTCTGCCCGGCCGCCTCTGCAAACGAACGCTCCATTTCTTTTGCCTCGCCACACCGCACCTTCGGCTCAACAATGCCCGCACGCGTAAGGATACTGGACATCTTCTGCTCAGATTCCGAATCGCCGCTTCCGCTTGAGGTGTTGATTATAGCCCCAACCTTCGAGTCTGATAAGCGGATGTCGTTAGGCACGGTGGCGTGTAGGGCAAAGCTTGGTGGCGCGCCTAAATGCCCTTGCCTTTGGGCGCTCGCTCAGCGCGGTTCGCTCGGCGCATACCGCCAGGATGGTTTCCGTTCCGCTCTGCTTTTTTGCGAACTCGCTCGAACTGTCTCTCAAGGCCGGTGAGATCTTCATCGGCAAGTTTTTCCAGATCGATGAGTTCATTTCGAGCGTTTTTCAGCGCTCGAATTACTTCGTCGAGTTTCAAATGAGCCGCTTTAGCATCGCGGTCCTGCGTATTCTGAATGAGAAAGACCATCAGGAAAGTAACAATGGTCGTTACCGTATTGATAATGAGCAGCCAGGTATCCGAATAATTGAACACCGGGCCGGTTAGTGCCCAAATGACGACGATGAGAATCGCGCCCGCAAAAGCCCACGCGCTACCCAGGACCAATGACGAGCGCCGTGCAAAAAGCCGAAAGGCATCGCTCACCACACAAAAGAAGTCTCGCGATTCTTCCTGTTGCTTAAGTTTTTCCTTCTGCGTTGCTATTGCCATAATATTGTAGTCGGCTAGGCGCAAGCCGTGTAGCAGCGCCATACCTGCCGCGCAAGCAGCTGCGAAGCCGTACATCCGGCGGCCTGCGGTCGACTGTCCTCTAACGACGGAAGATCAAACCCAGCACGAAACCGACTCCGAGCGCAGTAAAGACCGCCTTCGTCGGGTTCTCGCGTACGTATTGCTTGCTCTCGTCCTGAAAACTGCGGGCGCGATGGAGCGCATCGTCCCATACTTCTTTCCCACGCTCGCGATATTCATCGGCCATTGCGCCTGCGGCTGAGCGGAGATCTTCCGCCGCTTTGCGCGCATGCGTCACGCCACGCCTTGCTTCTTCTTTCGCCTGCGGCGGAACCGCCGTACCTTGCTTCATTTGATTTTCGTCACCCATAGAATTCTCCTATCTTCATGCTTTCGGTGCTGATGCTTCGCTGACGGTGCTGATATCCTCAGCGCCAACAGTTTTGAAAATGTGCTTCGCCCGATCAACGTCTTCGCTTTCGTCCGTATGCACGGCGATCAAGTAATTCCCCTTTTTCAACTTCTCGTCATACCGCTTTGCCTCGATCTCCGGAATACCGAGACCGATCAGACCACCGACGACACCGCCGGTCGCTGCTCCCACGGCAGCGCCACTAAGCGCCGCCATAATCGGACCCGCGGCGATAAAGGGACCGACGCCGGGAATCGCCAAGGCCCCAATTCCTGCCAGCAATCCGACCACGCCGCCGGTGGCGCCACCAGTAGCTGCACCTGTTGTTGCGCCCTCCGGCGCCTTTGTCGCCTTAACGTGACCGACGTCACGCGTGCCGCCAGTGTCAGGCGTTAGCACTGAAATTTCCGAGGTTGCGAAGCCTTGACCTTGGAGCTGCTGGACAATTCGTTCAGCCTGGCCGTGTGTAGTTGCAATACCGAATACTGATTTAGACATAATGATTTTCTTTCGTTTGTGTGTGGTTGTTTGTTAGTTCGATCCTTTGACGTCGAGTTGATTGTCGATCTGGGCGCCGCCAGCCGCTGATCTTGCAAGCTGATCGATTTTTGCTTTTTCTTGCGCAGTCTTTACGGGTCCGCGGAGTGTAACGTGGCCGTTGGCGGTAATGACTTTATCCGCAGAACTGTTTGACTGGTCACCAGAAGTCTTGGTTTCACCGGAGCGATCGCGCTCGTTTGTTGCTGTGTTATCGGGTTTCGCCTTCTCATTGCCAGCCAACGCCGCTAGGCTAACTACGCTGAGACAAATTAATGCTAGTAAAGTTCGTTTCATGGGTCCTTTAGTTTGAGTTTGTGGGGGCGGGTATTAGAAATCGCAACCAGCACGCCCACCGGTTTTATTTATTTAGCCCTGATGTTGATCACAGATTTGGCCAGGTTGGTTAGCTTTTTGTCTGTATCTGATTCTTCAGTCAAGGTAGTCTGGAGTAACTGCGCGCCATCCGGATCCCCTAGTAACTCGGCGTATGTCCGAGCGCAGCCATAACCCGCCATCTCATAGTGCTCAACGCGCTGCGCCGCAGCAATTAGCCCGGCATCGCGCACTTCCTCCTCAGCATCTTCTTTGATCATCTCGTCTCCCTCTTTAAGCACACCCTCCATGCCCTCACACTTGGGGCCCCGGGTCGACTCATCATGGCTCGTTAAAATCTTTTCAAGACGCGCCACGTGTTCCTTCGTCTGCTCGAAATGTTCTTCGAACCCAGCAGCAAGCTGTTTGTTAGTAGCGGCCTTAACCATTTTCGGCAGCGCTTTGATAATCTGCTTCTCCGCGCTGTAGAGGTCTTTCAGTTCTTGAATGTATAGGTCTTTGAGTGTTTCTAGTTTCATATGTGTGGATTTAGTATTGTTGGTGTTACCCTTGTCTTCGCAGAAGCGACCTAGCTCCCGACATTTTTATGTGCAACCCCGCAGCAGAAAGATCAGGAGCAAAATCGGAATCGGAATTCCGAGAAGGCAAAGTAGGATGTACCCAGTCGCCCCAGCTTGTTTGATTCTTTTTGCTAAACGCATCTTAGATTCCTTTCGTGAAGTTATGGATTCAGAACTCTTCCGGTACGCAGGAATCTGCTTTTATTAATGAGAACGCACAATCGGGGCGACGGATGAGCGTCTAATCAGACATAATCCTATGCCACGTGACGATTGCCTTAGGGCGCACGCTGTTCCGGCGAGGGAACCGTTGCTACACTTGTGTTACACAACACAAGCCCGCTGCGCTCTTCCCAAACTATGCTCGCGGTAGTCGTGATGTTCCTAAAGCAGTTCACTTTGTTGCTCGTCGATCATGCTTAGGGAATTACGCGCCGTCCTCGTCATGGAGTCTTACGGGTGGCGTGCTTTGCATCTTTTGACGGCCACCGCGGAGAGCAGCCGCGTAATAGGTTACCCACAAGAAAATGAAATTCGAATCATGACACTACGTAAGATATGCATTTTATTATCCCTCCTCGCATGGTTGTTAGTCGCGGTGAGTTGTAATCACAGCGTTGTTACAGGATCGAAATTGACGCTCAGCAATTACGATCAAATCACCACCGGAATGACCAAGGCGCAGGTGGAAGGAATTCTTGGGCCGCCGACTACAGTCGAAACGAAGGATATGATGATCTTTAAGAAAACAACTTACCGGTACGAAGATGGCAAGAAATTCGCCATGTTCACATTCAAGAACGACGAGCTAGATAGTAAGGAAGGAAATCTTCAGCGCGTACCGTGATGGTCGAGCGCGCGCGCTATGGCATTGGATCCTAGTGTCTCTTAAAACGGCGGAACCTTCGTTACTGGCACGGTTTTTCTGCAAATATGAACGGAGACAAAGTGCGCTGGTTCCTTTTCATCCTAGGGTCGTTAGCAACCTTCAGATTGAGCCATCTGTTTACGAAGGAGCGCGGTCCGTTTGCTGTTTTTGAGCGTCTTCGCAATGCAATGCCAGGTGGACGGGGCTCGGCTAAGGAATGGCTCAGCTGCCTCTTCTGCTTTTCCTTGTCTGCAAGCGCGCTAGTTTGCCTGATTCTTTGGCTGGGAAGAATGAATCTCAGCTGGGAGGAATGGGTGCTGACTTGGCTCGGCTTTAGCGCTGTCACGTTGATAATAAATCAGGCGCTTATGTTTCAAAAATGAAACGATAAGAGCGCCAAGGCTGTAACACGCCATGCCACCCTCCTGTCCCTAGAGAAAGTCGATGCCAGAAAAAAAAGTCGATCTGCACGGCAGCGCACCAGGCAAACATAAGGTCGCGCTGCTTTTAATCGACGTCATCAACGATTTTGACACCGTTCTGCGCCTGACGTCCACCTTTAACTCGCGTTAGCTCCGGATTATGCCGCGCGAAGAAACTTAAAAATAGCGCGCTCGACCGCCCGGAGATTGATATGGTCCGGTGTCTTGAGCGCGTCGGCGAGTCCGACAATTTGTCTTCCACCCAGGTAAGCTTCGACGATGGCTGGATGCACATAACATTTGCGGCAAATGGCAGGAGTATTGCCAAGAAGGTCTGCTACCGCGCAAATGGCTGTCTTAATGTTCGTCTTTGCCTGTTTCTGGCTTTCAAATTTCTCCTGCAGATTGAGTGCAATCGCCGCCAGCAGCGTTCCAGCCCAGGTGCGGAAATCTTTCGCGGTAAAATTTTGTCCAGAGATTTCGCGCAAATAATCGTTCACATCCTGCGATGTTACGTCGCGCACCTCGCCATTATTGACGTATTGGAATAGATTCTGACCCGGCAAATCCTGGCATTTCGAAACAATTTTCGCGATACGCCGGTCAGTCACATCGACTTCGTGTTGGCGTCCGCTCTTTCCACGAAAGCGAAAGCGTAGCTGTGGTCCATCCACCTTCACATGCCGATTCTTCATGGTGGTTAAGCCGAACGATTTGTTCTCGCGCGCGTATTCTTCATTGCCAATCCGTATAAAAGTCCGCTCCAGCAGTTGTACAATGGTCGCGACCATTTTTTCTCGCGGCACACCGGGCAATTTTAGATCCTTGGCAACTCGCCGTCGGATTTTTGGGAGCGCTTTGGCGAAATCGGCCAGCCTTTCGAACTTATTTTCATCCCGCAGCTCGCGCCAACGCTCATGATAACGGTATTGCTTCCGCCCGCGCGCATCGCGACCCGTCGCCTGAATATGGCCGGTTGGAGAGGGGCAAATCCAAACATCCGTCCACGCTGGCGGAATTGCCAGACGTTTGATTCGGAGGAGACGTTGTTCGTCGCGGATTCGTTTGCTTTGCGTATCTAAATACTCGAAATCGCCATCGCGCGCCCTGCGCGTGTAGCCCGGACGATCATCGCTAACGTAGTGCAGACCAGCTTCCTCCGCCGCCTCTGCCGACTCAATAGTGACACTCGCTTCGACTTCCTTCCCGTTACCGGTCTTTGTCCCAGGCGCCCCCATTAGAAAAACATCACTGCTAGCTGTTTGTGCCGTCAAACACTTCAAGGACTGCCCGCATCCGTTCAGCTTCGATTCGCTCAATTTGTTGTTCCGCGCGACGCTGTAACTCCTCGAAGTCACAGCCGTACAGCTGTGTCAAATTCGCCGCGACGAGCGAGCGCCACATCAGTTTCTTTCCGGTAACTCCCATGATTATTCCTTCCAACGTGAGTACCAATCCCAGGCGGCCCGGCTCATCGCCTGCGATTATCAATCGCGCCCGGCCAGCTTTTTCCGCAACCCATGCGCCTGCCTTGCGGACATTGCTTTCTTCGATGCCAAGAGAACGCATCACCTCGCGTAACTTTTCCTGATCTGCTCGGATTTCGGCTTCGATATCC
>WNGF01015295.1_pt1 | contig 16471 bp, 16 predicted proteins | sample 5400641 | NCBI WGS metagenome assembly WNGF01 (sample SAMN13153371, study PRJNA577476) | soil metagenome | isolation source: 80 cm soil or saprolite under grassland replicate 2 | place: USA:California | collected 2016-06-15
GCCAGGAACGCGCCCGCTCCTGCAAGTCCGCCCGCGCGTCGTCGGGATCGACCAATTTGAGCGCCGGCCCCTCGAACAACGATTCGTGCAGGACGCCGATGTGCCTGAGGGAACGAAGCTGATTGTCAGTGCGATCATCGGGGCCGGTCCCGTTCGCCGACCCTGGATGCTCCAGGCCGGCGTTCTCCGAGGGGCGCATGTATCGATGTTCCCTGTTCAACTGGAGAAAATTGAACGCGAGCGGCGGGCCGGCCCAGGAATTGTGACAGCGCAGACATTCCGCGCGACTGTGAAAGTGCCAGCTTTGTCTGCGATGGCCGCCGGGAGCTTGCGCGTCGGCGATTTCGTAAGCGCGATCGGCGCCCGCAAAGTCCACCAAAGCGGCGTCGGTCTGCTGGTCGTTCCATTGATAGGTGTAGCCGTTCCAGTTGGCACCGTCGAAGTGCAGAATTTGGGTTTCAATCCGGCGCCGGCCCGGCGCTCGGCTCGGCTCCGTCCCCAGCGACAATGTTTTCACCAGGACGGCGTTGGGCGGGAACCCCCATCGCGGTCCGCCCCAGGTGGCGTCGTTGGTCTTTGCAATTTGCGAGTCGCCGGGCAACCCGATGAACCGCTCGGCGACAGCGCCGTCGGACCAGAGCTCCGCATTGACGGAAAGCGGGATTACACCCGGGGCGGATTCATGATTTTTCGCGGACGCGAACAAACCTGTCTGGCTCAGCTTCCTCGGAAAGCTCGAGCTGCTGTCGGGAACCGGATTCAATTCGAGTCGATCGACGCCGCCGCGATAGTCCACCACGTAGAGTTCGCCGGTGGCCAGCTCACGGTGCCAGGTGACTCGTCTGCCGTCATGGCGCAGGCCCCAGATTTTTCCGGTCACCCAATCGCCGTAAAGGTAAACGCCGTCGAGTTCGCGCAGTCGTTTGCCGCGATAAACACAGCCGCCGGTGATGGACGCCGCCTCGGTGTGCGGATGCGAAACGACGGCGGGTAGAATTGCCGTCGGCCCCGGCCGGCCATTCGGTTTGACCGATTGCGGGCCTTCGACAATGCTCCAGCCGTAGTTGCCGCCGCGTTCGACGCGATGGATCATTTCCCACAATTCCCAGCCGACATCGCCGACCCACAACGCGCCGGTCTGAGAGTCGAAGCTCATCCTCCAGGGATTGCGGAATCCATAAGCCCAGACCTCCGGCCGCGCGCCGGGCGTCTTCACGAACGGGTTGTCCGGCGGCACGCGGTACGGCTTACCGTTTTCCTCGTGGTCAACGTCGATGCGCAGAATTGATGAGAGCAGATCGCTGATGTCCTGGCCGGTGTTGAGCGGGTCGGGCGGGTCGGGCGAAGCGGCGTCGCCGGTCGAAATGTACAGGCAACCCTCCGGGCCGAACTTGAGGCAGCAGCCGTTGTGTCCCCCGGAGACCCAAGTGATAATGATTTTTTCGCTGGTGGAATCCACGTGTGGCGGGTCGGTTTGCGTCATGGTGAAGCGCGAGACGTGGGTGCCCTCCGGCAGGCCGTCCTTGAACACGTAACACAGATAAACGAAGCGATTTGTCGCAAAACCGGGATGAAACGTCATGCTATAAACCTGGGTGAATCCGGGGATTTCCTTTTTCAAGTCGATCACCAGGTCGGGTCGATCGACGCCGGGATCGGTCTTGAACGAAAAGATTTTCCCCGACTGTTCGACCGCAAACAGGCGGTCGATGGTCGGCGTGTTGGCCAGGTCCAATGGTTCCTTGAACTGGAGCCTGGGAAACGCCCGCTTCAGCACGTAGGGCGGCGGCGGGTCGGGAGAGCCGGTAATCTGCGAGGTCGTCCACGGGATGCGTTTTTCAATGCCGAACGGCTGGCGGCCCTCCGGCTGCAGAATGCTTTTCCAGGCAGCCGCATTGGTGGGCTGATCGCTCGTCTGATCCGCGGCGAAGGCCGGTGAACCAGCAAGTATAAAAATTCCGGCGAACAGGAACCCTCTCTCAACGAAAAATTTCATCGGCTGGTTTTCGCCCACTTATCTCCTGCCCCGGCCGGCGCCGCAAATGTTTTCACCTCGGCGGGGTGGACTTTTGGCCTGGCCGAAGGGCTAACGACGTTTCACAATTCGGCCAATGGTTGGGCGCCGACGAAAACGTAGCTTGAACGTCCTGCGCGACGGGGCGCGGATGCACGCGTGCCAAATCGAAGAAGAAGGCGTGGCGCCGTCCGAGTGGCTCCTTTCCCCTCACCCCAACGGAGCCTCGGAAGTTCAGCCCCGGCGTGAAATTTGCAGGTCAGCAGGGCGTCATTTATACCAATCCCGCAGCCGCACTTCGCCGCTGTCCTCCCCGACGAGTTTTTTGAACTTCTCGGTGTCGCTGCCGCGATAATGGTAAGGGTAAACAATCTTCGGCTTGAATTCGCGCACCGCGCCGGCGGCCTGTTCCACCGTCATCGTGTAGGGCAGGTTCATGCAGACAAAGGCCACGTCGATGTTCTTCAACGCGCGCATCTCGGGAATGTCCTCCGTGTCGCCGCTGAGATAGACGCGTTTGCCGCCGAGTGTGACCACATATCCGTTGCCACGGCCTTTGGCATGATAGTTCAACCGTTCCTTCGTAAGATTATACATCGGCACCGCCTCCACACTAACGCCGGCCACTGACTTCGTCTCGCCGTTCGGCAGCACGGTCGTTTGTTGGCGCAATTTCTCCGGCAACTTTTCAGCGACGGCCGGGGGAGCAACAATCGTCGTCGCTGGTCCGGCCACGGCTTGAAGTGTTTCCGCGTTGAGATGGTCGCCATGAATGTCGGTGACCAGGATCAAGTCCGGCCTGGGCAACCCGTCGAACCGCTGCCCGCCGCCCACCGGATCCACATAAATGGTTTTGTCTTTCCAGCCCATCACAAACGTCGCGTGGTTGATCGGATGGATAATTAAATCGCCGTCGTTGGTGGCGATTCGGTCGCCCTCCAATTTGTCGGCGGCAAGAGCGGCAGGAGTGAAAACGCCGACGAGCAACGCTGCCGTCAATGAAACGAGCAGAGACCAGCGGTCCGACCGGGAGAAGAACAGTTTGTTTTGGCGCATAATGAATCTTTGGTTGATTGTGTGAACTAAACCGAACTAAACCACAATTTTTGCTGCCACGCCACCTCTTCGGAGCGCCCGTCTCCGGCCCCGTGCGGTGCGGCTCGGCCATGGCGATCCACTCGTACCATCGCTTGCTCGACCGGTTCAAGAATCATCCGCTCGCGTGAATAGTCTATCGGAATGCTCCAACAAACCTTGACGCCAATCCTTGACCGGCCGGCTGATCCGGGAATAAATGAAGGCGTCAATTCGTCAACACCCTTTATGAACCCCCATTCCCTTACCCGCCGCCAGTTTGTGAAACGCAGCGCCGTGGTCGGCGCGGCGCTGGCCTTCCCCTTCGTCGCCCGCCGCACCGTGCTGGGCGCCAACAACCGTCTCAACATCGCCGGCATCGGCGTCGGCGGCAAAGGCGCCAGCGACATCGCCAACGTGGATAACGAAAACATTTACGCACTTTGCGACGTCGATGAAGCCAGGGCTGCCGAAACCTCCAAAAAGTATCCGCAAGCCAAATGGTTCAAGGATTTCCGCGTCATGCTGGAGAAGGAGGGCGGGAACATCGATGCCGTGACCGTGTCCACGCCCGACCACATGCATGCCCTGGCGGCCCTGATGGCGATGAAGATGGGCAAACACGTTTATTGCCAGAAACCGCTCACCCACACGGTGCATGAGGCGCGGCAAATGGCGGAGGTCGCACGGCAGCACAAGGTCGCCACTCAGATGGGCAACCAGGGCCATTGCCATCCCGACACGCGGCGGTTGGTGGAACTGATCCAGGCCGGCGTGCTCGGCAAGGTAGGCGAAATTCATGTCTGGACCGACCGGCCGGGCAATTGGTGGCCGCAGGGAATCGAACGCCCTAAAGAGACGCCGCCAGTGCCGCCGACACTCGACTGGGATTTGTGGCTCGGAGCGGCGCCGTGGCGGCCTTACCACCCGGCTTACGTTCCGTTCAAATGGCGCGGCTTTTGGGACTTCGGCACCGGGGCGCTCGGAGACATGGCCTGTCATTGCATGGACCTGGCGTTTTTCTCGCTCAAGCTTGGCGCTCCCACCAGCGTCCAGGCCCAGTCGTCCGGGGTGAACAACGAGACCGCGCCGAGCTGGTCCGTCATCACCTACGAATTCCCAGCCGACGGCGCGCGTCCGGCGACGAAATTGATCTGGTGTGACGGCGGCAAAAAGCCCGCCGCGGACCTGGTCAAAGGCGCCGAACTCTCCAGCAACGGCATCGTCCTCGTGGGCGACAAGGATACGCTCTACGTGCCGAATTACTGGGGCGCCGGCTCATTCCTGTCGGGCGCGAAAATGGAGGACTTCAAAAACGTTCCGGAAACGCTGCCGAAACCCCCGGGCTTCGAGCGCAACCATCATGAGGAATGGCTCAACGCCTGCAAAGGCGGGCCGAAAGCGCTGTCGAACTTTGATTACGCCGGGCCGATGACCGAAGCCGTGCTGCTCGGCGATGTGGCGTTGCGCGCCGGCAAAAAGATTCTGTGGAACTCGGAGAAGCTCACCGTCACCAACGCGCCGGAAGCGAACCAATACTTGCGAACTGAATATCGCAAGGGATGGCAGATGTGAAACGACGAATGACCCCGTGAGAGTCTCCTGTTCCCAAAATGTTTGCCCACATGATCGCTCATCGCTGCGCCTGGGCCGGAAACGAACTTTCGATTCGCTATCACGATGAGGAATGGGGCGTGCCGGTGCACGATGACCGCACGCTGTTCGAATTCCTCATTCTCGAAGGAGCGCAGGCCGGGTTGAGTTGGGACACCATCCTCAAAAAGCGCGGGCATTACCGCGAAGTCTTCGACAATTTCGACGCGGCGCGAGTCGCGCGTTACGACGTGCGCAAAGTGAAACAACTCCTCGCCGACCCGGGCATTGTCCGCAACCGGCTCAAGATCGCCGCCACCATTCAAAACGCCAAGGCGTTTCTGGCCGTCCAGGAGGAGTTCGGCAGCTTCGATTCTTATTTGTGGCAGTTCGTCGGCGGCGCTCCGAGGCAAAACTCCAGGCGTTCACTTAAACAGCTCCCCGCCCGCACCTCCGAATCCGACGCCCTCAGCAAGGATCTGCTCGGGCGCGGTTTCAAGTTTGTCGGTTCGACGATTTGTTATGCCTTCATGCAGGCCGTGGGTCTGGTCAACGATCATACCGTGGATTGTTTCCGTTACGCGCAGGTTCGGCGTCTGGCCGGCCTGCGGCGTTGACGGGACGCGAGGTGTCAGGCACGCCTTACTTGGCGGCACTCAATCTCACCATGGTTGCCCCCGCGCCGCCCCAGGCTTCGCCGGCCAGGGCGAAGGAAGTCACGTGGGGATGTTTCGAGAGGATGGCGTGCACCGTCTGTCGCAGTTGCCCGATCCCTTTGCCGTGAATGATGCGCACCTCGAGGATGCCCCGGTTCCGGCACTCAGCCAGATAATCCAGAACCACGCCTTTGACATCGGCCGGCCGGAAGGTGTGCAAATCCAGCACGCCGTCGATGGGCAGCGGGACCGGTTCGCCGCTCAATTCGTTTGGTTCATCCCTGCCGTTCACGAAGCGATTCTAGTTCAAGGCTCGCGGGAAGCCAATGGATGAGATGAATCCCGGTCCGGGAGAATCCGTGAAGCTTTTAACCACGAATGAACACGAATCAACACGAATACGAACAGGTCCTTACGCCAATTTCGCAAATTCTCACGAATGGATTTCTTCCAATTTGCGTAAATTGGCGGAATTCGCGTAAACCACGCTTCATTCGTGTATTTCGTGGTTGCCTCCATTTTCATTCGCGCGTCCATTCGTGGTTGACTCCGGGTTTGTTCGTGGTTATTCGCGGTTGCCTATGACACGCGACGAAGCCTGGAGCCTGTTGAACGAATACACCAGGTCTGAATCGCTCATCAAACACGCGCTGGCGGTCGAAGCCGCCATGCGACATTACGCGGCGCACTTCGGCGAAAACGTCGAGCCGTGGGGTGTAACCGGTTTGATTCACGATTTCGACTACGAACGCTGGCCGAACCCGCCCGACCACACGCGTGAAGGCGCCAGGATCCTGCGCGAACGGGGCGTGGACGAGGAAATTGTCGGCGCGATTCTCTCGCACGCGGAATGGAACCAGGCGGAATTTCCGCTCGACCGGCCGATTCGCAAAACGCTGTTCGCGGTGGATGAACTCTGCGGTTTCATCACGGCGGTGGCCTATGTGCGGCCGGAAAAACTCGCCGGCATGAGCGCGAGCAGCGTGCGGAAAAAGATGAAACAGAAATCATTCGCCGCCGCGGTGAAACGCGAAGACATCGAAAAAGGCGCGGACCTGCTGCGTCTGCCGCTGGATGAACACATCAACCACGTCATCGTTGCGATGCAAACGGTGTCGGCGCCATTGGGGTTTGGTTGAACTCCGTTCGATTACCGTGCGGGGCATCGTTTCGTCGAAGCTTTGACTCGCTATGTTAACCACGCCGGCAGTTTTTCACCCTTCCAGATCTCCGGCAGTTTCTGGCGTTGGCGCACGACGGCGGATTTGTTGCCGTTGATCAGAACCTCCCCGGCCAGCGCGCGAGTGTTGTAGTTCGAGGCCATCACGAAGCCGTAGGCGCCGGCGCTCATCAGCGCAAGGTAATCCCCTTCACCCACCTTCGGCAGGGGGCGGTTCTTCGCGAAGAAATCGCCCGATTCGCAGACCGGTCCGACGACGTCGCTGGCAATGACCGGACCGTTCCGAAGCGTCAAGGGGACGATTTCGTGATAGGAATCGTAAAACGCGGGGCGGATCAAATCGTTCATCGCGGCATCGACAATGACGAAATTCTTCCGGCCGGTGCGCTTCACGTATTCGGTGCGCGTGACCAGGATGCCGGCATTGCCCGAGATGAACCGGCCCGGCTCGATGAGAATCCGCAGTTTAAGCGGCTTCAGCAGCGGCACGAGCGTGGCCGCGTATCTGGCCGGCGTGAGGATGTGTTTTGCCTCCGGTTTCTGCCACCAATCCGGCCCGCCGCTCGCCAATGCCGGCTGATAAACGATGCCCAGCCCGCCGCCGATGCTGAAAAACTCGAACGAATGTCTCGCGGATAGCCTTTCGACCAGCGGCACCACCTTGCGCACGGCCAGTGCAAACGGTTTCACCTCCGTGAGTTGCGAGCCGATGTGCATCTGCAGGCCGCGCAGCCGGAGGTTCTTGAGTTTGCCGGCGCGGGCATAAACGCCTTCGACCTGCTCGAAGGCGATGCCGAATTTGTTTTCGTAGGTTCCGGTAGTGATTTTCGCGTGCGTTCCGGCGTCCACGTTCGGGTTCACCCGGACGGCCACGGGCGCCACCTTTTTCAATCGCCCGGCGACGCGGTCGATGCGCTCCAGCTCCGGTTCGCTCTCGACGTTGAAGGAATAAATGCCGCGGCGCAGCGCGAATTCAATTTCCGATTCGGTTTTGCCGACACCGGCAAAGGCGCATTTCCCGGGAGAACCGCCGGCGGCGATCACCCGGCGCAGTTCGCCCTCGCTCACGATGTCGAAGCCGCCGCCGAGATTGGCCAGGGCGCGGAGCACGGCGAGATTCGAATTGGCCTTGACCGCATAGCAGATGAGATGGTCGAGCGGCGCCAGGGCGGCGTCGAGCTTCTGAAAATGATCCGTCAATGTGCGCTGCGAATAGACGTAAAGTGGTGTGCCGAACTTTTTGGCGAGCGATTCAATCGCAACGCCCTCGCAGTAAAGCTTGCCTCCCACATAGCGAAAATCGTGCATGGGCGCCAGTTATGCCAAAGGGCAGTGCCCGGTTCAACTCCCATCGCTCAAGCCAATACGGCCAAAAATCGTTCGCGGAAGTTCTCGGGTTTCTGGATGGAACGACGAACGGTTTTCGCCGCTCGTTTCGCACGAATTCGGAAGGCATTTGCATTGCAACTCCACTGCCACTTGAACGCCGATTATTCTTCGCCGTCTAATTCTGTGTGAATTCCGGCTAAAAGTGACGGTCACCGCCGGGCGCATGAGCTGGCATTGAACTTGCAAAACAAATGGTCGGCAAAGAAATCCGAAGCGCTCAGGCGCTTTCAGGGGCAAGGGAAGAAGACGTATGGAAATTCACGGATCGGAAGTGACGGGCATTAGCAGCGGACGGCCAGGCTTGGGCCAAATCAACCAGGAAACGCGGAAGGGACACATCCTTTTATGCACGCTTTTGTGGTCCACCATCGCGTTCCTTTTGATCCACCGCTTTGTGGTCGCGTCCGTGGTGGTCGAGGGTCAAAGCATGATGCCGACCTTGAAGCCTGGCGACAGTTGCATGGTTAACTGCTGGCTGCCTCTGTTTCGAGATTATCGCCGGGGTGACATCGTGGTGGTCCGTGACCGGAAAAACGGAGAACTCATGGTCAAGCGGATCGTTGGCCTGCCCGGGGACACCATCGAAATGCTTGGCGGAAAGGTTCACGTCAACGGTCGTCCCTTGAAGGAGGATTACCTGTCATCCCAGACTTATACCGAGCCCGGAAAACTCTTCGTGCTGGGCGACAATCGACCTGTCAGTGATGACAGTCGTTCCTACGGCGCGGTCAATCGTTCTGATCTGGTCGGTCTGATCTCCCGGTGACGACACCGGTGCTTGCGCGCCATCAGCGTTCTGAATGGTCGATTGCCGCACGACCAGGACCTCCACCGGTCCACAGTCCAGCAATCATTTCGTCGTGACCGAGGGTGCGTTCAAGAAAGTGAGCCAGCAGGGCGGGGACGTCGGCGGGGACGGCTCGTCCCCGCAAAACGCAGCGCTGCTGACAAAACGCGGGGACGAGGCCGTCCCCGCCCCCATTCTTGAACACACCCGGGTCGTGACTGAAGACGGTAATCAAACAACTTGACTGAGATGGAAGGAAATGGCAAAAAAACGCGTTGCTCAAACTGGCTAAAGGTGTCGGTTCCCATTTGTTGAAAATCTTGTGCCCCGTCGAAAGGCAGAAGCGTTTGTGAATGTCAAACACGCTTCCCCAAACGGCGGCGCGCACGATTCGAAGAAACGCTTTCTAACGCGCCGCGCAACGGCGTCTGGAGAGGGTTTGTGGCAAAGGCACAAACTCGTTCGCTGGCCAAATCAGTTTCGTCCCGATCGGAAGAGCTTGGCAAGAATGAAGCAAGCGGGGCGTGGAGTGTAATCGTCTCAGATTACCAGCCGTCGCGCCTTCAGAGGGTTTCCCGCACGATTTCGGACTGCGGCGCAGTACCGCGGCCGTTGACCGGACTGTTGCGCCTGCAGCGACAACCGGCTACAGACAACTGCTTCCTGGCAGTGGTCGCGTTGGAATCCCGTCCGACTTTGGATCAACCCTCCGTGGAGGCGGTTCGGGCCCTCAAGGAGAACGGGTTCAAGATCGTCGGTTACGAGGACGGCCTTCGGAATTGGCCGGTCATCGCGCGCGCTCTTCCTTTGCTTGCGGGGGCCACGCAACTGCTGGACAGCGCGGAGGAGAGTTTTCCGGCGGAATTGCAGCGTCTCCTTGTCCGCCTTTGGCGGTCGGAAACCGAGCGGGCCGCGGAAGAGCGGCAAGTGAAAAACCTGATGCTGAGCCTCGGCGTCGTGGGCGAGAGCCAGCCGATGCTCGCCGTGTTCCGCACCGTCCTGCGTGTGAGCGTGCTGAGCGACCTGCCGACGTTGCTGACGGGAGAAACGGGGACGGGCAAGGAGTGTGTGGCGCGCGCCATTCATCAACTGGACCCCAAGCGGCACACGGGCCCCTTCATCGCGCTGAACTGCGGCGCGCTGACGCCGACCCTGGCCGAGAGCGAGCTGTTCGGTCATCGCCGTGGAGCGTTCACCGGCGCGGAACGCGAGCGCAAGGGCCTGATTCGCGCGGCCCACGGCGGTGTTCTTTTCCTGGATGAAATCGGCGAATTGAGCGAACCGCTTCAGGCCAAGTTGCTCCGCGTGCTCCAGGAAAACCGGGTCCTGGCCGTGGGCGACGAGCATGAAGTCACCGTGAGCGTGCGGGTCGTGGCGGCCACGAACCGCAACCTGATCGAGATGGTGCGGCAGGGAGGATTTCGCGCCGACTTGTTTCACCGGCTGAACGTGCTGGGAGTGCGTGTGCCCGCCTTGCGCGAGCGGCACGCTGACATTCAACCACTGATCCAGTTCTTTCTTGTGAAACACCGGTTGCTGAGGCCCAGCAGCAGCGTGCCGGTGAGCCCCGATTTTGTGGAAGCGCTCAAGCTGGTGGAACTGCCGGGAAACGTCCGGCAATTGGAAAGCCTGGTCTGTCATGCCCTGGTCAACAAGGAGACCGAAACGCCGCTCGGCCTGAGCGACCTGCCGATGGAAATCTTGCGGCAACTCTCCTCCGGGAAGGAACAAGCCGCGCCGGCGCCCGGTGCCCCGACCGCTCCGGCCGGCATGATCGATCAACCTGCGCCGTCTCACTCACCGAAGGAGGGCGCGGACCTCTGGGCGGACTTGCTCGATGTCAACGGAGGCAGTCTGGTGCGTTCGCTGAATTGCTGCGAACGAGCTTTGCTTGCCGTCGCGCTGCGACGCGCGCGCGGTAATCAGTCGCAAACCGCCCGGCTGCTGGGCATCACGCCGCGCAGTGTTTACAACAAAGTGCGCAAGCATCTGTTGCAACAAGGAATTTCGTAGTGTCATGTCACAGAAATGCGCTGCCAATCGGTGATCTCGAACCAGCCCCTCACCCGTCCTTCGGACACCCTCTCCCCATCCGATGGGGAGAGGGAAGGGGTGAGGGGTGCATCGGCCTCGAGATCAGCGGCGTCATTGTAAAGCAGCGTTAGGGATACCACACTAGCGCAAACGCCCGGAAGTCCAGCGGCGAACCGGAACTTTCCTTCCGGAACATTTCATCACAAAGTGGAAGGGGCCTTCCGCACTCCCAAGGAAAAGGCAAACCGACTGCCCGTGCTTCCACCGCGAAAATATCCGCGCCCAACGCGGGTTTGGTCGAAGGCGGTCCGAAAGTGCGAACGGTGGCATACGGTTTGCACACTTCCGATACGCCGCGTCCGCAGCGTTGAAAGATGGAAGAAAGAGCTGCCGGGCAGAAAGAGTGGCAAGTGTGCGAAACCGCTGGGTCCATTTCAAAGTCGGCGATGTTTATTTCCCGGACCCGGCGAAGATTCTGCGGGAGTTGCACGGCGAGGACTTGCTCCAGGGCAAGGTGATCGAGGTGTCCGACAGCGGGAGTGAAAAGGGCGCGTTCGTGGTGGTCGAAGTGGAAGGGCTTGCCGAGCCATTGGTCGTGCCGGTGGAACGTATCCAGGGACTTTTGTGAATGATCCAATTATGCAGCCGCAGGGTGGTTCCGCGAATCCGGATTTGTCGCGTGCCCAAAGGCACGCCCGGCACGCTGGCGACGGCGCGCCTGATCGCGCAAATGATTCGAGACGGCGCCAGAGACTTCTACGTGCGCCAGAAGGCCATCCAAATCTTCCGGGAGGCGGGCGCCCGGCCCAAAGACCGTTGGGCCGAGGTCTGCGCGCTGTTCAACTGGGTGCGCAACAATATTCGTTATACGCGCGACATATATCGCGTGGAATTGCTGCACAACCCGCGGCGCATGCTCGAGTTGCGGGCAGGGGATTGCGACGACATGACCATCCTGCTGGGCGCGATGCTTCTGTCAACCGGCCATCCTGTGCGGCTGGCGCTTGCCGGATTTCGACCAAACAAACCGCACGTGTACACCCACATCTATCCCGAAGTGAACGTGTGGGGAAAATGGATCGCGCTCGACGCCACAATGAATCGGCCCATCGGCTGGGCGCCGCCGGCACTGTGGAAACGCCTCTGTGAAGTATAGCGAATGAAACCAATATGCTGATTCAAGATCAATTGACCGGCTACGTGCACGAGATTCCGCCGCGCTTCGCGTACGGCGGCCACTACGGGGCCTATCCAGGCGTGCCGCCAGGGTTCGGCGAGGTGCAGATGGTTTACGATCGGCTGGGTAACCCGGTCGGCGCGTTCCCGTTGATCGCCGCGCTTGGCGCCAAGCTGCTGCCGTTCGCGCTCAAAGCACTCCCGGCTATTAAGGGTTTGTTGCCGATGGCCGGCCAACTTCTGCCTCAAGTGGCGCAAGCGTTGCCCGGGTTGTTGCCGTCAGGCGGAACCCCACCCATGCCCGCGCCCGAGCCTGCGCCGGCCGAACCGATGCCCAGCTTCGCTCCCGCTCCGACCCTCGGCCCCGAGTTGCCGCCGAGCGCGATGCCGGCCCCGTTCCTTATGCCGCCAGCAATGCCTGCAACCATGCCTCAGGCAATGGCTCCGGTCTTCCCCGCGCCCGTTCCGATGCCTTATCCCGCGCCGCCGGGGATGTTCTACCGACGACGTCGGCGTCGCGTCGTGCGGCGTTATCGGCGGCGGGCACGGGCGCCGCTGCCCGAAGCAATGCCGCCAGTTCCGCCACCGCCGGCGGCAGCGGAGTCGAGCGGAGGTGTCCAGGGTTGGGGCCTGAGCGGATGGAGTGGCGGGCCGGATTTTTGTCCGAGCTGTCGCGGTGTGCACGGCTGGGGCTGGTACGCGTGAAATGGCAGGAAACGAATCGAACAAAACGAAAGGCAAAATATGTTTGGTCACTACGCATTATCGGATTACGGCTCTGCACCGGCTTACGCGGAAGCAGAGCCGATCGGGAAGGTCGTTTATGACGGGTTCGGCAATCCCGTGGGGTTTTCACCTTTTGATATTATACGAAACATCCCTATCGTCGGGGGCCTGGTGAGCAACTTGCTCCCCGGCGGCGGGGCGCAACCGGCGCCGCCACCACCGCCATTCATCCCGCCGCCACTGCCGCCCATGCCCTATGCCCCGGGGTTTCCTCCCGGTGCCCCTCAGTTCCCAAGTCCGTTCCCGTTCCCCGGCCGGCTTCCGACCCCTTGGCCGCTTGGCTGGAGTCGTCGGCCATTACCCTACACGGGACTGGGGCCGAGACGTCTTTACATGCGCTGTGCCGTGTGGCCCGGGCCACAGGGATTGGTACCCGAATACGCGGCGCAGATGATGCCGCAACAACAGGCGCAAGCGTGGCAACAGTGGCAACCGCAACCGCCGCCAGGAGCGCCAGGAGCGCCGGGCTTTCCCGGAGCGGGCTCCCACCGTCGCCGCCGCTTCCGTCGCCGCTAAGGCTGGCGCGTCGATTCAACCAGGTGCCCTGATATGAAGAGGAGTTCAAAAGGTGAGCTATCTGATTCGGATTTCCCTGACGTCGCGAGGACGGATGTCGGACCCGAGGTGCGATTGTCTCCGGCAGGCGCGCGCTTTGTTCCGCCGCTTTCATTGCTTCAGCGCGCCGGAGTTGGTGTCTCAGCCGTGCCGGCGGCTGATCCCCCGGGTGCTGGTTCAGCTCGGCGAATTGCGCGGGTTGATCTACCGCTCGGATCGCGGGCCGTGCGGCTGTCCGCGCACCTTTGTGCATTTTTTGGAGTGCCCGGCGCAATTGGCCTGCGATTCCACCGGACGTCAGCTTTACATCCTTGGCGGCAACTATCGAGTCACGCCGCGGGGAATCGAAGGTTAGGGACAGCCACCGGGCGGGTTCCTGCCGAATGCGGAGGGAGACATGAAACGCAAACAAGACTTCGATGAGGTCATGATCGTAAATCCCTGTGACCTGAGGTCAAACAACCAACAACCAATCACGCTTATGAGATTCCACCAAGTGCCAGACATGGGTTATTACGCTGAACCGCCGGAACTGGGCTACTACGGCGAAGTGCCGCAGGCTTACGGGTACTACTCTGAACCGCCGGACGCGGGCAATTTTGCCGAACCACCTGAACTCGGTTGGTACGCCCAGGCGCCCGACGCCTACACGGGCTATGCCCAGGCGCCGGAGTTGGGCTACTACGCGGAGTACCCGGAGATCGGCTATTACGCCGCGCCGGTCAACGGTTACCCTGGTTACCAGGGCTACGCGGCCTATTCACAACCGGCGGAGATGGCTTACTACGCCGAACCGCCCGAAGTGGCCGAATACTCCGAGCCGGTCGAGTATTATGCCGAGGAATATCCGGGCCAGGCGGCCGGTTACGCCCAGATGCCGGAGATGGTCGGCTATAACGAATACGAACCGTTGTCGGAGGACTATCCCGGCGTGGCGGACTATGGAGAACCGGATATGGCCGGCTACGTGCGCGAAGGTCCGCCCCCCTACAATCCGGGCTGCCCGATGCCGACCAACGTCGCCGGCTTCGGCGAGAGCGTGCCGCTGGAGGGCTATGTGAAGCCCGGCACGGTCAACGCGAGCTGCGATCAATTCATTCCACAGCCCGGCCCCACCGCCGCCGTGCCGGACACATTCCGGCCCCTCTGGTAGGCGACGTCGGCAAACCGAAACATTCAACCACCAGAAAGAGAGGAATTGAGTTATGGCTATCGTTCAAGGAATCCGAGAGAAAGTACATCTCCCCATCTACGACTCGCTCCAGATAGAGCCCGAGAAGCAGCTCCGTGACGCGGAGCGCTCCAGCACCCTGAAATTCTTCGTCAACGTGCAGAACAAGACGAAGCTGGAGACCAATCTCCAGTCCGCCTCGCTTCTGCCGCACTACAATACTTTCGAGGCGCGCGCCATGCGGGTCGTCCTCAGTGACCTGCCTCCGGAGTTCCCGGAAGACGTGGTCGGCAGCGCGGATGATCTCGAGGAATTCGAGGGGTTCGACGTCACCGGTCCCGATGGTGAGGGCATCGGACTCAACACCGACGGCGCCGTCGTACCCACAGCGCCGGGGGGCACGGTTGAGACGGACCAGTTTCTGACCGCCAATTTCGAATTCGACCTCAGTACGCTGATGGAACTGCTCAGAGAGGCCCGGGAAAACGAGGGTGTGGTGGAATTCGGTGTGAACGACGAGGAGGTCGTAGAAGTCGTGAACGACAATGGAGACGAGATTCCGGAACCCGCCTACGATCTTCTGGACGCGCGCGGCGCGACCATCGAAGTCTCGGTGGCGGACATCGAGGCAATGATTCTCGCCTTGAAGGAAAAGTCGCCGCCGCTCGAGCAGGTTCGCGCCAACAACGGATCGGGCAACATCATCTCCAAGCTCATTTACAACACCGTCACCACGTTCTTCGTCGGCGAAAAAGTGATGATCGAGATGCCCACCTGGAACTTCCCCGGTGGCAGTGGCGCCTGGTCGCTGGGCGGCGCCACGATCAGCCATGGCGAGCCGTCGCCTCTGGCCACGTTCCGGTTCGCCGAACCGATCTACATCGACAAGCAACAGAACTTCCGCGTCGAAATCGAAGTGCCCGACGCCGAGGTGCTGAAGGAAATCCAGAAGATTTACGGCCCGCTGTTCATCTGGGTCGTGCTGGACGGTTACATGACGCGAGGCGTGCAGTAAGTCGCCTGGCCAATCGAACGAGCGCGATCGAAAGCTTCCCCCTGTCCATGAACCCCCTCTCCCGCCCTTCGGCCGCCCTCTCCCCCTCGGAGGGGGAGAGGGATGGGGTGAGGGGGCCGCTCGGAGGTTCAAGGGCGCAAGGCGCGATCAAAGTTCGGGGAAATCTCTCCCTTGAGGGAGAGGGCAGGGGTGAGGGGAAGAGCAACGACAGAACACAGGCCGACTATTGGTTATCGTCTTCATGATTGCACCCCAACCCAGGCTCCGCCACCGGATGGCGCGTCGCGTTACGCGCACCTCCCCCGTCGGCGCTCCACCCGGAGCCGTCAAAGGAACCGTCCTCCCGTACGATTACGGGGCGACCTTCGCCATTACGGGGCGTCCTGGGAACCTGGCGCAAGACAGCATCAACATCAGTCCCGACGGCGTGTTTGTGGCGGTGGCCATCGGCTACGGCTTCGAGCAGGATCGCGGACGGTCCCTGGCCCTGACGCCGGTATTGCAAAACGCGGCGTCAAACCAGGTGAGGCCGGGCGCGGTGACGCTGGCTGAAATTCCGCCCTCGGCGCTGATCGAAGGGTTCCGGGTCAACCCCCGTTTCGAGGCGTTGGCGTTCAAGACACCCGGCGCGGAAATCAACGGGGCACGCGGTCCCGTCCGGGACCTGATCTTCTCGGGCCACTCGGTTCCTCCGGAGTCCCTGTTCCAGCGCGTCAAGCGACCGGAGGAGATCTCTTTTCTCTTCAGCATCGTTGACAGCAGCACCGGTCGGGAGTTGCAGGACGAGCCGACGCACAACCTGGCTTCGCTCGGCAAGAGCAACGGCGAACGCCCGTTCCGACTGCTGGCGCATCCCATCACCTTCCTGCCGCGCTCGACGATCCGGTTGCAGATCGTCGAGCGGTCGGAAGGAATCAAGGGCACCCTGTTCATCGTGCTGTATGGCTACAAAGTGATCGGCTCGTCGATTTGCCCCGAAACCGTGGTGCGCACGTTGACGGGTCCGCCGACATGCCCGGTCGAGACGGTCGGCCAACCTTC
>WNGF01005675.1_pt1 | contig 16469 bp, 11 predicted proteins | sample 5400641 | NCBI WGS metagenome assembly WNGF01 (sample SAMN13153371, study PRJNA577476) | soil metagenome | isolation source: 80 cm soil or saprolite under grassland replicate 2 | place: USA:California | collected 2016-06-15
CAAGGCCGCGCTCTACCGCGAGATCCTCCACGACATGTTCGCGGCCGTCGCCGCGCGCGTCGCCGCCGTTGACGCATCGCCGGCAGACCCCGCCGACAAGATCCGCGCCTTCGTCGACGCCATCGCGACGGCGGCCGAGGCGCGGCCGCACTTCCCGCCCATCTGGTTCCGGGAGATCGCCGAAGGGGGCACGCACCTGGACAACGGCACGCTCGCCCATGTCACGGAAATCGTGAAAACGCTCGGCCGCATCGTGCAGGACGGCCATGCGAAAGGACGGTTCGCCCGGATGAACCCGATGCTGATTCACGCGGGCATCGTCGCGCCGCTGCTGCTGTATTTCGCCACCGGCCCGATGCGGCGTCGTCTCGGCAAAGCGGGGGTGCCGGGCGTGGCCAAGCTCTCGCGCGACGCCGTGGTTGCACACGTGCAGCGGATGGCGGTGCTGGCGCTGGAAGGACAGGGAGCATGACTGTCGGACGAATAATGCGCGTCGCGGCCGGGATCCTCGCGTGCGCCATTCCGATCGCGGCGATCGCGTGCGGAAAGCGCGGCGATACGGGGCCGGAGCGCGCGTCGGGATACGTGGAAGCGACCGAGGTCCGTGTGGCCCCGCAGGTGGGCGGGCGCCTGACGGAGGTCGCGGTGGCGGAAGGCGATCGCGTCACCGCCGGCGCGGTCATCGCGCGCATTGATACCACCGACATCGACCTCGCGATCCGTCGCGCCGAAGCGGATCGCGACCAGGCCGTCGCCGCGCTGAGACTGCTGCAGGCCGGGGCGCGTGCCGAGGACGTGCGGCAGGCGCGCGCGTCAACGCGGCCAGGGAGCGCGCCCGCGCCGCCTCCGAAGCCGTCGCGCGCCTGCGCGCCGGCGCGCGCGCCGAGGAGATCGCGGGCGCACGCGCGCGCGTCGCCGCCGCCGATGCGCAGATTGCCGCGCTCCAGAAGAACCGCGCGGACGCCCTGTTGACCTCGCCGGTTGCCGGCATCGTCACCGCCAAGCTCGCGGACGCCGGGGAGACGATTGCGCCGCGCGCGCCCGTCGTCGCGATCACGGATCTCGATCACGCCTGGGCCAACGTCTACGTCGACGAGCCCGTCGTGCCGCGCTTGAAGCTCGGGCAGCCGGTCACGCTCGTCACCGACGCAGGACAGCGGCTGCAGGGCACCGTCACGTTCATCTCGCCGAAGGCCGAGTTCACGCCGAGGAACGTGCAGACATCCGCCGAGCGCTCAAAGCTCGTGTACCGAATCAAGGTGAGCGTGGACAACCACGAGGGCGTGCTGAAGACCGGGATGCCGGTCGAGGCGGAAATGCCGCGGCAGGGATCATGACGACTGCCATTGCGTTCGATCACCTGGTGAAGCGCTATGGCGATATCCGGGCGGTGGACGACGTGTCGTTTGCCGTGGAGGCCGGGGAGATGTTCGGGCTGATCGGTCCGGACGGCGCCGGCAAGACGACCTCGATCCGGATTGCGTGCGGGTTGCTGCGGCCCGACGGCGGCCGCGTCAGCGTGTTCGGGCGGGATCCGCTGCGCGAGCACCGCAGTGTCACCGGCGATGTCGGCTACCTCTCACAGCGCTTCTCGCTCTACGGCGACCTGTCGATCGACGAGAACATCGCGTTCTTCGCCGAGATCCACGGCGTTGCCGACTACAAAGCTGCGCGCGATCGGCTGCTCGACCTGACGCAGCTGACGCCGTTCCGCGCGCGCCGTGCGGATCGGCTGTCGGGCGGCATGAAACAGAAGCTGGCGCTCGCCTGCACGCTCGTGCACGAACCGCGCATCCTGCTGCTCGACGAGCCGACGACGGGCGTCGACCCGGTGTCGCGGCGCGAGTTCTGGAAGCTGCTGTCCGAGTTTCTCGGGCGTGGCCTCACGATCGTCATGTCGACGCCGTACCTCGACGAGGCGGAGCGCTGCGGACGCATCGCGCTCTTGCATAACGGCCGGCTGCTCGCCGTCGACCGCCCGGAACACCTCCAGGGACAGCTGACCGGGGAATTGCTCGAAGTCGCGGTCGATGCGCCGCGGCCTCCTGTCGACCTCCTCGGCCGAATCCCCGGCGTCCTGGACGTGCAGTCGTTCGGCGACCGTGCGCACGTGCGCGTCGCAGCCGGCCGCGCCGCGGCCGACGCCCGCGCGATCGCGCAGGCGCTGGAGGCACACGGGTCCACCGGCATCAGCGTCCGGCCGATCGCCGCCTCACTCGAGGACGTGTTCATCGAACTCATCGGCACACGCCGGGATTCCAGACCGTCATGATGATGTCCGTATGTCTCGCGCTCTTGTTGATCGGCAGCAGCGACGCGCAGTCGCCCGCCGGGACGATCACGCTCGAAGAAGCCATTGCGCGCGGGCTTGCCAACAGCCAGAGACTCGCGGAGCTCCAGGCGCGGAAGGAAGGAGCCGAAGCCGCGCAGGCAGGACGCGCCGCGGCTTCGCTGCCGACGATTGCACTTGCGGGCGGCTACACGCGCACGAACCACGTCGATGAGTTCGGGATCGCCTTTCCCGGTCAGGCCCCGCGCATCATCTACCCTGACATCCCGGACAACTACCGTGCGCGGATCGATCTGAACTGGCCGGTGTATTCCGGCGGACGGACCGATGCGCTCGAGCGCGCGGCCGCGGCCGAGCGCCAGGCGTCCGGGGAGGATCTCTCCGCGGCCCGCGCGGATCTCCGCCTCGAGATTACCCGCGCCTTCTGGGCGCTGGTGGCGGCCCGCGAAACCGAGCGCGTCCTCGCGCGATCCCTCGAAGACGTCGACGCGCACGTGCGCGATCTGCGCACGCGCCTCGATCAGGGTCTCATCCCGCCGAACGACGTGCTGTCCGCGGAAGCGCAGCAGGCGCGGCAGCGCGTGCTCGCGATCGAGGCGCACAACACCCGCGCGATTGCGGAAGCGGACCTGAAGCGCCTCATGGGCAGCGATGGCGCGGAAACGCTGGAACCCGCCGCGACGCTTGACGCAGTGCCGCCACTGCCACCGGCGTCAGCCGATCTCGAGGCGCAGGCGCGGACGGCACGGCCGGAGCGCCGTGCGCTGGTGGAACGCGCCGCCGCGTCACGCGCCCGCGAGGAGGCGGTCCACGCGACCGCGCGTCCGCAGCTTGGAGTCAACGCGGGCTACGACTACGCGCGCCCGAATCCGCGTATCTTCCCGCGCCGGGGCGCCTGGCAGGATTCATGGGACGTCTCCGCAAACGTGACATGGCTATTGTGGGACGGCGGCCGGCGGCACGCCGAACAGGCCGAAGCCGCAGCGGCGACACGCGCGATCGACGCGCGGGCCGGCGACGTGGATCGACAGATCTCGTTCGAAGTGCGGCAGCGCTGGCTGGAGGTGGACTCGAATCGCGCCGCGATCGAGGCGGCGGCGGCCGGCGTGCAGAGCGCCACCGAGGCGCGCCGCGTCGTCGGCGAACGATTCCGCGCGGGGGTCGCGACGAGTACCGAGGTGCTCGATGCCGAAATTGCCGTGTTGCAGGCGGAGCTCGATCTCACGCGCGCCCATGCGAACACGCGCGTCGCGCTGGCGCGGCTCGATCGCGCGGCAGGGAAATAGATGACCGAGGGCTCCGCCATCGTCGTGCAACATCTGACGCGGAAGTTCCGGGACTTCACCGCCGTGGAGGACGTGTCGTTCGAAGTGGCGAAGGGGGAGATCTTCGGATTCCTGGGAAGTAACGGCGCCGGTAAGTCGACGACGATCAGGATGCTCTGCGGGCTGCTGCGCCCCACGTCCGGCACTGCCGTCGTCGGCGGGATCGACGTGTCGCAGGACCCTGAAGGCGTCAAGCAGCGCATCGGGTACATGTCGCAGCGGTTCTCGCTGTACGAGCTGCTGACCGTCGATCAGAACATCAGGTTCTTCGGCGGCGTGTACGGGTTGAACGCGGCACGGATGGAGGAGCGCCGCACGTTCGTGATCGAGATGGCGGGCCTTCGCGGACGCGAGCAGACGCTCGCGCGCGATCTCGCCGGCGGATGGCGCCAGCGCCTTGCGCTCGGCTGCGCAATCCTCCACGAGCCCGCCATCCTGTTTCTCGACGAGCCGACCGGCGGCGTCGATCCGCTCTCGCGCCGGCAGTTCTGGCGGCTGATCGATGCGCTGGCTGCCGGCGGCGTCACGATTCTCGTCACCACGCATTATCTCGACGAGGCGGAGCGCTGCCATCGCGTCACGCTCATTCATGGCGGCCGGCTGGCGGCCATCGGAACGATTGCGGAAGTGAAACAGGTATTTGCCGGACGGCCGATCCTGGAGCTGCGGACGGGACGCGCGGCGGACGCGATGCGGCTCCTCGACGAGATGCCCGAGGTGGAGAAGACCAGCCTGTTCGGCACGGCGGTGCACGTGGTGCTTCGTTCCGCGGGGACTGGCGGCGACGCGCTCGTCGAGCGCCTTCGCAACCAGGGAATTCGCGTCGATTCGGTCGAGGCCGTCTCGCCCTCCCTGGAGGACGTGTTCCTCGACGTCGTCGAGCGCGCCGAACGCGCGCGGCGGATGGCGTCATGAGCAAAGCGCTCGCCGTCTATCGGAAGGAGCTGCGCCAGATCGGACGCGATCGCCGGACGCTGCTGATCCTGATCTTCGTGCCCGCGTTCTTCCTGCTGCTGTACGGCTACGCCCTGAATTTCGACATCCGCCACGTGAAGCTTGCCGTGCAGGATCGCGACGGCAGTCCCGAGAGCCGTGCGGTGGTCTCCGCGTTCATCAATTCAGGCTATTTCGATCTGGCCGGTGCGGTGTACAGCCCGCGCGAGGCAGAACGCCTGCTGGACCTGAATCAAGCGCGCGCGGTGCTCGTGATCCCGGAGCGCTTCGGCCGCGACGTGCGCAACGGCCTCCTCGTTCCCGTGCAGGTCATCGTCAGCGGGGACAACGCCAATACGGCGACGACCGTGCTCGGCTACTCGGTCAACATCCTGCGCACGACCGGCGCGCAGCTCGCGCCCGGCGGCGTCCAGCTCGCGCCGCCGCTCGCTGTCGAGCCGCGCATCTGGTACAACCCGGAATTGCGCAGCACGCTCTTCCTCGTGCCCGGGCTGATCGCCTACATCGCGATGATCACCGCTGTCGCCTCCACGGCGCTCTCGATCGTGCGCGAGAAGGAGAGCGGGACGATGGAGCAGGTGCGGATGGCGCCGATCGACACGCTGTCGTTCATCGTCGGCAAGACCATTCCATATTTCCTGATTGCGCTGACCTCGTCGGCGCTCATCATCGGCGCCTCGATGGTGCTCTTCGGCCTGCCGATGCGCGGCAGCCTGGCCGCATTGGTCGTGGCGTTGTCGCTGTTCCTCATTGGCGCCCTCGCCACGGGCCTGCTGATCTCCACGATCGCCGACAGCCAGCAGCTGGCGTTCCAGATGGCGCTGCTCACTTCCTTTCTGCCCACGCTGATGTTGTCCGGGTTCATCTTCCCGATCAACAGCATGCCGCGCGCGCTGCAGCTCATTACGCACCTGGTTCCCGCGCGCTATTTCCTGATTGCGCTCCGCGGCATTCTGCTGAAGGGGACGGCAATCGGCCAGCTTCTGCCGCAGCTTGGCGCGCTGACGCTGTACGCGGCCGCCATGTTGGGGCTGGCATCCGCGCGGCTCGCGCGTTCCGCGGGGGCGTGAGCTCGCGTGAGGCGGCCCATGAAGGGCCGCCCTACGGGGACGGCGCGCGGCGCCGGGTAGGCCGGGCCCTTATGGCCCGGCGCAATTTATATGCAGCGACTGCGATTTCTCGTCTGGAAGGAATTCCTGGAGCTCCGGAAGGATCCGAAGCTGTTCGGGATCGTGGTCATCGGGCCGATCCTGCAGCTCACGCTGCTCGGCTATGCCGCGACGACGGATGTGAAGGAGGTGCCGGTGGTGGTCGCGGACGGCGATCGATCGCCGCGAAGCCGCGACGTGATCGCCCGCTTCGACGCATCGCGCAATTTCAATGTCATCAACGTCGTGTCAACGTCGAATGATGTCGAGCCCTACCTCGAACACGGCGTGGCGTCGCTCGCGTTATCCATCCCGGCGGGCTACGGCGCGGACGTGGCGAGCGGCACGCCGGTCACGCTGCAGGTCATCGCGGACGGCAGCGACTCGAACTCCACGACAGTCGCCCTGGGATATGCCACGAGCCTGCTGGGCAGCTACACGCAGGAACTGCTGGAGGCGCGTTCGATCGTGGTGCAGCCGGACGCGGGCGCAGCGTCGCGCGCGGGCGGGATCGAGCCGCGCATCCGCGTCTGGTTCAACCCGCAGCTCGAGAGCCGCCACTTCATGATCCCGGGCGTGCTCGCGCTCGTGCTGCTGGTCGTCACCGCGAACCTCGCATCAATGGCCATCGTCCGGGAGAAGGAACTTGGCACGCTGGAGCAGCTCAACGTGACGCCGCTGCGACGGTGGGAGCTGGTTGTCGGGAAGCTGCTGCCGTACGGATTGATCGCGATGGTGGACGTGCTGCTGGTGGTCGCTGTCGCGGTGTTCTGGTTCGAGATTCCGCTGCGCGGCAGCTTCCCGCTGCTGCTCGCGATGAGTCTTCTCTACGTGCTCTGCACGCTGGCGCTGGGGCTGTTCATCTCGACGATCTCGGCGACGCAGCAGCAGGCGATGATGACCGCGACGTTCTTCTTCCTGACGCCGATGATTTATCTGTCCGGGTTCATCTTCCCGATTGAAAACATGCCGGCCGTGATGCGTGCGATCACGTATCTCATTCCGCTGCGCTACTTCCTGGTGATCGTGCGGGGCATCTTCCTGAAGGGAATCGGGCTGGAGCTGTTGTGGCCCCAGGCGGCCGCGCTTGCCGCCTGGGGAGTCGTCGTCCTGTCGCTCGCGGTGGCGCGCAGCCGGAAGCGCGCCGCCTGATGACGGCGCGGCGTGAAGCCGCGCCCTACTTCTTGGGTGCGAGCGTCAGCTCGTTCGTGACGCGTGTCACGCCCTTGGTCGACTTCGCGATCTGCTCCGCGCGTGTCTTGCCCGCGAGCGATGCGACCGTGCCCTTCAACGTGACCACGTGATCGTTTGTGTCCACGTTGATGTCGCTGCCTTTGAGCGCGCTCTCGTTGACGAAGTCCGCCTTGATCTTGGTCGTGATCCACGCATCGGTGATGGCTTCACCCGCCGTGCCGGCAGTCTCCTTGGTTTTTTCGCCAACCTTCGCCGCCGCGTCCTTCGTCTTCTCACCGGCGCGTTCGGTCTTCTCGCCGGCCTTCTCCATGGTCTTGCCGGTCTTGGCCGCCGCCTTCTCGGTCGTCTTTTCGGTCTTGCTCTCGATGTCGAGCTTGTTCTCGACGTTTGTCACGCCCTTCACGTGCGCGAGCTGCGACGCGCGGAGGCTCTGCGCCTTCGAGTCGACGGTGCCGGTCAGCGTGACCACGCCGTTTTCAACCGACACGCCGATCGTGTCATCCTTCAACGACGCCGCATTCTTCAGGCGCGTCTCGACCCGGCTCTTGATGGCCCCGTCGTCCACCTTCGCCGCGGTTCGCGCCTGCGCCAGCGCGGATGATGGGAGCATCACCGCTGCGCTGAGCGCCAGCGCTGCAATCACCCTTCGAGCTTTCATTCGTCATCCCTCCTGAGTATGAGTTCCGTTCCGTCAGGAGAGACGAAGCAACAAGCACACCATGGGGCTGGCGCGTTTTCTCGCGGATTTTCAGCAGGAATTCGCGCCTGCCTACCTCATCCATTCGACCCGCCGTGTAGCGAGAGCGGACAAACGGACGAGCATCAGCGCACGATGACGAACGACAGGCCGAGCCGTGCGGCCGCGGCGTTCAAGGTGCCGATTTCCTCCTCGAGGAAGTTGCGCGTTTCGCGTTCGAGGTCCGCGAGTTCTTTCTCCTGCGCCTCGAGCACCGTCGCCATGCCTGACGTGGGCGCGCCTTCCGCTTCGACCGCCCAGTCCTGGAGCGGCGCGAGCCGCGAGTACAGGCGCGTGCCGCCGCGCATCGCAAGGATGTCGTAAACGACTTCCGCCGTCGGATTGTGAAGCTTGTCCTCGAGCGCGTCCGCCTTCTTCACGATCGCCTCGGAGGACTTCAACAGATCGGCGATCGGCGGCTCGTTCCTGCGCGGCTCGAGCGCGGCCGTTCTCCCCTTCAACTGCCCCTTGACGGAGCGAAGATCGTTCACGAGGCCCGTCAGCTTCGACACGTCGTCGCGCACGCGAACCCCGTAGGCGAGCTGCGCTTCGAGATCCGCCTGCGAGGCGTCGCCGCGGGGATCCGGCTTGACGACCAGCGGAGAGGTCACGCTCCTGCCGCCCGCCGTGAGGCGGACGGTGTAGGCGCCCGGAAGCGCGCGCGGTCCTTTCGTTGGATCGCCGGTGTCGAGCTTCCCGCCCTTGATCGTCGTGGCCCCTTCCCACGCGAGGTCCCACACCGTGCGCTGGATGCCGGCTTCGGTTGCGAGCGCCTCCTTCTTGAGATCTTCCGGATCTTCGTTGTCGCCGCTGTTGTCCGGCTCGCGCGGCACGCTGCTGAGCGTTCGCACCACGGTACCTCGAGCATCGAGGATCTCGATTTTCAGATCCCCCTTCGGCTTCTCCTTCAGGCAGTAATAAATCGCGGCGCCGCGCGGCGGGTTCGGAAAGCTGGCGATTCGTGTGCCGTACGCACCGCCTCCGATGCGCCAGCGCACCGCATCCGCGACCGGAAACAGGTGCACGTCCTCCGACGCGATGGCACCCGTCATCTCGCGGACGGGCTGCAGGTCGTCGAGGATCCACACCGATCGTCCATGCGTGCCGACAACGAGATTGTTGTCCTTGACGACCAGATCGTGGACCGCCACGGTGGGGAGGTTCAGCGTCAGATCGCGCCACATCGCGCCATCGTCGATCGAGAACATCACGCCGCGCTCGGTCGCGAGGTACAACTGACCACGCTTCGCGGGATCGACGCGCACCGCGTGCAGGTAGACGTCAGCCGGCAGCTTCGCGTCGAGTCGCGTCCACGTCGAGCCGAAATCAGTCGTCTTGTACAAATACGGATGCATGTTGTCGAGTCGATGCGCGTCGACCACGACGTATGCGGTGGCCGCATCGAATGGTGACGGCTCGATCATGCTGATCGTCGCCCACTCTGGAATGCCCGGCATCTTTGATGTGACGTTCGTCCACGTGCGTCCCGCGTCGCGAGTGACATGCACGAGCCCGTCATCGCTGCCGGCCCAGATCACACCCTGCTGCTTCGGCGACTCTGCAATCGCGAACACGGTGTCGTAGGTTTCAACGCCCGTGTTGTCGCCGGTGATGGGACCACCCGACCACTTCTGCTTCGACTTGTCGTTTCGCGTGAGGTCCGGGCTGATGGCCTCCCACGTCTGCCCGCCGTTGTTCGTCCGGAAGACCACCTGCGCGCCGTGATAGATGACGTTCGGATCGTACGGCGACGGCGCAATCGGCGCGGTCCATTGAAAGCGGTATTTCATGTCCTCGCCGCCGTGCCCCGACGGGTTCTCGGGCCACGCGCTAACGTTGCGCGACTCACCGGTCCGATGGTCGTACCGCGTGATGATGCCGAGGTACTCGCCGGCGTAGACCACGTCGGGATCGGACGCGTTGGAGACGACGTGGCCCGCCTCGCCGCCGCCGACGCCGTGCCAGTCCGACAACGCAATGCTCCCGCGCAGGCTCGCGCTCGGACCCTGCGCCGTACCGAGATCCTGCATCGCACCCGCGACCTGGTATGGCGTGCGCGTGTCGACGGACACGTGATAGAACTGGCTGATCGGGAGCGGCGGCGCGAACCACGTCTCACCGCCGTTGGTGGAGATGTCGACGCCGCCGTCGTTCGCGACAATCAGGCGCTTCGGGTTCTTCGGGTCGATCCAGGCGTCGTGGTTGTCGCCGTGGTGCAGCCCCTTGATGTATTGCAGCGTCTTTCCCCCATCGATGCTGCGAAGCATCGGCACCTGCGGGAACCAGATCTCTTCGCGGTTCGCGGGATTCACCGCCATCGTCGAGTAGTACCACGCGCGCTGCCGCAGCGCGTGCGACGCGTTCACGAGCTCCCAGTTCGTGCCGCCGTCATCGGAGCGGAAGAGCCCGCCTTTGTCCGCTTCGATCAATGCATACACGCGGCGGCCATCCGACGGCGCGACCGCGATGCCGACCTTCCCCCAGATGCCGTCAGGCAGCCCGTTGCCCGTGAGCGGCTTCCAGGTGTCGCCGCCGTCGCGCGAGAGGTAGAGCGCGCCGCCGGGGCCGCCGCTCTCGAGATTCCAGGGTGTGCGCCGCGTCTGCCAGAATCCCGCAAAGAGGATCGACGGGTTCGACGGATCCATTTCGATGTCGGACGCTCCCGTGTTCTCGTCCTTCTTCAACACCTGGCGCCAGGTCCTGCCGCCATCTGTCGTGCGGTACACGCCGCGCTCAGCGTTCGGTCCGAATGCATGGCCGAGCACCGCCGCAAACGCGATGTCGGGATCGCCCGGATGGACGACCATGTTTCCGATCTGTCCTTCCTGTGTCCAGGCGTGCGTCCAGGTCTTTCCGCCGTCGGTCGATTTGTAGATGCCGTTTCCGGCCGCGACGTTGCCGCGGATGTTCGCCTCGCCGGATCCGACGTACACGATGTTCGGATCGGAGGGGGCGATCGCGATCGATCCGGTGGAGGCGATCGGCTGATCGTCGAAAACCGGCTTCCACGTCGTGCCGCCATCAACCGTTTTCCAGACGCCGCCGCTCGCCGTCGCGGCGTAGTACGTCGTGGGATCCCCGGGGATACCGGCCACGCGGGCCACGCGTCCGCCTGCGGCCGGCCCAATCAGCCGGTATTTGAGCGCCTTGAACTCCTTCGGCGTCGAACCCATGTTCCTGTCGTCGGCCGGCGCCGGCTTGCTGGTGGTGGTGTCCTGCGCGGTGACGACGGCGCCGAGCGCGGCGCTCAGCGCGCACGCGGTGAACATCCTGCGGAATTGAAGCATTGTCGAGAACCTTCAGTTGGACCAACAAGCGATCCGTCGTGTCCACCCTCAGGTGGACCAGGGACGTGTAGACGCGACGATCGCGCGCGCTGCGATTTCGGAAAAACGGCGATCAGTATATCGTGTGCCCCGATGCGTCCTGTGAGCGGCTTCGACCGTCCGGCCGTGCAGTGGATCTTCGTAGCCCTCGGCGTCCTGCTGATCGCCGTGGCCATGGCGGAAGCGGTGGCCCTGCGGCGGGGACGCACGCAGATCGAGTCGCAGCGCGCCGCGGATCTCAACGCGCGCCTTCAGCGAGAGCAACTCGAGAACCGGCTTGCGCACGAGCGCGCGACGAGCGAAGCGCTCACGCTGGAGCTCGCGCGCGTTCGCGGAGGAGCCTCGACGCCGGCGACACAGCCGACGCTCACGCTGACGCCGCTGACCAAGCGGGGCGCGCAGCCTCCTGACGCGACCGTCGCGCAGCCGTCACCCGCCCAGTCCATCCAGCTGCGGCTCGTGCTCCCTCCCGGCCGCCCCGCAGCGGCGACGCGTTACACGATCGCGGTGCGCACATGGTCCGGCGGCGACATGCTCTGGCAGCGATCCGGTCTCGCGGGATCGACCCTGGAGGGGAAGCCGATGGTCACCGCGTTCGTCACTGGCGATGTCTTCGGCCCGGGAGCGTACGAGGTGGCCCTCACATCCACGGCAGGCGCCGAGGTCGCGGCATACGAGCTCGCCGTGCGCGCATCGACCGAGCGCTGAACACCAATCAACATCCTTCGCCGTCACGCTGCATTCCTGTCGAAAGAGAAAACAGGAGTCCCTTCCGCCTGTTTGCTCTTCGGGGCGGCTGTCGTAGAAATTTGAGCGCCGCCGAGAATCCGTCACGTTGACGACTCGTCCCCCGCGTGCCGTGCATTCGTCCCTGACCGATCGACTCGCGTCAAGGCGCCCGCGATCGACATTCCCGTAACACCTCGTCTCACTCTGGGACATTCCGGAAAAAGTTCCATCGAAATCCGATTCGCGCAAGCGCAGATCTCGCGTGCAGATTTGCGTACGCACCATGGCCCCGTGTGGCACGCAGCATGCTCCCTTTCCGCACACACGAACGTTTCGTTCATCCCAGTTCAAAGGGTCAGGTTCATGAAGGCACGTACAGTCATCGCGGCGGCATTCGTCTGCCTCGTCGCCGCTCCCGCGTTCGCACAGGGGCAGCAGTACGGCAGCGTCGCCGGACGCGTGTCGGATGCCGATCGGCTCCCGCTGCCGGGCGTCACGGTTACGATTTCTTCGCCTGCGCTGCAGGGCGCGCGGACGGTGACGACCGACGTCAACGGCGTCTACTCGCTGCCCGGCCTCGCGCCCGGCGCCTACGTCGTGAGGTTCGAGATGAACAACATGACGCCGGTGGAGCGGCGCGCCAGCGTGCCGCTCGGATCGACCGTCGTGCTCGACCAGCAGCTGGCGCTCGCGCCCGTCAAGGAAACGGTCGATGTGCGCGCGTCGCTGCCGTCAGCCGTCACGTCGCCGGGCTCCGTCAATTTTGAGCTGCGCGAGATTCAGCGTCTGCCGGTCGGCAGGACGCCGTTTCTGATCGCGGAGCTGTCGCCCGGGGTGACGGACAACACCCCCAGCCAGTCGCAGGTCACAGTCTCGGGGGCGTTCGCGTACGACAACGTCTTCCTGATGAACGGCGTCGACATCAACGACAACGTGCTGGGCACGCCGAACAGCCTCTTCATCGAGGACGCGATCCAGGAAGTGCAGGTCCTCGGCTCCGGCATCTCCGCGGAATACGGGCGGTTCAGCGGCGGCGTGATCAACGTCATCACCCGCAGCGGCGGGAACGCGTTCTCGGGCGCGTTTCGCACGAACCTGACGAACCCGGCCTGGATCAAGGCGTCCCCCTTCGAGCGCGCCGCCGGCACGTCGCGGGCGAGCAAGCTGTCGCCGACCTACGAGTTCACGGCGGGCGGCCCCGTGGTGCGCGATCGGCTCTGGTTCTTCGGCGGGGCGCGCGCGGAGCGCACGACAAACTCGACGGTCTTCGCGCAGACACGCATCCCGTACACGAGCGCCAACGACAACACGCGGTATGAAGGGAAGCTGACCGGCACAATCGCGCGCCGCCAGACGCTGCAGGGGATGTTCATCGACAACCGCACCGATCTGCATCAGCCGTCGCTCGGCGCGAGCGTCGATCCAGCGACGATTACCTCGCCGTCAACGCCGAACCGCATCTTCGGCGCGACCTGGCGCGGGATGCTCGGCGCGCGCACCTTTGCCGAGGCGCAGTATTCGCAGAAACGGTGGCGGCTCGAGCACGTCGGCGGCGCCAGCGCCGCCATCGTCGACGCGCCGTTCCTCACACGCGGCCTCTCCGGCGTTCCGGCAAGCCTGCACTACAACGGCCCGTACTTCGACTCGAGCGATCCCGAGGAGCGGAACAACCAGCAGCTGACCGGCAGCGTGTCGCAGATGTTCTCGTCGAGCGGCTTCGGCACGCACGAACTGAAGTCAGGATTCGAATACTTCACGTCGACGAGAGTCGGCGGGAACTCGCAGAGCCTCAGCGGGTACGTGTTCCAGACCGACTACAAGCTCGGCGCCGACGGCCGCCCGGAGCTCGATTCGAACGGGCGCCTGATTCCGCGGTTCATTCCCGGCACATCGCGCATGCAGACGTGGATGCCGCTGCGCGGATCTTCCATCGACGTCGACACCGCGTCGGCGTACGTGAATGATCACTGGACCGCCGGCAGCCGGTTCACGTTCGACCTCGGCATGCGGTACGAACGCGTCCGCAGCAACGCGACAGGTGGCATCGTAGGGGCGCAGGGGAACACGCTCGTGCCGCGGCTCGGCGCGGCGTACGATCTGACAGCCGACGGCCGAACCATCGTGCACGCGACCTACGGCCACTATTCCGGCAAGTACAACGACGTGCAGTTCTCCCGCAACTCGAATGTCGGCAATGCGGATCGCATCACCGGCAACTATATCGGGCCGGCGGGGCAGGGACGCGACTTCGCGCCCGGGTTCGATCCGGCGAACTACCAGACGTTCACCGGCACGTTTCCGACCGCCAACGTGTTTTTCGCCGACAATCTGGAGTCGCCGCTGACGCGCGAGTTCACGGTGGGCATCTCGCGCGAGCTCTCGTCGTCCGGCTGGGCGCGCGCGACGTACGTGTCGCGGCACGCGACGAACTTCATCGACGACTTCATCACCATCGACGGCGGCCAGACAGTCATCGCGCGCGACGGCGTCAACCTGGGCGCGTTCGACAACGTAGTCTATCGGAACACCGATCTGCCGAAGCGCGACTACCAGGCGCTGCAGTTCGAGTCCGGCTATCGCTTCGGCACGCACCTGGCGCTGAACGGCCACTGGACGGTGCAGCTGCAGAACGACGGCACGTTCGAAGGGGAGAGCTCGTCGGGGCCGGCCATTCCGTCGCTCATCGGCGACTACCCGGAGATTTTCATCGGGGCGCGCAGCTTCCCAGACGGCCGGCTCGACGACTTCCAGCGCAACAAGGTCCGCGTGTGGGCCAGCTACACCCTGGATCTCGGCCGCTTCGGTACGCTCGACCTCGCGCCGCTCTATCGATACAACTCGGCCAAGACCTACAGCCTCGCCGCGTCCGTTCCGCTGACGGCCGCCCAGATCGCGCGCAACCCGGGATATGCACGGATGCCGACAAGCCAGACCATCTTCTTCGGCGCCCGCGGATCGCAGAGCTTCGAGGATTACCACCTCGTCGATCTTGCTGCGACGTATGCCGTGCCAGTCTGGCAGTCGCTGCGTCCGTGGGTGAAGGTCGAAGTCCTCAACGCGCTGAACAACCAGAAGCTGATTAGCTGGAACACGTCCGTCACCGCGGACACGGCCGGACCGAAGGACGAGAATGGGCTCCCGGTGAACTACATCAAGGGCGTCGCATACGGAAGCGCGAACGGTCCCGCGAGCTACCCGCGTCCGCGTCCAGGCCTGGACGGTGGCCGTACGTTGATGATGGCTTTCGGCGTCCGCTTCTGACCGGTGATAAGGAAAAAGGAAAAAGGAAAAAGGTAAAGAGACAAAGTACGTAGAATCTGCGATGCGACATCGTTGGGTTCACGAGGCGCGTGGCCGAGCGTGATCACATTCTGAGGCATCTGGCCTGGCAGCTTGTGGACGCAGGTGGCGCCGTGGGGGCCAATCTTGAAGAGGGCGTCGCCGGCTACTCCGCGCGCAGCGCGGTGACTGGCTCGACGCGCGTCGCGCGCAGCGCAGGGATGTAGCTTGCGCAAAGGGCCACCGCGAGGAGCGTACCGCCCCCGAGCGCGAACGTCAGCGGATCGCGCGCGGTGATGCCGAAGAGCAGTTTCGCCATCACCTGCGATAGCATCGCGGCCCCGCCGAGTCCCAGCGCGACGCCGGCGGCGCACATCACAATCCCTTCCTTCAGCACCAGGCGCAGCACATCGACGCGCTCGGCGCCGAGCGCCATCCGCACGCCAATCTCGTGCGTGCGCTGCGCGACGGAGTAGCCGATCACGCCGTAAATGCCGATCGCGGAAAGCGCCAGCGCGAGCACGGCAAATGCCGACAGCAGCAGCATGTTGAACCGTGGCACCGCGACGCTCTGCGCCACGACGTCGCCCATGGAGCGGATGTTGGCCGCGGTGAGCGACGGATGCACTGCGGGGACGACGGTGCGCAGCGAGCGGATCATCGGTTCGAGGGTGCTTGGCGTGCGGATCATGACGTAGAGCCACATGAACGGGGTCTGCACGAACGGCGTGTAGACAGTCGGCTGCGAGTCCTCGGCGAGACCGCGGTATTTGATGTCGCCGACGACGCCGACGATCGTGCGCCACGCGGGTGATTGTTCCGGGTTCAGCAGCTTCAACCGGTGGCCAATCGGATCCTGTCCCGGGAAGAGCTGCGCGGCGAGCGTGCGGTTGATCACCGCGACGGGTGCTCCCGTTGCGCTGTCGCGGGGGTCAATCGCGCGTCCCTGCAGCACGGGACTCTGGAGCGCAGAGAAATAGCCCGGCGTGGCCGCGATGAAGTACGCCCCGTCCTCGCCGGCATTCAGCGTCCGTCCTTCGATCGCGAACCGGGTGCCGCGCTGCGGCGTGACGGGAGGAAAGCCGGTCGCGGCGCCGGCCGCTTCGACGCCCGGCATGTGCGCGAGTCGATCGATCAGCTGATCGGCTGCCTGCGCGCGCGCCGCCGCGTCAGGCAGCGTCACGAACTGCACGTTGAAGGTGACGAGGCTGCGCGGCAAGAACCCCGCATCGCGTCCCGAGAGCGCCAGGAAGCTGCGCACGAGCAGCCCCGCGCCGACGAGCACGATCACGGCGAGCGCCGTCTCGGCGATCACGCTCGCGCGCCGCAGGCGCCGACCGCGGCCGCTTACCGCCACGCCGCGGCCGCCCTCCTTCAACGAGCTCGCGGGCCCGCGCCCGGCCTGCAGCGCCGGCGCGAGGCCGAAGACAATACCGGTCACAATCGTCGCCAGCACCGAGAACCCGAGGACCGCGCCGTCGATCCGGA
>WNGF01005337.1_pt1 | contig 16468 bp, 10 predicted proteins | sample 5400641 | NCBI WGS metagenome assembly WNGF01 (sample SAMN13153371, study PRJNA577476) | soil metagenome | isolation source: 80 cm soil or saprolite under grassland replicate 2 | place: USA:California | collected 2016-06-15
TGAGCCTCATCACCGACATCCTTGCCGGTGGTGCCGCGCTGTGCGTTGAGTGCATCGCGCACAAGACAGGTCTTGCGCCAGGCCAAACGGGATCGCTCCTGATGCGAATCGGACAGGTGTTGAAGGTCGAGAGCGCCCCAGTGGTCTGCGACGGCTGCCTGGCCACCAAGAGAACCTTTCGACTGGGGTGATGGCCTCCCGTTGTCCCCTGGGGGACGGTCGCCAAGGGCCCGGCGCGTTCCAAGCACGCCGGACCCGCCTTGCTTCCGAGGCAGCCGCCCCCGACTCACCTAGCACGAGTTCCCGGCGAAGATCGGCCATCAATCCATCAAATCGATCTTTCGTTCGTCATAGCCGTTCTCGCGTAGCGATAAAGTCTCTCCGGGCATCTGCCAGTTCTGCCGTGCATGAGTCCAACAATCTAGAGATGCTCTCTCTTTCCGAGGCGCGCTGCGCAGCAAGACCGACGTGGCGATGGTCAATGAAGTGCTGGCCAAGGTGCTCTGCCATAACCTCGTGGTCCCGATCCACGAGAGCCTTTGGTTGTTGACAAGGGGAACATGTTGTAAAGTACGCGCCAATTTCAGTGGGCAGTGCGGTTTCCCCCGAACCTGCAGAAAATCAATGGAGGCAAGACGCCATGCGTATACGACGGCACTGGCTTCGCCTATTCTGCTCCGCCGTCCTCGGCACGATCATCGCCGCGCCGTTCGCCGCCGACGCTCAGACGCCGAAACGAGGCGGCACGCTGCGCGTCTCCTACGGCAACGAGATCGCCAACCTCGATTTCCACACGGCGCCCGGCTACGAAATGATGTGGGTGGCGATGAACGTCGGCTGCAGCCTGACGAACATCATGCCCGACGGCAAGTTCGTGGGTGACGCCGCCGAGTCGTGGACGACGTCCTCCGACGGTCTCCTCTACACCTTCAAGCTGCGCAAGAACGTCCTCTTCCACGACGGCACGTCGGTGGATGCCGCCGCCGTCAAGTTCAACATCGACCGCATGAAGGACCCGGCGACGAAGTCCGGCATGCGTCCCTTCTACGAGCCCGTCCACAGCGTCGAGGTGCTGGACCCGCAGACCGTGCACGTACGGCTCAAGCACCCGTACGCCTTCTTCCTGCACATGATCTCCGCTTACCGGACGGGCCTGATCCTGGTCTCCCCGACCTCGATCCAGAAATTCACGGAAGCCGACCGCAAGCAGGGCAAGCCGGGGGCGGTCATCGGCTGCGGACCGTTCAAGTACGTCGAGTGGGTGAAGGGCAGCCACCTCCTGATGGAGCGCTTCGACAAGTACTTCATGCCCGGGCTCCCCTACCTCGACAAGGTGATGATCCGGGTGATCAAGGACCCCGTCACCGAGATGGCGGCGTTCAAGGCGGGCGAGATCGACTTCATCGCCTCGTTCTCCCCCGAGCACGTCGACACCATGAAGGCCCAGAACCCCAGGGCCCAGATCATGACCGGCAAGGAAACGACGCCGATGATGGCGGCCATGAAGGTCACCGTTCCCAGGGACGGCAAGCCCATGTCGCCGGACCGCGCGCCGCACCCGGTTTTCGGCGATCTCAGGGTGCGCAAGGCGATCGGCTGCTACGGCATCGACCGGCAGGAGATCGTGAAGATCGCGTTCAAGGGCCAGGCCACCCCGTGGGTCGGCATGGCGCCCCCGGGCACGCTGGAGTCCGTGAACGTCAACCACCTCTGCCCGTACGACACGGCCAAGGCCAAGGCGCTGCTGGCCGAGGCCGGCTACGGTCCGTCCAAGCCCCTGACCTTCGAGCTGATGACCAACACCGAGAAGAGCGTGTTCAGCGTCATCGCCACGGTCATCAAGGAGCAGATGGCGCGCATCGGGGTGACCGCGAACATCCGGCTCGTCGACAAGGTGTCCTGGATGAACTCGACCCTGCAGGATGGGCCGTGGGACATGTACGTCGAGGATCTCCTGTCGCTGATCACCATCGACAGCAACGGGTATCTCTCGACCGCGTACGTCTCGACCAAGTCGTCGGCGTGGAGCCATCCGCGCCACACCGACACCAAGGTGGACGACTACTACGACCGCTACGCGAAGGAGATGGACGCGACCAAGCGCAAGGCGCTGGCCAAGGAGCTTCTGGAGTACATGGCCAACAACATGTACTGGAACACGATCTCCGGCTCGCCGTTCTACATGGTCGCCCAGCCGTGGATGAAGGGCTACACGTACAACGCCGAGTTCGAAGTGCACTACGACACGGTCTGGCTGGATAAGTAGGAGTCGCGTCATGCGCGCCAATCGTCTCCTGTTCGCAATGGTGGCGTCCCTGGCCATCGCGATCGTCTGCTCAGGCGTCACGACGGCCGGGGCGCAGAAGCGTGGCGGCACGCTCAGGGTCGCCTACGGCAACGAGATCCTGGGGCTCGACTTTCACAGCTTACCCGGCTACGAGATGCTCTGGGTCGCGTCCAATATCGGGTGTGGGCTGATCGGCCTGACCCCCGACGGCAAATTCGTCCCCGACGCTGCCGAATCGTGGCAAGTCTCGCCCGACGGGCTTCTCTACACGTTCAAGCTCAGGAAGGACGTCCTCTTCCACGACGGCACCAAGGCCGACGCCGCCGCCGTCAAGTTCACCATCGACCGGCACCTGGATCCGGCCACCCGGTCCAGCATCCGGACGTTCCTGGCGCCGGTGCACTCGGTCGAGGTGCTCGACCCGTACACGGTGCAGATCCGGCTCAAGCATCCATACGCGTTCATGCTGCACATGCTGGCGCAGTACCGCACGGGGCTCCTCCTCTACTCGCCCACCGCCACGCAGAAGTACTCGGTCGAGGACCGGAAGGCCGGCAAGCCCGAGGCGGTGGTCGGGTGCGGGCCCTTCCGGCTCGTCGAGTGGGTGAAGGGCGCCCACCTCGTGATGGACCGCTTCGACAAGTACTTCGAGCCGGGGGTCCCCCTGCTGGATCGGGTCGTGATCCGCACGATCAAGGATCCCGTCACGCAGATGGCGGCGTTCAAGGCCGGCGAGATCGACTTCATCGCCGACTTCTCGGCCGATCACGTCGACACGCTCCGGGCGCAGAGCCCGCGTGCCCAGATCATGACCGGCATCGAGACGACACCGATGGTGGCGATGATGAAGGTCACCGTGCCGGCCGACGGCAAGCCCATGTCCAAGGACCGGGCGCCGCACGCGATCTTCAACGACATCCGGGTCCGCAAGGCCGTCGGCTGCTACGGGATCGACCGCAAGGAGATCGTCAAGATCGCCTACAAGGGGCAGGCCACGCCGTGGGTCGGGATCATCCCTCCGGGCACGGTGGACACGGTCGACGTCACCCACATGTGCCCCTACGATCCGGCCCGAGCGAAGGCCCTCCTGACCGAGGCCGGCTACGGCCCGGGCAAGCCGCTGACGTTCGAGCTGATGACCAACACCGAGAAGTCCGTGTTCAGCGTGATCGCTACCGTGATCAAGGAGCAGATGGCGCGGATCGGCGTGACCGCGAACATTCGGCTCGTCGACAAGCCGAGCTGGATGCTCACGGCCACCCAGGACGGCCCCTTCGACATGTACGTCGAGGACCTGGCGTCGCTCCTGGTCGTGGACCAGAACGTCTACCTGTCGGTCACTGGGGCCGGCTGGAACAGCGCGCGGCACACCGATACGAAGGTCGACGAGTTCTACGCCCGCTACGCGCGGGAGATGGATCCGGCCAAGCGCAAGGCGATCGCGAAGGAGCTCCAGGAGTACTCGGTCGACAAGCTCTACTGGAACACGATCTCGGGCTCGCCCTTCTACCAGGTGGCGCAGCCGTGGATGAAGGGCTACGTCTACCAGGCCGAGTTCAAGGTGCGCTACCACCGGGTCTGGCTGGACCGGTAGCCCGTGCGGACCTACATCCTGCGGCGGCTGCTCCAGATCATCCCGACCGTGCTCGGGATCACGTTCATCGTGTTCCTGATGATGCGGTCGGTCCCCGGCGACCCGGTCGTCGCCCTCCTCGGCGACGCCTACACCGAGGAGGACGCGATCAAGGCGCGGGCGGAATACGGGCTGAACAAGCCGATCGTGGTCCAGTACGTCATCTGGCTCGGCAAGCTCGTGCAGGGGGACTGGGGCGCGTCGATCCTCACCGGACGCCCGGTGCTCCAGGACGTCATGATCCGTCTGCCCGTCACGCTCGAGCTGGTCGTGCTGTCGATGGCCGTCGCGCTCCTCATCGCGATCCCGGCCGGGATCATCGGCGCCTTGCGCCGGAACACGTGGGCGGACTACACGGCGACGACGGTCGCCATGGTCGGGGTCTCGATCCCCGAGTTCTTCATCGGCGTCCTCCTCCTGCTCGTCTTCTCGATCGGCCTCGGCGGATTTCTCCCCAGCTCGGGCTGGATCTACCTGCCCGGGACCTGCCCGACGATGGTGTGCGGGTCGAGCCTCTGGGGGAACGCGACGCACGTCTTGATGCCGGCCTTCGCGCTCGGGATCGGCCGGGCGGCCCTGCTCACGCGGTTGCTCCGCGCCAGCATGCTGGAAGTCATCCGCGCCGAGTACGTCACCACCGCCCGCGCCAAGGGCCTGGCCGAGCGGCCGGTCGTCTTCAAGCACGCGCTCAAGAACGCGCTGATCCCGACCGTGACCGTGATGGGGCTGCAGGTGGGCTTTCTCATCGGGGGCGCCATCGTCGTGGAGACGCTGTTCGCCATGCCCGGGCTCGGCACCTTCGGCATCGACGCCATCATCGCCCGCGATTACCAGCAGGTGCAGGGCTTCGCGCTGATCACGGCGCTCGCCTTCGTCGTGATCAACCTCCTGGTGGACCTGACCTATACCTTCCTCGATCCTCGCATCCGATACGCGTGATGGCGACGACCCCACGATCGATCAGCGGCGGCAGCGTGGGCGAGGCCGAGCTGCGCTCGGTCGGCGGCGTCGGCTGGGCCGGCGCCCGCGCCGGGCGCACGGAGTCGCCGCTGGCGGAGGCGGTGCGACGGCTCCGGAAGAGCGCGACCGCGCTGATCGGCGTCGGGATCGTCGTGGTCCTGGTCCTCGTCGCGATCTTCGCCGACGTGCTCGCGCCCCGGAGCCCGATCGCCTCCAACCAGGCCCAGACCTTCCAGCGCCCGAGCTGGGAGCACCCGCTGGGGACCGATCAGCTCGGCCGCGACATGCTCTCCCGCATCATCCACGGCACCCGGATCTCGCTGGCCGTGGGGGTGTCGTCGGTCCTGCTCGCCCTCTTCGTGGGCGTGCCGTTCGGCATGATCGCCGGCTTCTACGGCGGTCGCGTCGACACCGGCATCATGCGCGTCATGGACCTGATCCTGGCCTTCCCGATCTATCTGCTGGCCATCATCCTGATGGTCATGTTCACGCCGACGGCCGGGCTCATCGGAACCATGAAAGTCACGGGGGCCATCGCCATCGTGCGCATCCCCATCTACGCGCGCCTGGTCCGCGGCAGCGTGCTGTCGATCAAGGAGAAGGAGTTCATCGAGGCCTGCCGCGCCCTCGGGGTGCGCGATCACTCGATCCTCTTCCGCCACGTGCTGCCGAACTGCCTGGCCCCGATCATCGTGACCACGACCCTCGGGATCGCGACCTCCATCATCGTGGAGGCGACGCTGAGCTTCCTCGGGCTGGGGACCCAGCCGCCCACGCCGAGCTGGGGCTGGGATCTCAAGGCCAACATCGCGTTCATCCAGGCCAACGCCTGGCTGTCGCTCTTCCCGGGCCTCGCCATCTTCCTCACCGTGCTCGGCTTCAACCTCTTCGGTGACGGCCTGCGCGACGCCCTCGACCCGCGCCTGAAGTGACGCCGTCCCTCACCCGCTCCTGATCAGCGCGCGCACGACCGTCGCGAGCTCCGCGGGGTCGACCGGCTTGGCCAGGCAGCGCTGAAATCCGGCCGCCAGCGCGCGCTCGCCATCCTCGACGCGCGCGAGGGCGGTCAGGGCCAGGGCCCGGATCCGGCCTCCCTCGGTGCGCAGCCTGCGGACGAGGCTGTAGCCGTCCTCGCCGGGCATCGAGATGTCGCTGATCAGGACATCCGCGGGCACGTCGGTGAGCGCCGTCATGGCCTCGGCTGCCGAGGCCACGACCTGGACCTCGGCGCCGTGATTCCGGAGGGCGACGGCGAGCATGTCTCGCGTGTCGGCATCGTCGTCCACGACCACGATGCGCACACCGTCGAGGAAGAGACCCTCGTCGGCCGCCGCCTCGCGAAGGCCCGTCCGGCGGCGCTCGACGTCACGTCTCGTCGCGCGCAGGGGAAGATCGACCACGAACGTGGCGCCCGTTGCCGCGGCGCCGCTCTCTGCGCGAACCGTCCCACGATGGAGCTCCACGAGATGGCGGACGATGGCCAGCCCCAGCCCGAGGCCGCCGTGGACGCGCGTCTCCGAGCTGTCGGCCTGGCGGAAGCGGTCGAAGATGTACGGCAAGATCTCGTCGGGGATCCCGACGCCGCTGTCGCGCACCACGATTCGCGCCTGGTCGCCGTGGCGTTCGAGGCGGACCTCGATTGATCCGCCGGACGGCGTGAACTTGACGGCATTCGACAGGAGATTCGCGAGCACCTGCTGCAACCGCTCCGGATCGCCGTCGACCTCGGCGGCCGTGGCATCCATCGTGGCGGCGAGCCGGACGCCCTTGGCGGCCACCTGCGGCCGGGCCGACTCGACGGCGGTATCGATCACGGCCATGAGGTTCAGCGGGCGAAGCTCGATCTGCAGCTTGCCCGCGATGATCCGGGAGATGTCGAGCAGATCCCCGATGATCCGCGCCTGCGCGTGCGTGTTCCGGTCGAGCGTCTCCAGCGCCTTGTCGACGGCGGCCTGATCGAGGACGCCGCGGCGAAGCAGGCGCACCCAGCCGAGCATGGACTGCAGCGGGGTGCGCAGCTCGTGGGAGAGAATGGCCAGGAACTCGTCCTTGCTCCGGTTGGCCATCTCCGCATCGGCGCGCGCCCGCTGTTCCCGCCGATACAGCTCCGCGTTCTGGAGCGCCACGCCCGCGTGATCGGCCAGGCGCATCCCGATGACCTCGTCCTGCTCGGTGAATGGCCTGCGGGTCCGGTGGGCGAAGTAGATCACGCCCTCGACGCGGGCTCGCACCCGGATGGGGACGGCCATGCCGGACACGATGCCGTCCGCCCGGGCCATCACGAGATAGTCAGGGTTCGACCGCGGGTCCTCGAACACGTCGTCCGTCCGGGCCGGTTGCCCGGTCGTGATGACCCCGCCGACGAGGCCCTTGCCCGGATAGAGCCGGATGTTCTCGTACGCCGTGTACCGCGTGCCCACCGTGTAGCGGTAGACCATGGCCTGGCGCCGCTCGTCCCAGAGCGCGATCCGGGTCAGCTCGCATGCCAGCAGCTCCTTGGCCGCATCCGCCACCGCCTGGAGCACGGTATCGAAATCGAGCGACGCATTCATCGTGCGCGAGAGCTGCGCGAGCACCTCGGCCTCTCGCCGGCGCGCGTCCGCCTCGTCGGCCATCTTGCGAAAGCGCGCCTCGCTCTCACGCAGCTCGCCTTCGGCCTGCTTCCGCTGGGTCGCTGCCGCCGCGAAGGCGCCCCCCACCTGATCCACTTCGACCACCGGCGTCTGCGAGACGACGGGCGACTCTCCCCGGCCCAGCGCGTCGGCGGCGGCGGACAGGATGCCGAGCGCGCGCGCGATCCGGCGCCCGACGAGGAGAGCCGCCACGGCGCCGACCAGCGTGAAGAGCAGTCCGGCACCCCCGATGCTCAAGAGCGAGCGTCGCAGCGGACCGTCGACGAGGGCCACGGGCACGGCGAGGCTCACCGTCCATTCCGAGAACGGCGATCGCATATAGGTCACGTAGCTCCGGCTGCCCTCGACGATCACTCCCTCGATCCACCCGGCCCGCGCGGGTATCTCGGACACCGGCACCAGCGCGCCCGCGGGCTGGCCCACGCTCTGGTCCGCGGCACGGGTGCGGGCGACCACGAGGCCCTGCGCATCGACGATGCCGCCGACCCAGTCGGCGGGCACACGATGCTCCTCGAGCAGTCTCTGGATCGTGGTGGTGGAGATCAACGCGGTCAGCACGTAGGTCGTCGCGCCGCGGCGCACGACGGGGACGCGGACGGGAAACTGCAGCTTGCCGCTCAGCTGTCCACGGCGGACGGCCCCGACCTGGAATTGACGGGACTGCGCGACCGCTCGCACACCCGCCGGATCGCGTAACGGCCCCGGCTTCGTGCCGAACGGCAGCACCGCGTTGAGCAGATGCTCACCCTGCGGGCTGGCCAGCGAGATCGTCGTCCAGTCGGGATGCGACTTCAGGAGCGTGATCGCATCGTCGTAGAAGGCGTGCAGGTTGCCGTGGTCGAGCTGCCGCGAAGAGGCGAGCACGTCGAGCGAGGTGAGAGAACGGGCCAGCTCGCGGTCGACGGCGGTGAGGAGCACGTGCGCGCTCTCGGCCGTGGCACGCTTGAGGGCATCCTGCTCGTGATGGTTCAGACGCAGAACGACGATGACCGCGAAGGCGAGAATGGGCACCAGCGCGACCACCACGAGGGTCACGAGATGCGAGCGAATCGTCAGGGGTTGCGCGCCACGCATGCGAACCGGCTGTCGTTCGATGATAGCAGCCATCGCCGGCTGCCGGTCGTGCTGGCGTGCGCGGGTGGGAAAAACTTTTCTCAGGTCACCGCTCGGGGCGGGACAGGGCGTAGGCGCTGACGGCGAGCACGGACGCAGCGATCAGCAGCGCCGGCGAAAATCCCCGGCCGTGGCCGGCGAGCGCGCTGACGAGCAGCGGGCCGAGGATCTGCCCGAGGCCGAAGGCGGCGGTGATCGCGGCCATGAGCCGGGTGGCGTGGGCGCCGCCGGCTTCACGCGCTTCCTGCAGGCCGACCATCGTGATCACCATGAACGTGCCTCCGACGGCGAGCGCGGCGAGCATGATGGCGAGGAAGCCCGGCCGGATCGCCGGCAGCGCGATGCCGCAGGCCATGAGGAGGTGGCCCCCGATCCACGCGCGACGATTCGTCGTCCTGGGCAGCAGGCCCAGCCCGACGGCGGACACGGCCGCCGCCGCCCCGAAGACCGGCCATGACCAGCCGAAGACGGCCGGGTTCCGGATCACCTGCTTGGCCATCAGCGGAAGAAACGTCGCGGGAATGATGTAGCCGAAGCCGAACGCCCCGTAGCAGAGGACGAGTCGTGTCCACCCGCGCCCCCACGCGCGGGGCCGGCGATGCGCGTCGACGTCGCGCGACGGCTGGCGATCCCCCGCCCCGAACGCGCCCCAGATGCCCCCCGCCAGGAGGAGCGCGATGGCGCCGATCACGATCCAGGCTCCCGCGGCGCTCGCGTGCACGGACATGAGGCCGAGACACACCGCGCCCGTCAGCGCGATCCCGACGCCGACACCCGCGAACACCGTGCCGTTCAGCAGCGGGCTGCGCAACGGCGCGAGCCGCTCGAGACACCACGCCGAGGCGTTGATGAGCACCCACGCGCTGGCAACGCCGGCGATGGCGCGCAGGGCGGCCCAGAACACGAAGCCGGCGACCAGCCCCATGCCGATCGTCACCACGCCGATGGTGAGCAGGCCGACGCGGATCGCGGTGGCCGCGGGGATCCGGAGCCACACGATCGACAGGGCGCCGAGGAGATATCCGACGTAGTTGGCCGCCGCGAGCCACCCGCCGGCGGTGACCGACACCCCGGCATCCTCCTGCATCATCGGCAGGATCGGCGTGAAGGCGAAGCGCCCGATGCCGATCGCCACGGCGAGCGCGGCAAGGCCGGTCAACGCCACGGCGGCGGGCCTCATGTCTTCTCCTATAATGCCCCTACCGGATCGAACGAGGTGGCGATGAAGCGTTACGACGTGGCCGTCATCGGCGTGGGGATCGTGGGGGCATCGGCGATCCATGCCCTGGTGCGCGCGGGAGCTCGGGTGGTGGCGGTCGACGCCGGCGCCCCGGGCGCCGGAACGAGCCGGACCTCGTTCGCGTGGGTCAACGCGGTCCGGAAGGAGCCCGAGGTCTACCATCGGCTGAACGCGGCCGGCATGGCCATGCATCGCCAGTTGGCGCGCGAGCTGGGCGACGGCGCCGGCTATCACGAGGACGGCTCGCTCGAATGGGCCGACGGCGGTGACGACGAGCGCGAGCTACGCGCCCGCGTCGAGCGTCTGGCGGCCCGCGGCTACCCGGCGCAGTGGATCAGCGCCGAACGCGCCCGGCACCTGGAGCCCGGGCTCACGCTGCCCGCTCATGTCGCCGACGTCGCGTTCTACCCCGGCGACGGCTGGCTCGACGTGCCGCGCTCGATCGAGCGCATGCTGGCGGCGGCGGTGAAAGGTGGCGCGGAGATCCGCGAGGCCACGCGCGTCCGCTCGCTCCGCGTGCAGGCCGATCGCGTCGAGGCGCTGCTCGTCGAGGACGGAGAGATCGTCGCGGGGACCGTGCTCAGCTGCGTCGGGCCGGCGACCCAGTCCTTCCTGGCCCTGCTCGGCGTCACGATTCCCGTCGATCGCGTGGCCGGTCTTCTCGCCGTCACCTCACCGCCCACGGCGCCGCTCGGTCGCGTCGTCCACGCGCCGGGCCTCCACCTGCGTCCCGATGCGAGCGGCGGGCTGCTCCTGGGCGCGACCGACCTCGACCGGCTGGTGACCGACGCGAGCCCGCCCGAGACCGCCTCGGCGGTCGCCGTCACGCTGCTGGAGCGCGCCGCCCGCGTCTTTCCACCGGCGCGCGACGCGCGGCTGGTCGACGCGCGCGTCGGCGTGCGACCGATGCCAGGCGACGGTCAGACGATCGCCGGACGGATTCCGGGCCTGACCAACGCGTGGGTGCTGGCCACGCACAGCGGGGTAACCCTCGGTCCGCTCCTCGGCCATCTCATCGCGGGCGAGATCGTCGGCGGGACCCCGAGCGCGGCCCTGGCGCCGTTCCGCCCCGAGCGATTCCAGGCGACCGGAGCGAGATGACAGGGCGTTCGCCTCGCTCCGACAAGGCCAACGGACCGCTGACGAAGGCCGAGCTGCTCGCGCGCGTCGCGGCGCTCGCGCGTGAGGTTGCCGAGACGCGCGAGCAGCAGACGGCGACGAGTGAGATCCTTCGCGTGATTTCTCGCTCGCCGACCGATCTCGAACCGGTGGCGCAGATCATCGCCGAGAGCGCGGCGCGGCTGTGTGACTCGCCGCGCACCGCGGTCCTCCGGTTCGACGGTGATCAGATTCACTTCGTCGCGGCCTACAGCACGACGCCCGAGGCCGTTGAGACGCTTCGCCGCATCTGGCCACAGCCGCCGGATCCGAGTCAGCTGGTCGGCCGCGTGATCCTCGGCCGTCGGGTCATACGCATCGACGATGTGGCCGCGGATCCCAGTCTCACCGTCGCGGCCGCCGCCCGATCGGTCTTGCAGATCCGCTCCTGGCTCGGGGTCCCGATGTTGCGTGACGGACAACCCATCGGGTGTATCGGACTGTACCGGGAACAGGTGGCGCCGTTTTCCGACCGTGAGATCGAGCTCGTCCAGACCTTCGCCGACCAGGCGGTCATCGCCATCGAGAACGTGCGCCTGTTCACGGAGCTGGAGGCGAAGAACCGCGACCTCACCGAGGCGCTCGACCAGCAGACCGCCACGAGCGAGATCTTGCGCGTGATCTCGAGCTCGCCGACCGATGTCCAGCCCGTCCTCGACGCGGTGGCCGAAAGCGCCGCGCGCCTGTGTGGCGCCAACGACGCCCTCATCTTTCGGGTGGACGCCGGCACGATGCTCCGGGTGGCGCACTTCGGGCCGGTGCCCTCGATGTCGGAGGCGCGCGCGATCACCCCGCACACGCCCACGGGCCGCGCCATCGTCGAGCGGCGGGCGATCCACATCCACGACATCCTCGACGAGATGGCCCGCGGGGAGTACGGGGAAGCCCGGGATCTGCAGCAGGGCAGCGGTTTTCGCACCGTGCTCTGCGTGCCGCTGGTGCGCGAGGACTCGGTGATCGGCGTCATCGTCATCCGGCGCGTGCTCGTGCATCCGTTCACCGACAAGCAGACCGAGCTCGTCCGGACCTTCGCCGACCAGGCAGCGATCGCGATCGAGAACGTGCGGCTGTTCACGGAATTGCAGGCGAGTAACCGCGATCTCACCGAGGCGCTGGACAAGCAGACGGCGACGAGCGAGATCCTGCGCGTCATCTCGAGCTCTCCGACCGATCTGCAGCCGGTGTTCGACACCATCGCGGCCAGCGCGACGCGGCTGTGCGATGCGCTGTACAGCCTCGTGTTCCGGTTCGACGGGGAGATGATCACGCTGGCCGCTGACGACGGCTCCTCGCCGGAGCGGCGGGAAGTCATCCGGAGCGCCTATCCCACGCCTCCCGGGCGAAGCAGCGTCGCCGCCCAGGCCATTCTCGAGCGCCGGGTCATCGCGATCGCGGACGCCCAGAGCGGCGCCGAGTACCCGCACATCGCCGAGCGGGCCAAGGCGATCGGCTACCGCAGCATCGTCTCCGTGCCGATGCTCCGGGGCGGCGCGGCGATCGGCGCCATCAACGTCGTCCGCGTCGAGGCGCTCCCGTTCACCGAGACGCAGATCGAGCTGCTCAAGACGTTTGCCGATCAGGCGGTCATCGCGATCGAAAACGTGCGGTTATTTAAGGAGCTGGAGGCGCGGAACCTGGAATTGACTGAGACCCTTGCCCGGCAAACGGCGACCGGCGAGGTGCTGCGCGCCATCAGCCGCGCGCAAACCGATACCCAGCCGGTATTCGACATCATCGCGGCAAGCGCGCTTCAGCTGTGCAACGCCAGCTACAGCCAAGTGCAGCTTTACGATGGCGTGCTGATCTACCTGGCCGCTCTTCGGAGCGTCAATCCTGAGGGCGATGAAGCGATCCGCGCTGCATACCCGTTGCGGGTCGGAGACGGTAGCGCCGGAGGCCGGGCGATCGAGACGCGCTCTGTTGCACAGATCCCGGATCTGCTCGACGAGCAATCGTACTCGTTCAAGAGCGTGTGGGAAGCCAGCGGTCTGCGAAGTCTTCTGGCCGTCCCGATGCTGCGGGATGGCGAGCCGATCGGGACAATCGCTGTCGGCCGGCGTCAACCCGGGCCGTTCCCGCAGGAGCAGGTCGAGCTCCTTCAGACGTTCGCGAGCCAGGCGGTCATCGCCATCGAGAACGCGCGATTGTTCAGCGAGGTGCAGGCCCGCACGGCCGAGCTGACGCGCTCAGTCGACGAGTTGACGGCGCTCGGGGAGGTCAGTCGGGCTCTCAGCTCGACGCTCAATTTAGAAACCGTGCTCCAGACCATCGTCACCCAGGCCAATCAGCTCGCGGGCACCGCTGGCTGCACCATCTGGGAGTACAACGGGCCGCGCGCGGAGTTCCGGCTCCGCGCCAGTCATTACGCCGACGAGGCCGATGCCGCTCGCCTGCAGGCCCTCGGGCGCGTCACCACGATTCCCAGAGGGCGAGGCGTGACGACCCAGGTCATGGAGCGGCGACAGCCCGTGCAGATCGTCGACATCGCCACCGAGGGCATGTACGAGAGTCCGATCCGCCGACCGCTCGTCGAGACCGGACATCGCGCCCTGCTGGGCATCCCGCTGCTCAGCGAGGACGAGGTCATCGGCGTTCTGGCCGTCACGCGCAAGACACCAGGCGAGTTCGCGCCGGAGATCGTGCGCCTGCTCAGCACCTTCGCCACGCAGTCGGCGCTGGCGATCCAGAACGCGCGGCTGTTCCTCGAGATCGAGGACAAGAGCCGCCAGCTCGAGGTGGCCAGCCAGCACAAGAGCGAGTTCCTCGCCAACATGTCGCACGAGCTGCGCACCCCGCTCAACGCCATCATCGGCTTCTCCGAAGTCCTGGCCGAGGGCATGTTCGGCGAGATCAACGACAAGCAGGCGGAGTACCTGCGCGACATCCTCGACTCCGGCCGCCATCTTCTCTCCCTCATCAACGACATCCTCGATCTGTCCAAGATCGAGGCTGGGCGGATGGAGCTCGAGCTCGAGGACTTCGATCTGCCCGGGGCCATCGACAACGCGCTGACCCTCGTGCGCGAGCGCGCGGGCCGCCGCGGCATCGCGCTCGGGCGCGCGATCGAGGGGCGCGTGGGCGTGATCCGCGCCGACGAGCGCAAGGTCAAGCAGGTGCTCCTGAATCTCCTGTCCAACGCCATCAAGTTCACGTCCCAGGGCGGCCGCGTCGACGTCCGCGCGGCCGTGAACGGCGCGCTGGTGGAGGTGTCGGTCGCGGACACCGGGGTGGGCATCGCGCCGGAAGATCGGGAGGCCGTCTTCGAGGAGTTCCGTCAGGTGGGGACGGCGGCCAAGAAGGTCGAGGGCACCGGCCTCGGGCTGGCGCTGTCACGGAAGTTCATCGAGCTCCACGGCGGGCGGATCTGGGTGAAGAGCGAGGTCGGCGTCGGCTCGACGTTCACCTTCACGCTGCCGCTCACGACGGTGACGTAGGGCGGGGGCTCGTCCCCCGCCGAGGAGACCCAGACCATGGCACGGCTCGACGGCAAGATCGCGATGATCACGGGCGCTGGCGGGGAGCACGGGCTCGGCCGGGCGATCGCTCGGCGGTTCGCTGACGAGGGCGCAGACCTGGTCCTGGTCGATGTGGCGCCGACGGGACTGCGGGTCGGCGCGACGCCCGCCCGCGGCTGGCGCGGCATCGAGGCGGTCGCTGAGGAAGTCCGCAAGCGCGGGCGCCGGGCCGTCACGGCGCTGGCCGACGTCCGGTCGGCGTCCGAGATCGCGGCCGTCGTGGCCCGCGCCATCGCGGAGCTCGGGCGGATCGACGTCCTCGTCAACAACGCGGGCGCGCCGGGCAGCCTCGACCGGACGCTCGTCGTCGATCTCGCCGAGAATGCCTGGGATACGGTGCTCGATACGAATCTCAAGGGGACGTTCCTCTGCTCGCAGGCGGTCGCGCGCACGATGCTCGAGCGCGGCGGGCGCGGGCGCATCATCAGCATGTCGTCCCAGTGGGGCAAGAAGGGCGGCGCGCGCCGCGCCGCTTACTGCGCGTCGAAGTTCGGGATCATCGGGTTCACGCAGTCACTCGCCCAGGAGCTGGCGCCGGCCGGCATCACCGTGAATGCGATCTGCCCGAGCGCGGTGGAGACCGAGCGTCTCGACCACCTGGGCCTGCAGTCCGACGGCACGGTGGACCTGCACCAGCGCGAGCAGCGTATCAAGGAGATCGGCGCGACGACGCCGGTCGGGCGCGTCGCGCGGCCGGACGACGTCGCGGAGGTCGCGGCCTTCCTGGCCGGGGACGCCGCCGACTACATCACCGGGCAGTCGATCAACGTCACCGGGGGCGGCGTGATGCATTGATTCAGGGCCATTCCGCCGGGGGCCGGTCGAGCGCCGCGCGATCCCAGCCGGCGAGATCGGCCGCAACGTCGTAGGCACTCTGACAGAAGTCCAGGACGGCCGAGTCCGGCGAGGGCGCGGAGCGTGCCGCTTCGTACGGCAGGATGAAGTTGGCTATCTCCCGGCTGTAGTACGCGGTCCCTGGCCGGATCGAGGCGGCCGCGATGCCAGCCGGCTCCGGTCGCACGTAGGCGTAGAACGCCGGCTCCTGGACGGCGCCGCTCCCCGGCCAGAATCCGAAGCTGATCTCCTCGTGGGAGGCCGACTCGCGGATGACCCACCACTCCGTGGCCTTGGGCTCGGGCGCGCGCCGGCCGTTGAAGCGCGTCAGCGCCAGGTCCGTGACGCCCCAGAAAAAATGGACCGGGCTCGACTTGCCGAGGAAGCGTCCCTGGAAGCGCTTCAGGATCCGGTCGGCCTGCAACAAGATCTGGAAGAAGCGCGTCGCTTGGGCCGCGTCGTACGTGGCGTGGACACGATCGTCGGGAAACCGAATGGTGTGGTCCGCTTCCACCGGCACCGGCCACAGCTTCACGGAGATGCCGAGGCCGGCGAGGACGTCCAGGTATTGCCGATAGAAGTCGGCGACCGCTTGTGGTCGGAGGGGGATGTGTCGCGTCGTGCCCTCGCTCGTCGACACCACGAGCCGGTGGTCGAGGAAGTCGAACGTGATCTCGAACACGCGGGTCTCGTACGGGATCGGGGACGTGGTCAGCCCCCGCGCGGTCAGGTAGAGGGGGACGTTCCACCAGTGGTTCTGCCTGGGGGACAGGGCCAGACGCGTCTTGCCGACCATCTGCATCCACATGTGCACGGTGTCGTGCGTCTCCCGCCATTCGGCGAGCGGCAGGTTCGCGGGCCACATCGTCTAGGACGCTTCGTCCGAGCGTCGGAGGAATCTCGACACGCGCTCGGTCACTTCCCCCTTGGGGTAGATGGTGTTGAGGAAGCGGGCACGCGTGAGGGGGTCGCTGGCGAAGAAGCGCTCGTAGAGCACCTGACGGCTCCCGAAGGCGCTGCCCGCGATGTCCCAGGCGAGCCGGAAGAGCTTCACGCGCTCGCGGGCAGTGGCGGTGTCGGTGGCCAGGTACTGCT
>WNGF01005338.1_pt1 | contig 16466 bp, 10 predicted proteins | sample 5400641 | NCBI WGS metagenome assembly WNGF01 (sample SAMN13153371, study PRJNA577476) | soil metagenome | isolation source: 80 cm soil or saprolite under grassland replicate 2 | place: USA:California | collected 2016-06-15
CTTGTTGAGTGGCCAGATCGTCGGTCCCTTGTGGACGTGGATGTTGACCACACCGAGCTCAACGCACTTGTCCAGATAGCGCCGCGACTCGGCGTCGGCAAGCTTCCAGCCTCTGGAGTCGCCCTTCCACTCGGCCGTATACACCTTTACGCCCTTGATGCCGTAGCGGTCGACGTCCTGCTCGAGCTTCTTCAGACCCTCCTCACCGTCGCGGGGATCGAACGAGCCGTTCAGGATGAACTTGTCCGGGTACTTCTCCTTGAGCACAGCGTCCTGCTCGATGGTGTTGAACCCATCCCGGAAGAAGTCCTTGAGGTTCGTCGGCAGGAAGATGCCGACGTCGGCGTAGCCTTGCTCGAAGAGATCCTTCATGATGTCGTCTTCCGAGTACTTCCGGTACTTCTCGAGGGGCCAGACCCACTCGGGCGGGCTCAGGTTCCTGTGGTAGTCGTAGAAGCAGTTGATCCATCCCTCGCCGTAGACGTTCAGCGTGTTCTCCGGGCTCGCGTCCCAGAAGTGCACGTGCGAGTCGACGATGAACACGGACTCACCGTTCGCGTTGTACATGGGCGTCTCCCTCCGGTCTCGGTCCACGATCTGACATCCAGGCGCTCTTCCTCACCCGCGCAACCACCCCCCCGTCCGGTCCTTTGACTCCCAATGTGCCGGCAGGTTCCGTGGGTCGGGGACGCCTCTGATTGAAAAGTCCTCGACCTCAATCGAGTCAGGCAGTTCGGGCGGGCTCCCGAGATACTGACGACTCCTCGCGAACCCTGGGGTCCGACCCCAATCGCCCACGTTGCGTCTCCCCACCAGACGTCTGCCGTCCGATGTTGCCATTCCACGCCCTTGACGGGCCGCTGTCAAAACCAACAACTGTCAGTGCTCCACACCCGCATTGGTCGACGGCCTTGGCGAGCAGCATCAAACGTGTTGCTTCGCAGCGGCTCACCCCAGCAGCGCAATGCGCTCATCCGCCAGCTCCTGAAGGCACTGTGTGTGAGGGGCTCGCAGCCTAAAGCCGGCCCGCGCCGACCGGCAACGGGGGTCCCAGGATGACGGTCCGGCACCAGACCAGCTCCCTGGCACGGAAGTCGGTTTGTTCAGGGACCTGCCAGCCGGCAGCTGAGCGCCAATCGGGCCACGAACCCAAGCGATTGAGCCTCCTGCCAAGTGCGATGGACCTCGCCATCGGTCCAATGGGTGACCGCAGATTCCCCCCGTCCGGGGGATTCCGCCCCTGGGGAAGGACCGGACACAATGGCAACCCCACCCGGTATGCCCAGCGGCGGGCTCAGGCGAATCCCCCGGACAGAAAGGAGTGCCGGAGGCATGACTAGATCTCCTCAGCCAATCGTCGCCTGCCGTGATTCAACAGCTAGGGCGCCTTCTCATACAGGAGACGGATTTCTCTGGGGGAACTTCTTACTTGCTCTTCACCTCGAGCTGAAAATTCCCGAACAAGGCTGAAACAGTCCATTGGCCACCATGTGGTGATCCCATGGTCACTTCATTAGCCGCGGTTCGACAGAGTTTGCATTTCCGTAACGGCGAGGACGAAAGGCTCCTCAAGGAAGTGCCGTCCCCCGTCTACCGGGCGCGAACGAACCGTCGCTGGGTTTCCTGACGGTCATGGGACGCTACCTATTCTTCTCTCACGACGGTTACGGGCTTGGGCACGTGCGGCGTAACAGCGTCATCGCGCAGGCCCTCCAGCGAGCCGAGCCCAATGCCTCAGTGACCATCGTGACCGGGGTCCCTAGTAGACCCGCGTGGCTGGAGCGGTGGGGCCGGAACGTGGTCCGGATTCCCGCGCTGCTGAAGGATGGCCGGGGGCGTTACCGCCCGATCGGGATGAGCTTCGAAGAGGCGGTAGCCCGCCGGGCGGGCATCTTCATCGAGACTGTCGATCGGGTCCGCCCTCACGTCGTGGTGGTCGATCGCCATCCTTTCGGCACCGCGGGCGAACTTCGCGATGGCCTGGAGACGGCGACCCGACGCGGCTCGGCACTCGTACTCGGGCTTCGAGACATCCTCGACGACCCGTCGGTCGTCGCCGATGAGATGAAAGGTCAGGACTGGGCCGAGGTCCCGGACCTGTTCGCGGAGGTCCTGGTCTATGGGGCACGCCGGTTCTGCGATCACGAGGAGGAGTATGGCCTCCCTGTTCGACCGACGTACTGCGGGTGGGTGGTCGGCGCCTCTATGCCCCGAACGCGGGACCCACGTCTGCTGGCGGCGGCCGCGGGGGGTGGGGGGGACGGCGAGGCCGTGTTTCGCCTGGCGACGCAAGCGCTTCATCGCCAGCCGTCTTGGCGGGGCGAACTGGCCGCCGGGCCATTCGCCGACGCGCGGGCGGTCCGACGCGCCGCCCGTTCACTGAACGGGAGGCTGAAGGTCCACCAGGGGATGAGCGACTGCGGCGCCCTGTTCGCCCGAGCCGGCGCGGTGGTCCAGATGGCCGGGTACAACTCCACCTTCGAAGCGCTTCGGGCCGGGCACCGCTCGGTCCTCGTTCCCAGGCGGCACCCCCGCCGGGAGCAGGCCATTCGGGCTGAACGCCTGGCCGGCCTGGGGCTCGCGGACGTGGTCGAACCCGACGCCTCCCCCGAGGACCTGGTGCGCTTGCTCGACCGGCTGAGGACGGTAAGAGCGGCCGCGGTGGCCCGGGCGGGGATCGACATGCGTGGCGCCGATCGGGCCGCGGCGTGCATCAGACGGGTGGCCGAAGGGGTGAGCGTGCTGAGCGTGGCCTGATGCGCCCAGCGAAAGGGGTGAGCGACACTTGATACGGGTCTTCCTGGCGTTCCGCAGGCACCTTCGCCCCTACTGGGGAGTCCTGGCGCTCGGGGCGCTGCTCGAGATCGCTACCACCGGCCTCGCCGTGGCCCAGCCCTGGCCGCTGAAGGTAGTGGTGGACGACGTTCTGAAGGCGCCCGGCCACCAAGCAACTACCGGACTGCCCCTGCTCGATCAGTTCGCCGGCTCGCCGAAGGTTCTGCTAGCAGCGGCGGTGGTCATGCTCCTACTGATCGTGGGGCTGTCGGCACTGACGGATTACTGGTCGACCACCCTCATGGCGGGAACCGGCGAACGCTTGGGGAACGACATCCGGGAGTCGCTGTTCGCTCACCTGCAGGCCCTTTCCCTCCGATACCACGGCGAGCACCAGGTTGGCGACCTGGCCTCGCGCGTCAGCGGCGACGTGGACCGGATCCAGGACATGATGGTGCAGACCCTGGCCATCCTGCTTCCCAACATCCTCCTCATCGGCGGAATGGTCACGGTGATGTTCCTGGTGGATCCGGCGTTCGCCGCTCTGTCCCTGGGTGCGTTCCCTTTCCTCGCGTTGACGGTGTACCGCTCCACTGTCCAGCTCAAGCAGGCCACGAGGCGGGCCAGGCGACTCGGAGGAGAAGTTGCCGCGGCCACGACCGAGACCCTGGGCGCGATTCAAGTGGTCCAGGCCTTCTCGCTGGAGGAGCGGTCGCAGTCACAGTTCCGGAACCTGAACAGGGCGAGCCTGGCCGCCACCCTCGAGGCCGTTCGTCAACAGGCCCGCCTCAGCCCGGCGGTCGACGTGGCCGCGGCGGTTTCCACCGCCATCGTGTTCTGGTTCGGGGCCAATCGCATCCTCTCGGGCACCCTGAGCCTTGGGCTCCTCCTGGTCTTCATGTCCTACGTGGCCTCGCTGTACAAGCCGGTTCGAAACCTGGCCAAGCTCGGATACATAACCAGCCGAGGCATCGTGTCGGCCGAACGCGTGCAAGGGATCCTGTCGGAATCTCCCGACGTCCGAGACGCTCCGCACTCGGTGGCGGCTCCAACATTGCGGGGCGCCGTCAGGTTCGACGACGTGTCGTTCTCGTACGGCAGGGAGCCGGTGCTGAAGGGCATCGATCTCTCGATCGAGCCAGGAGAGACGGTCGCTCTGGTGGGCCACACCGGCGCGGGGAAGAGCACACTGGTGTCACTCATCCCGCGCTTCTACGACCCGCAGCGCGGAGCGGTCCGGATCGATGAGCGAGACATCCGCGACTACACCCTGGCGTCGCTTCGGCGCCAGATCGGGCTGGTGCTGCAGGACACGGTGCTGTTCCGCGGCACGCTGTGGGACAACGTGGCCTGCGGCCGGCCCGGCGCCACGGGGAAGGAGGTCCGGCGGGCCATCGAGCTGGCCCTGGTGAATGAGTTCGCTTCTCGACTCCCGAACGGCGCGGAGACGATGCTCGGCGAGCGGGCGGTCAACCTGTCGGGCGGGGAGAGGCAGCGCATCGCCATCGCTCGGGCGATCGTCCGCGGCGCGCCCATCCTGATCCTGGACGAGCCCACCAGCGCGCTCGACGTGGGCGCCGAGTCGCTGGTGGTGGACGCGCTCCGCAACCTGATGCGGGATCGAACGACGGTTGTGATCGCGCATCGGCTATCCACGATTCGGCGTGCGGACCGGGTTGTCGTGCTCAAGGACGGCGAGATCGTCGAGGAGGGATCCCACGCCGCGCTGGTACGGGCGAGGGGCGAGTACGCGCGCGTAGCCGCGCTGCAGGGAGGGATGAAACCGGAGCGTGAGGCCTCGACCGCCCGCCCATTGAAAGCGTTCCTACCCCCCGAGTGGCTGGAGACTCCGACCAGCGAAGCCTCGACGAAGCGGGATCCCTTTGGCCGGCGCGAAGTCATCCGGTGATGGGAATACGGACTGGTCGCGGGAACGCCGGAGCGAACGGACGGGCGGGCTCGGGTCCGGTCCTGTACGTATTGAAGCGATTTCCCCGGTTGTCGGAGACGTTCGTCCTTCGGGAGATCCTTTCGCTGGAGACCCTCGGAGAGCGGATCCTGATCGATTCGCTCCTGGCGGCCGAAGCCGGACCACGGCACCCGGGTCTCGACCGTTTGCAGGCTGAGGTTCGGTACCTTCCGCGACACCCCCATCTCCGGGACAGTCCCGTCATCCGCGCCCACCTCGGGTTGGCTGTCAGGGCGCCCTGGCTGTGGGGACGCCTGGCCCTTCGGGCTCGCCGTTCGGCCACCTGGCGGCGGTTCCTGCTCGCGGGTCTGGTCGCCGACCGTGCCAGGCGCCAGAGGGTACGTCACATTCACGCCCACTTCCTCACTGCGGCAGCCGAGGTGGCCAGGGACGCTTCGACCCTGACCCGCATCCCTGTGAGCGTCACCGCGCACGCCAAGGACATCTTCCAGGCTGACAACGCTCCCCTGGTGCAGACGCGGGCCCACGGCGCGTCGGCTCTGGTCACCGTGTCGGAGTACAACGCCGGCTACCTGCGCAGGCTCATGGGCAACGGGCCGCAGATCCACTGCGTGCCGAACGGGGTGGAGGTGGCGGCTACGGGGGCCGATCGAATGGACGGTCCCGTCCTGTGTGTGGCACGGCTGGTGCCGAAGAAGGGCATCGACGTGCTGATCGAGGCCGCCGCGCTGCTTCGGTCGAGGATTCCAAGCCTGCACGTGGAGATCATCGGCGGCGGGCCGTTGGAGGAGTCGCTCAAGCTGCAGGCCAAGGTGCTCGGAGACACCGGCCGGATTCGGTTCCTCGGCCCTCAGGCATCGGACCAGGTCGAGGCGGCGTTCCGGCGGTGCTCGATGGTCGTGCTGGCGTGTCGGGTCGCCGAGGACGGGGATCGAGACGGCATGCCCACGGTCCTCACCGAAGCCCTGGCCCGCGGCCTGCCCGTCGTCTCCACCACAATGGCCGGGATCGACGAACTGGTCAGAGACGGGGAAACGGGGTTGCTGGTTCCGCCGGAAGATCCTGCCGCGCTCGCCGACGCTATTGAGGTCCTACGACGGGACCGGGAACTGGCCCGGCGACTGGGACGTGCCGGCCGCGAGCTGGTGGCCCAGCGATTCGATCCCAAGCGGAGCGCCCGGCTGCTGCAGGGTGTGTTCGAAGGAGCGCCGGCATGAGGATCGCGGTGGTCTGTTCCGACACCGGGATCCGGATTCCGGACACGAAGGGGGCCTCGCTGCACCTGCAGGCCATCGCCACTGCACTGGCCAGGATCGGCCACGACGTAATGCTCGTCGGCGTTGCCGGCCACGGCGGGCCGCCGTCCGGGATGGACGCGCTCCTGATCCGGCACCCGGGGTGGTCGAAGGGCATTCGGCGCGAGCTGCGAAAGCTCTCCACCGTGGAACGGCTGGTCCGGGAGGCCCGCAGGCCGCTCACGAGGTTCGCGCCGAACATTGTGTACGAGCGGCTGTCGCTGTTTGGGACGGCCGGCCAGCGGCTGGCCGCGGCCACCGGTGCCGGCCACGTCCTCGAGGTAAACGCCCTCCTCGCGGAGGAGGAGGCCCAGTGGCGTGGGCTGAAGCTCGCTCGTCTGGCCCGTCGTAAGGAGCGCGCCGTGCTCCTGGCAGCCGACCTCCGTGTGGCGGTGAGCGACGAGGTGGCCGCGGCGCTCGACGATGTGGTCCCGGGCAGGCCCACGCTCGTGGTTCCGAATGGGGTCGACGGGGACCTCTTCGCGCGCCTTCCCGCACGAAGGGAAGCCAGGACGTTCCTGGGCCTCCCCACGGATCGACCGCTGATCGGCTTCGCCGGCGGCCTTCGGCCCTGGCACGGGCTGGAAGTGGCCATCGAGGCGCTTGCCGAACTGCCCACCGCTGTCCTGGCCGTGGCAGGGGAGGGAGAGGTCCGGGCCGGACTCGAGCAGCGCGCCCGCGACTTGGCGGTCGCCGATCGCGTCTCCTGGGTCGGGCAGCTTCCCCATCACTTGATCCCGGGATTCCTTGCGGCTCTCGACGCAGCGGTGCTGCCGTACCCAGTGCTGGCCGGTTTCTCGTTCTCCCCACTCAAGCTGTACGAGTACCTGGCGGCCGGCGTTCCGATCGTGGCCAGCGACCTCGGCCAGATCCGAACGGCGCTGGAGGGCGGGCGGTGGGGGGCCTTGGTTCGACCGGGTGACCCGTCCGCGCTGGCCGAAGGAATTCGCGCCGTGCTCGCGGGTCCCATCCGTGCCGGGGGGATTGCTGCGGCCGGGCGCCGGTTGGCGCTGCAGGAGCACACGTGGGAGCAGAGGGCCCGCTCCCTGACCGAGTTGCTGGAAGGACGTCGCGTTCGTGCGCTGGCCGGATGATCATCCCGCTGTCACGGATCCCGCCCTGGCGCCGTGGGCCGGGGAAACGGATCGGCTGTGCCCGGAGGCTGAGGTGATCCGGGTCCTTCGCCACCTTCCCGGCCGGCGGGTCACCACGCTGGTCGGTACAGGCGACGGGCTCGCGGTGTTGAAGCTGTTCGCCACGTCGCGGGCCCGAGGCGGGCATCGTCGGCTCGTCGCGTTCGCGGAAAGTCCGGCCGGTTCGCTCGTTCCCCGCCCCATCGGATACCGCAAGGGTCACCTCTCCCTGGTGGAGTACATCCCGGGCACGCCCCTGGATCAGCTCGGAGACGATTCACTGGTGGCCGCAGCGGGGCTGGCCGGCCAAGCGCTTCGGCGCCTGCACGACAGCGGGGCAGAGCTCGATCGAACGTGGGGACTGGGCAATGAGATCGCCCAGCTTCGTCGCACCGCCGGCCCGGCCACGAGAGCGGCCGCCGAGCGCGCCGTGGCACGGTGGGCCCGACCCGTCCAGAGGGCGACCGTGCCCTCCCACCGGGACTGTCACCCCGCCCAAGTGGTGTGGACCGAGGACGGAGTTAGGTTCATCGATCTCGACGACTCAGCGATGGCTCCTGCGGCGCTCGACGTGGGCAACTTCGTCGCCCACCTGCGGATGGAGGGGATCCTGGCGCGTAGAACGAGGGACGCTTCCGCCGCGGCCGTGGATTCGTTTGTGAGCGGGTACGGGCGGGAGCCTCCGGCGCTGCGATCGTGGACGCAGCTCGCCCTGGCCCGGTTGGCAGCCCTGGCAGAGACGCGCCACAAGTCGGCGGACCGGGCCCAGGTGCTGTGCCGGGCTCTCGAGCATATCGAGCCGGCGACGACCGAGCACCGGAGGCTGGCGTGAGCACCCAACGGCGGGTGGCATGAGCGGCGTATCGCCTGCACCGGACCGTCAGAGTCCCTACGCGTTCATCGTGGGATGCCCGCGTTCGGGAACGACGTTGCTGCAGCGGATGCTCGACCACCACCCGATGCTGGCCATCGCGAACGATACCCACTTCATCCCCAGGGTCGTGGACCCGGACGGAGGTGACGTGGCGCTGTCGCACGAGCTCGTCGACCGAGTCCTCGACTACCACCGGTTCGGCCGGCTTGGACTCGATGATGCGGCCGTCCGTCGGGTGGCCTCGCACGCGCGAACGTACGCCGAGTTCGTCGGCGCCCTGTACGCCGAGTTCGGCGCCCGTCACGGCAAGCCGCTCGCGGGGGAGAAGACCCCGGACTACGTCCGGTACCTGCCGCTGCTGGGGCGGCTTTTCCCGTGGTCGAGGGTCGTCCACATCGTTCGGGACGGGCGGGACGTTGCGCTCTCGGCGCTCCAGTGGGCCCGGCCGGACAAGGGCCCCGGCCGGTTTGCCCTCTGGCCCGAGGATCCCGTCGCCGTCTGTGCGCTGTGGTGGCGGTGGCAGGTCAAGTCAGGCCGGACGGACGGCCGAGGCCTGGGCCCGAGGTACCAGGAGGTTCGTTACGAAGACTTGGTAGCGCGTCCGCCCGAAATGGTCGAGAGCCTCTGTCTCTTCCTGCGGCTCCCGTTCGCGCCGGAGACGCTCGCCTACCACCTCGGCATGCAGCGGCAGCAGCCCGGTCTGTCCGCGAAGAGAGCCTGGCTTCCTCCGACTCCAGGCCTGCGTGACTGGAGGACCCAGATGTCGGAGCGGGACGCCGAGGTGTTCGAGGCCCTGGCCGGCGACCTACTGTCGTCGTTGGGGTACGAGCGCGCCACCGGCGCCCCGAGGCTTGCCGTGACCGAGCTCGCTCAGCGGTACCAGAGCTGGTGGGAGGCGGAGTTGGAGCGGCGTCGGGCCAATCGGCTGGCCAAGCGTCGGGCCCCCACCCGCTCATGACGGGCGTGCCGAACCTCGTGGACCGGCGGGAACTGGCTTCGCCGACTCCTATCCCTGAAGACCCGGTCCTTCTCCACTTGGTCGAGGCACTGGATCCGGCAGCCATGCTGGCCCTGTTCCGGCGGGAGCTCACGCGGTCTTGCGGGTTTGGAATCGAGGGCTGCACGGTGGACCGAATCCGCTACCGGCGAGGCGCTCGGGCCGTCGTCCAGTACACCGTTCGGCTGGCCGGTCCGTCCGGCGGCGAACAGCGCGAACACTGGATCACCACCCTGCTGTACCCACAGGAGCGGGCCCGTCAGGTCTGGGGCAAGTTGCAAAGGACCGTTCCACCGATCGCAGGCCCCGGCGGAGTCCTGCCGCCGGTGGCGTTCGCTTCGGACTCGGGCCTGATCCTTCAGGTGTTCCCGGTCGACTGGCGGCTCCCGTCGCTTCCCCGGCTCATGAACCCCGAACGGTTCGCATCGCGCTTCCTTCCGCCGCGGGATGCCCTGCCCGGAGCCTGGACCGTGCAACCGGTTCGGTACCGGGCCGGTCTCGGCTGCGCCCTCCGCTGGTGCCTCGACGCCGGCTCGAACGGCAGGCACACGTGGTACGTGAAGGCATACCGGGACCACCAGGGCGCAAGAACCCACGAGGCGCTCCTGGCCCTGGGCTCGGTTGGGGGCAGGGGCGGATTCACCGTCCCCGAGCCGGTGGCTTACCTGACGGAGTGTCGCGCTCTCGTTCAGGAGGAGGTTACCGGCCCGTCCCTGAGCGACATCCTTCTGGCCAAAGATGACGTGGCCCCCGTAATGAAACGCTTGGCCGAGGCGCTTGCAACGTTCCACCGGGAGGCGCCGACGCCCGAGCGACGCCGCGCCGCGTCCGACGAGCTCGACGAGGTTAAGCGGGCGGCAGCCCTCGTGTCGTGGGTGCGACCGCCGCTCACCGACGCCGTGCAGAGACTGATTTCGGACATCGCCGATGGGCTGGACGATGCGGAACCGACCGCCACGCACGGAGACCTCAAGCCCGACCACATCGTCCAGAGCGGGGACGGCCTGGCTCTTCTGGACCTCGATTGGTTCTCGAGCAGCGACCCAGTGGTGGACGCCGGGTCGATGGTCGCCCGGCTCACCGGCATGGCCCTTCGCCATCCTGCAGTGGCCGGGAGGATCGAAGCGGCGGGGCGGGCCTTCGCCGACGCGTACTTCACCCGGGTTCCCTCGACGTGGCAGCGGCGGTTCCCTCCGCATCACGCCGCCGCCCTCCTTCAGGAGGCAGCCGGATGCTTTCGACATCAGCTCCCGAGCTGGCCCGAGCTCATGGATACCGCCGTTCAGAGAGCCACGGACGCACTATCCGCCTGAACCAGGCCCGCCGGAGACGCCGTCATTCTCCGCCTCGCGCCGAGGGCTACGCCATGACCGCGGAGGCGGCCAGGGCCTACGTGCTCGAGGAGAAACCATCACCTCCAGGATGATCGCCGTCGCGCCCTCTATGTTTTCTCCTGCCGCGCGTACGCCAGGGCCTGCTCGAGCGTCATGGCCCGACCCTCCTCCCAGGCGGCCCTGACCGCCGCCTCGCCCAGCGGCGCCCGAGCCGCCTCTCGAGGGTCGGGCAGGTCGATGAGGGGCGGCGGAGCGTGGCCTCCCGCCGCTTCCTTGATCGCCTGGGAGGAGCCCCCGAGCCGCAGCGCTCTCAGGTGCTGGCCCTCGGCGCTCGCCTTCCCGGCCAAGTTGTCCAGAACGATGGCCATGCCCGTCCGGTTGCCCACCTGTTCGTCGTTGTCAAGCGCCTCGAGGAAGCTCGACGCTGCCGTGGCCAGGTCCCCCTGGGCCAGCGCGGTCCGACCGAGGGTGTGAAGGGCATCGGTGACCCCGAACAGATCTCCCGCCTCGCGGTGGAGCCACAGGCTCTCCTCGGCCAAGGCTCTGGACCTGGACAGGTCTCCCTCGAGTCGGGCGACGATCCCCAGGATCCACAGGACGTCGGCGATGCCTCGTCGGATCCCGAGTTCCTCGAATGCGGTCCGGCTCTCCTCGAACATGGCCACCGCGCTGGGGATGTCCCCCGCGTACGCGGGGGAATAGGCCAGGTTGTACAGCCCCTCCGCTTCGCCATATCGATCGCCGAGCTGTCGGGCGATGTCCAGGGCCTCCTTGTACGCCCGACGAGTGGCGGGCTCATCCTCCTGCCAGTAGGCCAACCCTCCCAGGGCGGTGAGCGCCTTGGCACGCTCGGTGGTGCGCAGGGAGGCTGCCGGGAGCGCCAGCATCTCCTCGGTCCAGCGCCGGCCCTCGGCGAGGTGGCCGTGGAGATGCCAGAAGCGCCACAGCGCCCCGACCGTCCGGAGTCCGAACTGAGCGTTTCCGGAGTCGATGGCCTGCCGGAGGGCAGCTCGCAGGTTGTCGTGCTCCGCCTCAAGCTGGTCGAGCCATTGCTTCCGCTGACGTCCTCGAAGGTGGGGCTCCGCCAACTCGGCAGCCTGTAGGAAGAAGGTCGCATGCCGGCTCCGCGTCGCTTCGGCTTCGCCCGCAGCCTCGAGCTGCTCGAGCCCAAACTCGCGGATCGTCTCCAGCATCCCGAAGCGATCCGTGCCCGAAGCGATCGTTTCCCGCTGAACCAGGCTCTTGTCCACCAGGGATCGAAGGACCTCGAGGAGGTCGCTCCCGAGTCCGGCTCCTGGCTTCGCTATGGCCTCCGCTGTGTTCAGGGTCCAGCCGCCGGCAAACACGGACAGCCTCCGGAATAGGGCCCGCTCGGACTCGGTGAGGAGGTCATAGCTCCACCCGATCGCTTCACGGAGCGTCCGCTGACGCGCCGGCAGATCGACTGGGCCACCGGTGAGCAGCTGCAACCGATGCTCGAGGCGCTCCAAGATCGCCTGGGGCGAGAGCACCTTGGCCCGGGAGGCGGCCAACTCGATCGCCAGCGGGAGCCCGTCCAGCCGGCGGCACAGCTCTGCCATGACCTGGGCATTCGCGTCGGTGATGCGGAACTCGGGGTCAATCGAGGTCGCTCGCTCAACGAACAAGTTCACCGCCTCGTACTGGGCCAGGTGCTCCGTTGAGGGATGCACGCCCACGCCCGGGAGACTCAGCGGGGGTACCGGGAGTTCCTGCTCACCGGTGAGATGAAGTGGCTCCCTGCTGGTCGCGAGGATGCGCATACGCGGCGAGGCAGCGAGCAGGTCGGCCACAACGGAGGCAGCCTCCAACACCTGCTCGAAGTTGTCCACGATCAGGAGCATCTCCCGATCCCGCACCCAGTCCCGCAGCGTATCGAGGACGGGTCGCGCCCCTTCTGCCCGGGCACCCACCGAGTCGGCAATGCTCGAGGGGACCAAGCGTGGATCGGTGATCGGCGAAAGCTCGACGAAGAACACCCCGTCCGGGTAATCGTCCAGGAGGTCCCCGGCCGCCTGGAGCGCCAAACGGGTCTTGCCACTCCCACCCGCCCCAGTGAGCGTCAAGAGCCCCGGCCCCCGGAGAAGCTCCTTGACCCGGGCAACCTCGCGCTCCCGGCCGACGAAGCTCGTGCGTTGCGTGGGGAGATTAGTCGGCGTCTCGAGCGAGCGGATGGGCGGGAACTCGTCCGGCAGGCCGTCGATCGTGAGCTGGTAGAGGCGCTCGGGACGGGCCAAGTCCTTCAGGCGGTGTTCGCTCAGATCGCGTAGCCCCACGCCATCAGGGAGACCCCTTCGCGCGAGCTCGGAGGTGGTCGATGACAGCAGCACCTGCCCGCCATGTGCGGCGGCGGCGATCCTGGCGGCCCGGTGGACGTCGAGCCCGACGTAATCGTCACCGCCCACGGTTCCCTCACCCGTGTGGATCCCCATCCGCACCCGGACCGGCGCCTGTGGAGGCCAGGGGTGTGCGGCTAGGGCTCGCTGCGCCTCCGCCGCCGCAGACAGGGCCGCGAGCGCGGTCCGGAACGCCGCGAAGAATGAATCACCCACGGTCCGGACGTCGATACCGCCGGCGTCGCGGATGGCACCGCGGAGCAGACGGTTGTGGTCCTCGAGAATCGTCCGCCACCGCGTTCCAAGCGCCTGGAGCATCCGTGTGGAGCCTTCGATGTCCGTGAAGAGGAAGGTGACGGTTCCGGTCGGCAGCTCGCCCATGTCCTCGGGGAGCGTAAAGGATGGTCCGATGGACGGGGGGCCTGGTCACACGACGACGTGTCCGGAGTCGCGAGCGTGAGATTCCCTCAGTCGCTCGCACAAAACCCGCATCACGGCCAGGCTGGCCTCGGGTCGCTCCTTGAGGATCCGTTGGAATCGCTTGCGGTCGATACTGAGGGTACGGACATCTCCTCCAGCTACCAGCGCGGCCATCCTGGGCTCCTCACTGATCACTGCCATCTCGCCGACGTAATCGCCGGGCCGTCGCCGCGCAACTTCGGTCGTTGGCTCGGGCCGCGCTCCGAGAACCACACGGATCTCCCCAGAGACCACGATGTGCATCTCATCTCCCAGCTCGCCCTGGTCGGCGATCACCTCGCCGTCCGGGTACACGTGCTCGGTCGCAGAGTCTGCCACGTGCTTGAGGTCCATCGGTGTCAACTCACTGAAGAGGCGGACCTTCCGAAGGAAAAGAACGCGCTCCATCAACGGCAACTTGGCCATGGTTTCCACGGCATGGTCTCCTTTCAATGCCACACTCGCCGCTTGGCGGGCGGTCGCGTCGGGATCCGTTCGAGCCATCTCCTCGAGCACGGAACCCGCGCGCCCGTCGGAGGGAGAGGAGGCCGCGAGAGCCGCGCAGGCCCGCAGCCAAGGATCGTCGTCCGCCAAGAGCTCGAGGAATACGACCATCGGGTCGGCTGACGGCTGGGGAGATACCTCCCATATGAGCAGTAGAGGGCGCACGATCTCGGGATCGCCCAATGCTTCCAGCGTCTCCAACGCGTTCGCGCGTTGCGCAGGATCGCGTGACGAGAGGTTTTCGATGGCCAGATCGACACCCTTACGAGGCATGGCAAGAAGGGCATTCACGCCATGGTGGAGGGCCTTATGTTTGAGGGAGTGACATAGAAGGGCCACTCGATCATCTCTGTCCGGATCCAGCCTCCGCCAAAGCTCGTGGTAATGGAGGGCCCGGGGCACCTGACCCAGCGCGTACCCGCGGAGAGTCGTCCCAGCATCCAGCCCGGGTATGCGAACGAGGGCGCGCAAGGCTCCTGCTTCGCGCGAAGGGACGGCTAAAGCTTCGAGGAGTGGTCCCTCCAGCGCCGCACCCAACTGGACCGCGACTTCCACGGCCGCGTCGCGCACCGTCGGGTCGGGATCGCCAAGAGCCTCGAGGAGGGGCCCCGTCGTGCTCTGTGAGTCGAAGCCTTGCAGTGCCGAGGCGGCTGCGCGGCGGACCGATGCATCCTGGTCGGCGAGCCTGCTCGTCACCCTGCCAAGCTCATCTCCGAGCTCACCCAGGGCGGCCACCGCAGCCGCGCGCCACTCGGGATCCGGGGAGCCGGCCATCGCGCCCAGGACATCCCGCCCGTCAGGGCCGACCGAGAAGCGACAGAGGGCCCCGGCCGCCCGAGCGCGGACGTGCGGGTCGGGGTCGGAAAGCAGAGGCCTCAGCTCGGGACGGGGCCCCCCGCCCGCCTGGAAGGAGGCGACTAGGGCGTCCACCGCCGCTGCGCGGACGCCTGGCTCGGGGTCACTGAGCAGTCGAAGGACATCCGGGAGAAGCGATACCTCCATTACTTGGGCGACACCTTCGAGCGCGGCGACCCGGACCCCTGGGTCGGGGTCACGAAGACCACCGATCAACGCATCGGATCGCGCAACAGCCGGCGTTTCGGCGAGAATCGCGATCGAGATGCGGCGAATGGCGGAGTCTGGGTCGGAGACTCCTTGGAGGAGGACGGACATAGCGCCCGCGTCCCTCTGATAGCCGCCAAATGGCTCCTCCTCGGCGAAGAACACCTCCGGGTTGCCGGCCCGCAGGGCTTCCACCACCGCACCGCCGTACGCTGCCCGGGCACGCCACATCGCCACGGTCGCCAGGGCAGCGGCGCCCGCGCCGATCAGGGCAACCTGCGAGGCAGCGAGGACGCGATCGGCAAGGATCAGGAGGAAGCCAGCCGCCACGATCCCCAACTGGAGGGCGACACCGTCCATGAACGTCCTCACCCGGTGCCGGCGCTCGGCTGGAACCACGTTGAACAGACCCTGCCACCCACTGGCCCACACTCCGTTCACCCACACGACTTGGATGAGGCGGAACGCCACCACGATGAGGAACGCGGCGCTGAGAGTGAGCACCCCGAAACCGGCCAGATAGATCAGCGGCAACGTGAGGACCATGCTGGCCAGCCCGAACCGTGCGAACAGGCGGTTGGCCATGAACAGGGCCGTCAAGAAGCCAATCGCGTTGCTCACTCCAGAGAAGAAGCCCAGGAAACCAGCCAGGTCATCGGCGGCTGGAAACCGAGCCGTGGCAGCTTGAGCGAATACCAGGGTGAGCACGAAGTACAGGAGGGCGAAGAGCGCCAGGGATACTGCCATCCAGAGCAGCAACGGGGATTCCCGGGCCAGCCGAAAGGTTTGCTGCAGCTCACCGAGCGGCCCGGCCGGGCGAGTCCCCTCAGGAGAGCTGCGCCGCCGGCGGTGGCGAACGATCCGCGTTCCGATGAGCGGCTTCGCGATCACGAAGGCCGCCGCGAGCGAGGCGGCCCACACAAGAAGAAGGTTCTCGGCGTGGATCTGCAGGGCCAGGGGACGAGTAGCGAGGCCCCCAAGGACGCTTCCCAGGATCCAGCCGGCCCCGTACAGGGGAAAGAGACGCTTCGCTTGCCGCATGTCGTGCAGGACGCTGGCAAGCCCCCACGCCGCCAGGCCCTGCACGGTCCACATCACCATCATCAGGAGCCAGAGAACGGGGAACACCGAGTCGACGTGCAGCTCCATAAGGGCCCGCATGATCAGCACGACGGCGGCGAATGCCAGGGGAAGGTACACAAGCGACCGCTCCGGGTCCCTGCGTCGAAGTAGCACCCTCAAGCCTGTCATGGACAGGAACGTGGAGGGGCCCAGCGCGATGTAGAGATACGGAAGTGCGTGGGGACCGTATCGAGCAAAGAGCAACCCCTCCACCCCGGCGCCGCCGACCGCGAAGCCCGTCCAGACGACCACCATGAACCCGAGGAAGCGAGTGGCCGTCCGCGCCTCGCCCGGCTGGACCTTCAGGACCTGATAAACGCGGTCCATGGACAGGGGATCCTGTTCCGGCTCCGGTCTTGGCCCAACGGTGAACTCACGCGGGAATGGTAGCTGCCACTCCCCGCCCAGAGAACTCGTCGTACCATCCCTTCGTGAGGCGCCCATCCGATGACCCTGTGGGAGCCGGGCGCGACGCCCTCGACCGCCACGCCTGGAACGAGGCCTACGGCATCCTTACGGAGGCAGACCGAGCCGGATCCCTGGGCGGCGAGGGCCTGTGGCTCCTGGCCTCGGCGGCCTATTGGACGGCTCACCCTGACGAGACCGTCGAGGCCTTGGAACGCGCCT
>WNGF01005339.1_pt1 | contig 16466 bp, 9 predicted proteins | sample 5400641 | NCBI WGS metagenome assembly WNGF01 (sample SAMN13153371, study PRJNA577476) | soil metagenome | isolation source: 80 cm soil or saprolite under grassland replicate 2 | place: USA:California | collected 2016-06-15
TGCGGCAATGGAGCTTGGATGAATTCAAGCGAGGGAAGGGGACCGAAGCGTCCAATGTGCCGAGATCGGAGTACTCCGCGACTGCTTGCTAGTACTCCTTCACTACTCTGTCAGTACTTGGAGGCGGAGGTCGGAATCGAACCGGCGCCACGAGTCTGCGCCCAGTTGCGCAGAGCGACCTTCCGATGGCCTATTCAGCTCGACGTTGTTTCCTTCAGGAAACGATCGATCTCTCCCCTGGGAATCAAGAGATGTCGCGGAGGGCCGCAGCAAACCCCGACAAATAAGCCTCCGAATCGTTGGCGCTGGTTGAAAACCGACCTTCGCCTACGGCTTCCTATCGTGTTTTTATTACCGCACGTTCCCTGAACGCAACGTCTCCAGCGTATAAAACGTGTTGCGCCAGCGGATGCCGCCTTGGCGGAGCGTCACGAAAGTCGAGTTGAGCAGCGCATAAAGGAACACTGGAGACATGAACGGCATGCAGACCGCGCAAGGCCACGACCAGCCCAGCCGCCGCGCCAGGATTGCCGACGGCAGAATCTGCGAAAGCGGCGAGAGTCCGGCGGCGAGTCCTGCCGCCGTTCCCGACATCAGACCGAGGACGAGGATGGTGGAGACGAGAATCACTAACACGCTGCCCGCCAGCGCCAGCCAGAGACGGTAATCCAGCGCGGCGAAATAATTCTTTTCCATGATCTTGACCATGCTCCCGACTGTGTTACCCCAGTGACATTCCACGTCGTCCACGCCGAGAAAGGCGCGTGTCCGCTTGCCCGCTCGGCGCAGGAGCAGGCCGAGTCTCATGTCATCCAGCACCGTGAGGCGCAGCGCCTCGTAGCCGCCGCATTGTCGATAGGCCGTGGCGCGCACGAGGCTGAAGGCGCCGATGCCCATGTAGGACTTGGGCTGGTCGCGGTTCACGCCAGAGAACCAGTTCACCAGACTGCTCAGAAACAGGAGATGCCACGCCTTCGCGCCGACGTTCTCCACCAGCGTGCCCGGAGACATTGTCACATGATCGGCCCCGTCACGTTCCGCCAACCGCGCGGCGCGCGCGATCACGTCGGGCTTCAGCCAGCAATCGGCATCGGTGAAAAGAATCCAGTCGCCTGTGGCCGCGCTCGCGCCAACGTGGCAGGCGTGACATTTGCCCAGCCATCCGTCCGGCAACACGTCCACTCGCTTCACTTGCACCCGCCCATCCTCCTTCGCAAGACGCCGGAGGATTTCGCTTGTCTGGTCGGCGGACCGATCATCCACGACGATGAACTCAGCTTCCACCCCGCGCTGCGCGAGCAAATGACGGATCGTCTGTTCAATCCGCGCCTCCTCATCCCGCGCCGCGATGACGACAGAACACCGGATACGCCCTTCGGGTGACGACGTCAACGCAGAGAGTGCCGGCAATCGCCGCACCCAGCGCAAGTGCCACAGCGCGGCGATGGTCAGGGCAAGAAACACCGCCGCCGTCCCGCTGAAGATGAGTGTCATCCACATGGTTTGATTGCGCCGGATGATGACTGTATCCCGCGAACATGCAATGCACGCATCAGGCCGTTGCTGTTGTGTGCCTGGACTGTCCTAGCTCTACTGCGACTTCATCCGTTGTTGCCGCCTCAGCGAGGACATCCACCGTGACGTTGCTCTCCCTTCTCGTCACTCACTGCATCAGCTGCTCAGCTTTGCTCCTGGATCAGCGCATTCGCTGTGCGCTGTCTTCAGCGCAGTCTCCCGGCAGGCCCAGAAAGCAGGCCAAACACCTCTCTGCATCGGACGAACGCGCTGTGGGAGTAGTTTTCATACCAGAGGTCATCATGACATCCGGCCAGTCGAAGTTGGTGCATAACGTTGCTTGCGGTGGACGGTTGCCGGTGCCAGGGTTTTATAGTCTCAACTCAGCCAAAGGCCCGCTATGCGCAAAGCGCATTTGTCCTTCGTTGTCTTCTGGCTGGCTGCGGTCAGCCAGGCCCAGCAACCCTCCTCCTTCGTCAACTTCGAGACCCCGCCGGTGCATCCGCTCACCCTCAGCCCCGACGGCCGCCTGCTCGCGGTCTGCAACCTGCCGGACGGACGCGTCGAGCTGTTCGGTCTGGCTGGCGCGTTGCCCACACCTCTCGGCGATGTGCCCGTCGGTATCGACCCCGTGTCGCTTCGCTTCCGCACCACCAACGAGCTTTGGGTGCTCAACCACATTTCACGCACCGTCAATATCGTCGATGTGGCTCGCCGGCTGGTCGTGGACACCATCGCCACGCTCGACGGTCCGGCGGACATCCAGTTCGCTGGATGGCCCATACGCGCGTTCGTTTCCTGCGCGAAGGAAAACACGGTGCAGGTGTTCGATCCGCTCACGCGGCAAGTGATTACCAATCTGGTCATCGACGGCGAACGACCCAAGGCGATGGCGCTCAGTCCGGACGGCACCAAGCTCTACGTGGCCATCTTCGAATCGGGCAACGGCTCGACCATCCTCGTCGGCACTCAGCCGGACACGCGCAGTGTCCTCATGCATCCGAGCGGCCCGTATGGTGGACAACAGCCCGTACCGAACGATGGCGCCAATTTGCGCCCGCCGATGAACACGAACCTCCTACCCATAGAGGTCTATGGGTACGACATGTTACCCGACAGTCTCATCGTGAAGAAGAACGCCGCCGGACGCTGGATGGATGACAATCACGGTGATTGGACCGAATTCATCTCCGGCACCAACGCCGCCCTCTCCGGACGCATCCCCGGCTGGAACCTGCACGACCGCGACCTCGCCGTCATCGACACGACCACGTTTGGCGTCAGCTACGCCACCGGCTTGATGAACCTTTGCATGGACGTGTCGGTGAATCCCGCGAACGGACGCATTGCCGTCATTGGCACGGATGGCGCCAACGAACGCCGCTTTGAGCCGAACCTGCGCGGCACGTTCGTTCGCGTGAACCTGGCGCTCGTCGAACAAGTCACGCTGGCGAAGACCATCGTGGATCTCAACCCGCACCTCGATTACTCGACCTCCAGCGTTCCGCAAAGCGTGCGCGACCTTTCCCTGGGCGACCCGCGCGGCATTGTCTGGGACAGCACCGGCACGCGCGGCTATGTCACCGGAATGGGCTCGCGCAACCTTGTCCTGATTGACGCGAACGGCCAGCGAGTCGACCCCACGCCCATTGAACTCGGTGAAGGCCCGTCTGGACTCGCCCTCGACGAACCGCGTCAACGGCTCTACGTGCTGAACCGATTCTCGTCCACCCTTTCGGTACTCAACACCGCCACGCTCCATGTCGTGACGAACATTCCGCTCTTCGACCCTACGCCGGCTGCCATCAAAGTCGGGCGCAAGCATCTCTACGACACACGCCGCAATTCCGGTCTCGGCCAGGCCTCGTGCGCGTCCTGCCATGCCGACGCGCGCTTCGATCGACTAGCCTGGGATCTGGGCGATCCGAGGGGGGAGGTGACCTTCTTCCCCGGAGAAGCCGATGTCTTCCACCCCATGAAAGGACCACTCGTCACCCAAACCTTGCAGAACATCATTGAAGATCCCGAGAGCCAGCCTTTCCTGCCCTTGCACTGGCGCGGCGACCGTCCAAACATCGAGAGTTTCAACATCACCTTCACCGACTTGCTAGCCGCGGACGCACAACTCACGACCAATCAAATGCAGGAATTCAAGGACTTCTTGTCCACCATTTATTTTGCGCCGAGCCGCTTCCGCAACCTCGACAACTCTTTCCCGACGAACCTGCCGCTGCCAGGTTTTTTCGGCGTGGACACCAACGGCGTGCCCGACCGGACGCCGTTGCCAGATGGGAATGCGGTAGAGGGAGGTAACCTCTTCTCCTTCTCGGATTTCAACGGAAGATTCGCGCTCACCCAGGGCTCATGCACGACCTGCCACAAGCGTCAAAGCGGCCGTGGTACCGAAGGCGACTTTACTCTTTTCCAGCGCGAAGACAGACGCCCCTTCAAGGCCGCGCAACTTCGCAGCATCAGCGAGAAGTTGGGCATGGATCGGTCCGACACGAACAGCCGGGCGGGGTTCGGGTTGCGCTTTGACGGGCGAGAGGACACGCTGACCCGACTGTTGGTGGATGTCTTTCAAATGACGAACAACCAGGCAATCGCGGACCTGACCGCATTCCTTCTCGCGTTCCCCGGCGGGGGACTCCAGCGTGACGGCATAGGATTCGTATTTTACCCGGACAGTCAGGACAGCCACGCCTCGGTAGGAAAACAGTTCACCCTGCACGCCCCGCAAGACCTCGACTTTCTACAGCACATTTTTGAACCGGGTGAAATCGCTCGACCCATTCCGGAGGTCGTGGTCCGCGGCGTGAAGGACGGTTTGCGTCGTAGCTGGTATTACGCTTATGGAAACGTGTTCGGACCAGGCGTTTTCCAATCCGACCGCAACGACGAGCAGGAGCAGGTTACGCTGGCCGCACTGTTGGACCTGGCCTCTCCTGACACCCCGCTAACCCTCACCATCGTCCCGCCCGGCACCGGCCGCCGCTTGGGCGTGGACCGCGATGAAGATGGCATCTTCGACCGAAGTGAAATCGATCACGGTTTTGATCCCAACGACCCGTCGTCGCATGGCAGCAACGCGCCGCCGAGATTCAACCCATTTCCGCTAATCTTCGCCCATCCCGGTTCACCGATCCGCGTGGCGCTCACTGCGACGGACTCAAATGGCCCTGGTCAACGTCTGACCTACAGCTTGGGCGCAGGCACCCCGCCTGGCACAGTGATTGATCCCACCAACGGGCTGTTCACCTGGACCGTTCCGGACATTCCAGGTACTGCAATCCAGGTCAGGGTCACAGACGATGGGGCTCCACCGCTAAGCGACATTGGGTTGCTCTACATCAGCGTATACCCCTTGCGCATTGTCGGGCTGGAGAAGAATCCATCGGGCGCAGGAAATGTCATTGTCGCGGTTGGCTATTTTGGTTGGCGCTATCGGCTCCAGTACAAAGACCGGCTGGAGGCTCCCACATGGACGGATCTCCCCGGCACCGGCACGGTTGACAACAGCGGGTATCTCCGGTTGCTCGACAGCACGGCGAACGCCGCCTGGCAGCGCTTCTATCGCGTTGTGCTGGTGGAGTAGCCCGACAAACTCGAAAAACAGGAGTCGTGCGTTGTCGTGCGTTGTCGGACCACGATATGTGGCCTGGGTGCAGAAGACTACGAAAAGCTTGCCGTTTTGAAATGGCCTATGGCCTTGTTTTCGGCCACGTAAAGGGGGCCATACGGATCTCCGGGCTGACAGACGGCCAAAGGGCGTTTCGGCGTGAGTGAAGATTTGTTTAGCCTCGGCCCGCGGCGCTCCCGACTTTACGGCTTCTGCGCTACGACCTTGCCCTCCTGCCAAACATAGATCGGCGTGCCGTGGGCTCGCGCTGTCTTGCGCGCCGCTCGCGCTGCGCGTCGGAGGGCACGTCCGACCGCCGTGGCAAAATTTCGCGTCTTGTTCTTTCGCATGGGTCCGTTCATGGCCTCGTTCCAAAAGCTCGGGCACCGTGCCGGAATTATCATACACGGCCCATTCGTCGGCAAGCGCCTTGTACGCGACACTGAAATTTCTCCAGCCACGACGAAGCGTCGCAACACGCCGGGCCGAGACACGTCGTGCTTCCCTGCTCCGTTTGGGCCGGCAATGACGATGCAGCGCGGAGTCTTCTTATGCTGGCGGAGCATCCTCAAGACAGTGATCGGGACAGGATCCAGACGCGAGCCGAAAGTCCGGACGGCCCGAGGGGACTTGAACCAGAATACAGCCAGCCGGCCATTCGGCACGATTTGGCATGTTGGCAGGGCGTTTTGCCATTGTTTGCGCTTGCGTCCCGCGAGGTGATGGCCTAGTCATGGTCTCGGTTTTTTGCGTGGGGTCATAGCTCAGTTGGTAGAGCGTCTCGTTCGCAACAAGATTTCGCTTGGCGGACCCATTTCCCCTTCACCTGGACCCACGTGGACAATCGCCAATAAAATCAGGCGGATCATGCATTCTCGTCGGGACCCAAGGGGACTCAATTAGCCGTCAATTTTTTTCACGGGTTAGGAGGAGGTTAGGAGGAAGATGAGCACGTCCGAATGGAAATTCATCCGCTACCAGCACGGGGATGGCTCCCCGGACTGGTTCACGCCCGAGATGTTTCATCTCGCGGAGCGTGCCAGTGGACTCCCGTGTGATGGATTGCTGTGTTTCTAAAAACCTGGCATCGTTTGCCCGCTTCGCGATGCAACAAAACTGCCGTCAGCGGAATCACGATATTGTTCAGCTTTGCCACGCCGGCGCATCGACCGAAATGCTCGCCCGGCAGTTTCGGATTACAGAGAAGCGAGTCCGCCAAATCTTGAGCCGGGATGCGCGAGACCGTGAGGCCGCCCAGCGGGCCGACCGGTTGGCTGAGGCATTTCGACTGGCTGATGATCTGGATAGGACATGGCCAGTGGAGGACTTACTGGATGCCCTGGCCCTTCCAACGCCGACACGGCGCGCCCTGGAGCTTCATTGGGCTGGCAAAGCCAGTTCTGCGAATCGGGTCAGTCTCCGCGAGTTGATGAATCTGGTGGTTGCACCGACACCGAAGGGCAGGGAATACCTGGTCATACCGGCGCTCGAAGTGCGCGGTGTTGGCGGGTTTGGATTCCGCGCCTTGCTCAATGGAATCCAGCGAATCGATCTCGGCGGTGTTTGCCGGGAAGAATGGCTTAAGCGGTTCGACTTGGGAGCTCACTCATGGCGGATCCAGGGAGGGGAGAATTATTACTGGTCGATGCCAAACTCAATGCGAAGGGCCATGGCACCACAGTAGCCGGAAGGAGCGGATGGTCATCGAGAACTCGTAGCGATCAAGTGCGAACGGCTCCGCCCCGAACATCCACACGTGGCCAGCTCGCTCTACGATCTCGCCGACTTGCCAATAAATGAATTGCCGCAGACCTCGTGTGCTGCGCGGGATGATTGGTGATGTCCCGGGACCGAAGATCAACAAAGCTTCCGTTCGAGCCGTTTTACTTCTTTTTTCAGCAGGCGCCCGACCCGGTGCCGCGCCAGGTACACCTGCGTCGCGCTCACGCCGAGCGTCAGTGCCACCTTCCTGACCGGCCATTCGCGCAGCACGGACAGCTCGAACATTTGATATTGTTTCGGGCTGATCTGCTGCTTCACTCGCTCCGTGGCCGCGTCCAGCAGGCGCTGCTGCCACTGCTCCTCGAAGCAGGCGTCCAGGTCGAAGCTCGCCGGGTCGCCAATGCGCTCCACCGTCGCCGTGCGAGTAGCGTCGTCACAACGGAGGGCAGGTCTCTTGCCTGCCTCGAGCAGCCTGGAAGCCTGTCCCACCTTGTCGCGCTTCTCTAATTGGTCCGCGATGCGCCTCCGGGTGATTTGCAAAAGCCAGCCTTTGAACGAGCCGTCGGGTCGCGCTTTGAAGTCCGCGATCTTTTTCGCCACCGTTAGCACCGTTTCCTGCACCACCTCCTGCGCCTCGCCGTCGGATAAGCCCGCTTTGCGCGCCACGGCATGGATGAGCCGCCAGTAGGTGTCGAAGAACTCGCGCCAACTCGTCTGGTCTTCCCAGTCCTTCAACCGCACCAGCAGGCTGTGCCGCGTGGGCAGGAACTCATTCGGTTCGTCAGTCATGGTTCGGGACGAGGGAGTTTAACCACGAATGGACGCGAATGAACACGAATTTGGAGCGGACGGAGCGGACGGCGGGAGTCGCCGCGCCGCGGGGGCGCGGCTGTCCTCAGCCGCAGTGTGTCTCTCACGCCGAGCGCGTATGAACTTTTCCAAGCCGTCCTTCCACTCGCACGTGCTGCGGGTCGGGAGACCCGCGCCCCGCGCCGGTTGCGGCTCCGCCGCGCTGGGTGCATAAGTGTTCGTTCAATTCGTGGTTACAGATGTTCTGATCATGCAATCCCTCCGCCAAGCCGTTTTCTTTCAAACTTTTTTCATTTTCTTTGAAAGAACGCGGCGCTTCCGGGGGATTACTCCTCGATGAGTGAACGAATCGGAGAACCGGTGTTTGAACCACGGATTTCGCGGATGAGACGCATGCTGCTGAACCTGAACCGGCAGCCAATGTTTCCACGCTGCGTTAGCAAAACGATTCAGCTTGTGAATATGAAAACCAAACATCTCCCCATCGCCCTCTTGGCTTGTGGTCTCGTGACGTGCAACACGGCCTTGGCCCAACCCGTCATCACCAATCAGCCGCAGAATCAGACGAACATCGCGGGCACAACTGCCATGTTCACCGTCGGTGCCACCGGCGCGCTGCCGTTGAGCTACCGATGGCGCTCGCACGCCAACGCGACGGTGTTCACGAACATCCCGTGGGGCACCGAGGCCACGCTGCTTTTGACCAACGTGCAACTCACCACGCGTCGGTTTGGCGTGGTGGTCTCGGACGCGGTTGGCTCGGTTACCAGCGTGCTGGCGACGTTGACGGTCTTCGGCATTACGACACAACCAACGAATTTTCCGTCGGTCAGCATCGGGGCCAGCGTCTCCAACCGGGTTGTAGTTTCCAGCGCAGTTCCGCTGAACTACCAGTGGCGTAGAGACGGCAATAACCTTTTCGCTCAAACCAATGCCACAGTGGTCCTGACCAATGTGCAACTGGCCGACTCCGGCGAATACACCGTGGTCGTGACGATCGTGGCCGGGTCGGTCACCAGCCAGGTAGCCAGGCTCACCGTTGACCCGACCTTCACCAAAATCACCGCCGGCAATATCGTCACTGACATCGCGACTTCTTCTGGCTGTAGTTGGGGGGACTACGACGACGACGGCTTCGTGGATTTGTTCGTAGCCAACACGACCCTTTTTGGCGCCGCACCGAACAGGGGGCGAAATTTTCTCTATCACAACAATCACGACGGGACCTTTTTGGCCATCACCTCGGGCCCCATCGTCACGGAGATCGCGGATCATGTGACTGGGGTCTGGGGAGATTTTGACAATGACGGGTTTCTCGACTTGTTCGTGACCAGCATCGGGCAGATCAATTCGCTGTTCAGGAACCTCGACAACAACACGTTTGCGAGGACCAACGCGGGCAGCCTGGTCACAACAGCCTCGGATTACGATGGGGCGGCTTGGGGCGACTACGACAATGACGGTTTCCTCGACCTGTTCATCACGCAGTCGGGCGGCGCGCAGAGCAACCCACTGGCGAACTTCCTCTACCGAAACAACGGCAACGGAATCTTCACCAAGATCACTAATGGCAACGTCGCGACCGATCTGGGCATCGGTCGCGGTTGTGCGTGGGGTGACTTCGACAACGACGGCAATCTCGACCTCTTTGTGTCGAACGCCTTCTTCATCACCAATTTTCTCTACAGAAACCGTGGCGATTTGATGTTCACCCGGGTGACTGCGGGCAGCATCGCGACCGAAGTCGCAGACTCTCGCGGATGCGCGTGGGCTGATTACGATAACGACGGGTACCTGGATTTGTTTGTCGCCAACGGCGGGCGTACCTCCGCTCAAAACAATTTTCTCTACCACAACAACGGCGACGGTAATCTCACCAAAGTTACTTCCGGCAGCATTGTGAACGATGGCGGCCATTCGTTCGGCTGCACCTGGGGAGACTACGACAACGACGGGTTCCTCGATCTCTTCGTGGCGAACGGTTGCGGCCAGAACAATTTGCTCTACCACAACAACGGCGATGGCAGCTTCACCAAGGTCACCACTGGCAGCCCGGTCAACGACGGCGGCGAATCCGGCGGCTGTGCCTGGGGCGACTACGACAACGACGGCTTTCTGGACCTCTTCGTGGCGAATGGAGGCAACACCTGCTCTGGCAACGACGAAAACCAAAGGAACTTCCTCTACCGGAACAACACCAACAGGAACAATTGGATCAGTATCAAATTGGTCGGCACGGTTTCCAACCGATCAGGCATCGGTGCCAAGGTCCGGCTAAAGGCGACGGTTGGCGGTACGAACCGCTGGCAGTTGCGGCAGATCTCCGGCGGTGATGGGTATGGACAAATGAACGGCCTTCGAGCCCACTTCGGCCTTGGGGACGCCACGAACATCGACACCGTGCGCATCGAATGGCCTTCGGGCACAGTGCAGGAACTGCGCGATGTATGGACGAACCAGTTCTTGACCGTCACCGAGTCGCCGCGCTTGCAAGCCGCCCGGCTGTTGCCCGATGGCTCGTTCCAATTCCAGCTCGTCGGGCGCCTCGGATTTCATTATGCCATCGAGACTTCAAGCAATCTGACGGTTTGGACGCTGTGGCAGACCGTGACAGCAACGAATCGAACGACACGCATCGAGGACCCGGCCACCCAGCCACCGCAGCGCTTCTATCGCGCTCTGTCGGTGAATTGAAGTTGAAGAGGGGCTCTTCCAAATCTCTGTGGCGGCCGCCTTGAGGGGGCTCATGACGAATTCGGAATTCGGAACTCGCAATTTGAAATGAGCCTCGTGACCTCGGCTCACGGCCTAAGGGCTCGCTCAAGAACAAGAGCCGATAATAAAAGCAGAATTCCAGCATTATGAAACCAATCGAGATTGCCTTGCTGAATCTGCTGAATCTTTGCGGCTTAGCGTCCCTGCGACTTAGCGTTAGGATTGGGCATCACCTTCCATGCGCTATGAGGGGCAAACTACTTTAGATAGCCCACCTTCCTCAGCAGCGATTGGAACCGCGGCTCATCGCGCAGACCGGCCCAATAGTGATCCACCAGCAGCGATTCCATCCCATCCCGCTTGGTGTATGCCTGTTCCAAGCAATCAAGGGCTTGGTCCTTCTGCCCAAGCTGGGCGAAGATCTGAGCGGCGCGGTAGGGCGCGGCTTCAGGATTTGGCGCGTTCTGAAATTGTTCCAGGCATTTGAGCCAATAGCCTCTTGCACCAGATTCTTTGAACGCCTGCCGCCGTGCGTCGTATCGGGCGTTCACGTTCTCGGGCGATTCGCCCATCAGGAGATGCTGTTGTCGAAAGTAATCGAGCGCCTTCAGGTAGTCGTCCTTGGCTTCATGGGCCCTTCCGGCAAGCAAATGCGCCGTGATGTAATTCGGAGCCAGGTCAAGTGCCTTTCGATAATGCGCGAGTGCCAAATCGTAATTCCTTTCCTCGTAATAGGACATGCCCAGGAGTAGTTCGACGATGGGAAACCCAGGATCGAGATCATCGAATCGACGCAATTCCTTGCGCGCCTCCCGAGGGCGCCCCATAAACACGAGGTGGCAACCGTATAGGTGCGCGACACCGCTGACCGGGTTGAGCCGAATGGCGTGGCGGAAGCCCTTCTCCGCCTCGGCCAGATCCAGGTCCACAAAGAATTTGATGTAGGCGTTGGCGTATTGTGCTTCCGCTGAGTGTGGGACCAGATCCGTGAGCTTCTTCGCTGTGGCGCGCAGTCCGGCATTCACTTCTTCAGCCGGCAACGCCAAACTGTTGACATAAGTCAGGAAAAGCAGGTCGTAAGCCGCCACGAAATCCGGGTCAAGCCTGATGGCTTCATTCAAGTACTCGCGCGCCAGCTTTTCTCCGTCGATCGTGAAGTGGCGAAAGAGAACGCAGGCTTTTTCGTACCGTTTGAACGCTTCCAGATTTTTGGTTCCCACCATCGCTGGGGAAAGAGCCCGGGCGACGTTCCTCTCGTTCGGTTCGCTGACCACGCTACTGAGGAACCACCATCCAGCGGCGGCAATGAGGGCCAGGGCTGCGATGGCGAAACCGGCTTCTTTACCAATCGCCCAGCGCCGTTCCACCACGCGCCGCCGCTTTGCCGATTCGCCGCGTTGCAACAGCGCCAGGTCTTCGCGCAGTTGCTCGGCGGTTTGGTAGCGGCGGCGCGGATCGGCTTCGCACACTTTCACCAGCACTTCGTTGAGTTCTAGCAGGCGCGCCTGCTCGGCGGCGTCGAGCGCGTCCCACTCCAGCGGCAGGGCGGGATAATCCTTGCGGTCGCGGCCAGTGCTCATTTCGTAGAGGACTTTGCCCAGGCTGTAGAGGTCGGCTTGCGGCGTGCCGGGGCCTTCGGGCGGCAGGAAGCCTTCGGTGCCCACGAACGAGCGGCTGGCATCGACGTCTGTCACCAGGCCGATGTCGGCCAGCTTGGGCACGCCGCCCACGAAGATGATGTTCGAGGGTTTGATGTCGCGGTGCACCAGGCCGTGCACGTGCAGGTGCGCGAGCGCCGTGGTGAGCGCCAGGCCGATTTCGACGCACTCGGCGGGCGGGAGACGGCTTCTGGGAGCAGGGGAGCCGGTGGAAGCAGAAGCAGGTGAACCGGTGGGAACGGGGGCAGCGGAGAGGAGGCGGCGGAGCGTTTTGGGCGTGTAGGTCGCAGGGGAGAAAGGGAGAGAGGGCGAAAGGGGGAAGTTCTCCCCTGCTGCCTTTCCCGTTTTCTCTCTTTCGCTGTTGGCGTCATCCGCCAGTTCCATCACGTAGTAGAAGTATCCCTCTGCCTCGTTGCGCCCGACGTGGAGAATCTTCACCTGGCTTTCATGCGAGTGGGAGATCGGCTCGAACTTGAGGATGCCGCGGAACTCGCGCTCGAAGGGTCGGTCGTCGTCAAATGCGGAGCGATGGACAACTTTGGCCGCGCGCCAGGTTCCGATGGCGAGGTTGCGGACGAGCCACACTTCGCCATAGCTGCCGCCGCCAATGCGCCGTACCACGTCGAAGTCGGGAATCGCGGGCGGCGGCGGAGAGTGATGAAGTGACGGAGGATCGAAAGTTGAAGGGTGGCTGACGGACGCGCCGGACGCGGTAGTGACGGGTTCCGTTGGCCGGGGACCATTCATGGCTCACGACTGTAGCAGTAGCAGCGGGAAAGAGCAGCCTTATCTTTGGCAATTACTTGCAGACTTGCAGATGTCTGCCAAGGCTTGCTCCAGCTGGTTGTCCTTCTCCAGATGATCCCTGTGAATAAGCGGCGAATAAGTCTTAACAACTATTTCTTCACAGGACGAGGTCAGTGCAATTGAGTTGCCTGCAACATTTGATATCCGAGATGGGCCGAACTGGAGCCTCTCGTCGCGCTCGCTAACATGTCAAAGGCGGACTAGCGGCCTCACATCATGGGACACACCTGTCGCATCTGCGGGCGTGTCCGCGCCAACGAGACGTTCAGTGGGCGCGGGCATCGCGATCACATCTGCAAAGACTGCCAGCGAATGCCACGAGAAAAGCGCGAGCGGATTGACCGCCTGGACGAACTCCACGGGTTTCTGCGGCAATCCAACATCTCTGAGAGGAACCTCGCACGACTTGAGACGCTACGCGATCACGCCGAACCTGAGGTGGCCACGCTCGCGGCGTTGGTCCTCGACATAGCTCGTGTCCTGCCAGGCAAGCGGTCACGCTGGCTTAAGCTGGCACAACGGCATCGGCCTCTGTTCGAACGCGCCGTCGGGGTGCTCGGATGGGAATATTTCGAAGAGCTGCTGGCCGGCTACGGCGATTTCGAATCGCCGCTCTGGAACATTATTGAGGACCACCGGACGATGGATAACACCAACCGCACCAACGCACGCGATGAGTCAATACGAATACTATGAGTTCCTGGCGGTGGATCGCCGGTTGACTGAGCGGGACATGCAACAGCTGAGAGCCTGCTCCTCGCGTGCCCAGATCACACCGACCAGCTTCACCAACGAATACCACTTCGGGAGCTTCAAGGGCGACGAATCCCTCTGGATGGAGAAATGCTTCGACGGGTACATGTACAACTCTCATTGGGGAACCCGCGTCCTGATGCTGGCTTTGCCCGCGAAGGTCTTGCCGTTGGACTCAGTGGAGCCGTTCGCATTTGGGGACGCGCTCTCCGTGCGGAAGAAGGATGGTAGAGTGATCCTCAAGTTCACCTGGCACGATGAGGACTATGAGACATGGGTGGCGACGGACGAAACCCTCTCGCCACTCCTTACGTTGCGCGAAGAGCTTGCGGGAGGGGATTATCGAAGCCTCTACATCGGCTGGCTTCTCGGTGTTCAACGTGGGGAGGTTGCAGACGATCAGATCGAGCCTCCCGTTCCGGCCAATTTGTCCGCCCTCTCGACGACTCAGGCGCGTTTGGTTGAGTTCCTTCGAGTCGATCGCGACCTATTGGATGCTGCGGCCGAGGGCAACCCCTCCGTGCAGCCCACTCAAGAAACACACGAAGTCTGGGCTGCCTGGGTGAAATCATTGCCCAACTCGGAAAAGGACGATGCACTGATGCAACTCTTGGACGGTGAGCCAGCTCGAATCGCCATGGAGCTGCGAGCGCGGTTCTCTGGATCCCGCCGACCAAGCCATACACTCCCCTCGCGCCGGACCGCCGCCGAACTGCTTGCTACGGCTGAGATCTTAGGGAAGAAGCGGAAGGAGCAAAGCGCCCTCATGGCGGAGTCCGAAATGAAGCGTCAGCAGGAATTGGCCGCGCAGGCCCGCAGGCGGCATCTTGATTCGTTGGCCGGCAGCGAATCTGAGATCTGGACCAAGATCGATCGCCTGATTGCGATAAGGCAATCCAGGAGCTACGACGAGGCGGTCCAGCATCTCAAGGATCTGCGAGATCTCGCGGCGCGACGAACAAGCCAGCCAGACTTTCGCAGTCGTGTCGGAGCCATTCGCAGTGCCCATCCCGCGAAGCGCGGTTTGCTAGACCGACTTAAACGGGAAGGATTATGATACGTTTAGGTGCACAATTACCCCATCTGCGCAACAACCATCGCGATGAGGTTGTCCCTTTTGCTGAACGGTCAACGAAGTGCCGGGGGACCAATCTCGTTCGCGGATGTCGTTTCATCGGTGAACAAGGAATTCGCATCGAGCTATAGTCGCCTCAGCTTTTGCAGGAATTCCTCCGTCACGGGCCGCCCGGACAACGCCAACCCGGCGGCAAGGAAATCGCCTCGCGCCGCCGCCAGCGCCCTGGCCATCTCCGACTTAAAGAGGTAATCGGTCAGCCCCTCTTCCTTCATCGTGGAGGCCACTTTCCAAACCGTTGCGACCGCCCGGCCGAAGGCCCGCCAGTCAAACCATGCGGCCCGTTCCGGCGCAGCTTCAAACAAAAGCTGCCAGCCCTTGCTCGACTCGATGGAATACTCCCTCCGGTTTCCGTCGAAGCGAGTCTGGAACAGTCCTCCCAACTGCATTTCCATGAGCGTCTCCTGCACCCGGCGCTGGGAGTAGCCCAACTCCCGCGCCAGGCTGCTGGCGGTCGCGGGGCCGTGAGCAACAAGGCATGCGAACACGTCGGCGCGGATGTTCACCCCGAAAAACGCCCGGCACTTCAACACGAGACTGGCAGGCGTCCACGCTGGAATCCGCTGCGACTGTCCACGCAGCCGGATGGGCGAGCGCAGCCATCCGTAGACCGAAAACGTCTCGTCCACTTCACCCTTGGCTGGAGCCAGCGACTTGCCCTGCCGCTGGAACAATGGCTCCAGCGTGCCGTGGGATTTGGGCCGGCATCGCTGGGCCAGGTTGCGCCACTTGAGCGTCTTGTCGCGCCCAGCCATAAACGCTGACACCGCCCCGACGAGAGGAGCCGGGCAAACCTCGTCTTCCTCCAACAGAGTGGTGAGCCGTACTACGTTGACCCAGCGACCGTTTTGCACCAGCCAATCCAGCACTTCGTCGAAGGCCCGCGCATCCTGCCGGGCGCATGACCACGTCAGGAGGAGCAGCGGTTCCGGGTCAACAATGCGCGCTTGGGCTGGTGTCGCGCCGCCCATGACGCCGACTTGCGACCACGCGGACCACAAAATGTTCAGGACGGTCTGCGACAGTTCAACCCTGAAGTCTCTCAGCAAGCTTTTCATGGCCGATACGGTCCAGGACATCTTTGAGTTTGCGGCGAAAATTCCGGCTCGTCTTCCGGCTCAGCAACCAATCGACGGCCGCCTGCGTCTCCGCTTCGGTGGGTTCGAGATCCAGCAAATCGCCCAGGTGCGTTTCCAACCGTGTCTTCGGGTCCATCGTCGCGTAAATCTTGAGATGAATCTGGTCCAGTCGGCTCAGGAGGTGTAGCGCCAGGCAACGCCCGTAACTCTTGCGCTTGAGCCGGCGCTCCAATCCCAGCGGCAGACCGAATTCAACCAGCGGCGCCGGGCCGAAGTTCAACCATTCTTCCTTCAGTCCTAATTCCCGTCCGACCTCTGCCACCAACGCGATGAACTGGGGCGGCAGCGGCCTCTTCGGTTTCAGTTTCACCATTCCCTTCGCGGACAGCTGCGCAGCGCAGATGATGTCCACATCGCTCGTCGAACGGGAGACCCAGCCCATGAGATTGAGGGACGCTCCGCCGCAACTCACCAACTCCAGCGGTTCCATCCCGGCATAGACCATTTTAGCGTTGAGCCGTTTGAGGGCTTCTTCGATGCCTTGTTTCCCGGAGAACTGGCCTTTTGGGTTGCTGTTATTCATCTTGAATCTAGCGTTTTTAAGACCATGCACGGCAAGCGACACCGCTTCAAGCCCTAAAACGGCAGGGGGA
>WNGF01011181.1_pt1 | contig 16463 bp, 19 predicted proteins | sample 5400641 | NCBI WGS metagenome assembly WNGF01 (sample SAMN13153371, study PRJNA577476) | soil metagenome | isolation source: 80 cm soil or saprolite under grassland replicate 2 | place: USA:California | collected 2016-06-15
AAGGCGGCGCGGTGGATCTCTTGCAACGGCTGGCCCGGATCTATCTCGGACCGAACGCTGTCTATCCACCGCCTGCGATGCGGAACATTCCCGGTTACATCACCCGAGTCACGCCGACCCATTTCGCCGGCGTCGGTCCGTGGAATGCACAGGGCGCCGAATAACTGACAGACCGATGATACGTTGGAGAACAACATGAAGAACGAAATGAAGCTGCCCAACCGATTGAAACTTACATCAAGGCTGTCAATGCGCATCATCAGGATGCGTTCGAGTGAGCTTCGCTCTTAACGCGGTAGTCAAAGATGTGGGACGGGAAATTCGCGGGATCGCCGCGATCAAATCGTCGGCCAATAAGGAAATCTTCGCCGTCAACGTGACGCTGGATGTCATAGAGGTGGCCGAGGGTGCTGGCCAGACCATTGTGACCGTGAAGATTGACGGCACTTTTGACCGCACCGGCCTTCCTGATCCGCTCCTGATGGATCACTGTTTCACGATCGCTGCCGACAAGATCTCGGTTTTAACGTGTCGGTTGGCCGCGAAAGCAGATATCGCAAGCCGCACTCGATGCCGAGAGGAGACAAGCTATGTCCTGCAGCATATCGACCTTGCTGACCCGCAATCTTTACGACGTCTTCGGTGAAAACGACCCCGCGCGTCGGCGCGCGGCCATCGACGAGATCTTCACCGAAGATTGCGTGTTCTACGAGCCCAGGGGCGTCTACCGTGGCCGCGACGAGATCGATCGCGTCGCGGGCGCGATCAAGGCTACTCACCCTGACTTTCGATATCAGCCAATTGCCGGGCCCGAGGAATTGGGCAATGGCGGACGGATCCAATGGGTATCGGGCCGCCCTGGTGAGGCGCCAGCTTACGCCGGGACTGATTTCATCATTGCCCGGGACGGTCGGATTGCCGCCGTTTATCTCTTTTTCGACAACCTACCCTGAGCTGGACTCTGCCGTGCGATGTCCTATGCGTAGGATTGCCAACGGCGGGAGGAATAACGCGTTTAACGTCACATTTTGAAGCGAGCAGGCTGACTAAAGCGTCTCTTGTTGCAGGGAATGGGTGGAAGGAGTCTTTATGCCAACCTATGTGTGCGTCGTTAAAGCTGGTCTGTTAAACGATGAGAAGAAACAACGCATCGCCTCGGCGATTACCCGTCTGCATAGCGAAGCGACCGGCGCGCCGACATGGCTCGTGCAGGTCATCATCGATGAAAACGAACATCGTCAACGCTACCTCAACGGTCACCCAGCGGATCGTCAAATTTGGATCCGCGGCGACATCCGCGCCGGCAGAACCACCGAGCAGCGGCAGCGGCTCATGTTGGGCATTGTGCAGGCGATAAGTGAAATCTCCAGAGTGGAGGAGAGCGCAATTTGGGTCTATCTCTGCAACCTCGCGCCGGACGATATGGTGGAATACGGCCACGTGCTGCCGCGACCGGGCGAAGAACAGCAGTGGTTTGAAGCGTTGCCTCGAGAGTTGCGGCGCTATCTGACCTTTATCCAGATGCAGAAGGACAAAATTGCCAAATAAGGAGAAATATATGGGTAAGCTCGACGGGAAAATTGCGCTTGTGACTGGTGGAAATAGCGGCATTGGGCTTGCGACCGCGAAGCAGTTTGTGAACGAAGGCGCGTATGTTTTCATCACGGGCCGCCGTGAGCAGGAGTTGGCTGCGGCCGTAAAGGAGATCGGAAGAAACGTAACCGGCGTACAAGGAGACGTCTCCAACCTTGGTGATCTGGATCGCCTCTACGCGCAAATCAAGCGGGAGAAGGGCAAGCTCGATATTGTGTTCGCGAATGCGGGTGTTGCGAAGTATGCCACCTTCGGCACGATAACTGAGGAACTCTATGACTCGATATTCGACATCAATGTGAAGGGCCTCCTTTTTACGGTGCAGAAGGCGCTTCCGCTGCTGCCGGATGGCGCCTCTATCATCCTGAATGCGTCCATCGTCGCCAGCAAAGGCTTCTCGTCGAACAGTGTTTACAGCGCGACCAAAGCCGCCGTGCGTTCGTTCGCGCGAACATGGACGACTGATTTAAAAGATCGCCGCATTCGCGTTAACGCGATAAGCCCGGGCTCCATCGACACGCCTGGATTGAGTGACCTGCTGGCGTCCTCGGAGGCTGGCGAACAACGCAAGGCGATGATTTCCAACAGTGTTCCGCTCGGCAGGTTCGGCACGCCCGACGAGATCGCAAAGGCCGTGGTGTTTCTCGCATCCGACGACGCGAGTTACATCACGGGAACGGAACTATTTGTAGATGGCGGCATCGCACAAGTGTAGACGTAGTCCGATCCGGACTGTGATTTCAGCGGCAAACCGTACGCGGAGTCTTGGGGGGGGACGCGGTCACGAATGGCTTCGGCGGTACGAACGCTGTGTTCATTTTCAGAGAACTCCGAGAGGGAACAAACTAGCGGGGCGGAGTCCGCCGCGAACCAGATTTTTCGGTCAATCGCTCTGATCTATGACGCTCTCGCGACGGGCTGCACAAAAAAACTTGAAACCACAAGAAGAGGGAACGGTGTTCTTGAACTTTATTGTGTCGATTGCGCTCTTGCACACATCTGACTACCTACGTTCATATTGACTATATGGCGGCGTAAGCTAACCTTAATCGATAAAAATTTTCCTTAGGAGGAGTTATGCGGAGTCCGGAATCTCATAACGAAATAGAGTCCACGCTCCAAGGGAAAACGAACATGTCTAAAGTAGTCACTTCTGAAGAGCAAGGAAATAGTGATGATCCCGAGCAGTGCCTAACCCGAGAGGATTTAGAGAAGGCGCTCAACGAGGTGAAAAAATCGGAGGCTCATCTCCGAAAGATCATTGACACGATCCCCACGCTCGCGTGGTGCAACTTGCCGGATGGCTCCAACGAGTTTGTTAACCAGCGATGGTGCGACTACACAGGTCTCTCTCCCGAAGAAGTACAGCGCGTGGGGTGTAAAGTCGTAATTCATCCCGAAGACCTGCCGAAGTGGCTGGACGAGTGGCGGACCCTAGTAGCTTCTGGAGAAGGCGGCGAAATCGAAGCGCGCCTTCGCCGCCACGATGGAGCCTACCGCTGGTTTCTCATCCGAGTAGAACCCTTGCAAGACGAGTCCGGCGAGATTGTCAGGTGGTATGGAACCAATACCGACATAGACGACCTGAAGCAGACGGAGGCGAAACTACGCGAAGACGAGCGCGAGGTTCGCCGGATTACCGACGCCATACCCCAGACCATTGTCGTCCAGGGGCCGGACGGCTCTCCGATCTACGCGAACCAGGCAGTCCTCGACTATACCGGTCTCACCATGGAAGATGTAATCACCTCGGACTTTCGCGCGCGGATCTTTCATCCGGAGGATCTCGAGAGGCTGCGGGAGGAGCGCCGGGCGGCCCTTGCACGCGGTCTCCCGTTTGAAATCGAACAACGAGCGCTGAGGAAGGATGGGCAGTATCGTTGGTTCCTCATCCGTTACAACCCGTTCCGCGACGAACAGGGACGCCTCGTGCGTTGGTATGCAACGGGAACCGACATCGATGATCGCAAGCGGACCGAAGACAGGGTGCGAAACGAAAACGTTGCGTTGCGCGAAGACATCGTACACTCTTCCATGTTCGAGGAAATCGTCGGCTCCTCTGAAGCACTGCGTCAGGTACTGGCGCAAGTTTCGAAAGTGGCTCCGACGGATTCCACGGTCCTGATCTTAGGTGAGACCGGAACCGGAAAAGAACTGATTGCTCGCGCCATTCATAATCGCTCCAAGCGTTCAGCCCGCGCCTTTATTCGAGTGAACTGCGCGGCTATTTCGCCTTCGCTCATTGCTTCCGAACTGTTCGGCCATGAAAAAGGCTCCTTCACGGGAGCACTTCAGCGGCATCTGGGACGCTTTGAATCGGCCGACGGCGGAACAATTTTCCTCGATGAAGTAGGTGACCTCCCGCCAGAGACACAGGTAGCCTTGCTGCGAGTTCTCCAAGAGCGGGAATTCGAACGAGTGGGTGGGAACCAAACGGTTTCGGTGGACGTACGAGTACTCGCAGCTACGAATAGTGACTTGAGTGCAGCCGTGGCTGAAGGCACGTTCCGTCAGGATTTATTCTACCGTCTCAATGTTTTCCCAATCCAAATACCGGCACTGCGCGAGCGCGTTGACGATATTCCGTTATTGGTCGGATACCTGATCGATCGTTACGCGCAGAAATCGGGCAAAAAGATTCGAAACATAAGCAAGAAAAGCTTGGAGTTATTCCAGGCGTACGACTGGCCAGGTAACATTCGCGAGTTGCAGAACGTGGTGGAGCGAGCGGTGATCCTGTGCGATGGGGAAACCTTTTGTGTCGATGAAACCTGGCTTACTCGCGTGGCGCCACGGCCAACCGGGACGAGCGTTCCTCTAGTCGCGAACCTGAACGAACGCGAGAGAGAAATGATCGAAAATGCGCTACGGGAAGCTGGGGGAGTAATCGGAGGACCCACTGGGGCCGCCGCCAAGCTAGGCATCCCCCGGCAGACGCTCGAATCGAAGATCAGGAAACTAGGAATAAACCGGCACCGATTCAAGACCTCATAATCTCTCTTCCTTAGAAGACCGCTGAAGTTACCACTCGATATCCGCTTGCTCAAAGTCTGTTGCGTTTGACTTAGCCCTCAACACTTTTGTCTGCCGCAATCGGATTGCTGGAATCAAATCTGACCCGGGCGCCGATAAGTACGGGCCGAAATTTCAGCGAACGCCGAAAAAGCGGCTCGACCTCAACGTTTAAGTGCTGGTAATTCACGTCATTTACGAATGGTGCTGGTATTGCAATTTGTCCGGGCGTGGAACGTCAGACAGGTCGAACGTGACCTTAAAAATCGAAAGGTATTCCGAAGGGCTCAGCACGACAATTCGACTCATTGGCCGAATGCGAGCGGAGCACTTGGAGGAATTGAAGACGCAGATCAGGGAAAGCGGATCAAAGATTACGCTGGACTTGGAGGAAGTGAACCTAGTCGATGTAGATGTCATTCGCTTCCTTGGGACCTGTCAAGGAGAAGGCGTCTGTCTCCTTCACTGTCCTCCCTACATCAGCGATTGGATCGCCAAGGAGCAAGGTAGAGAAAAATAAACGCCGAGGAGAACTGAGATGAATACCCCCGTTGTTTTGATTACTGGCGCACTCACAGGTATCGGGCGAGCCACCGCGCTGGCCTTCGCGCAGGAAGGCGCACGCATTGTCGTTTCCGGCCGGCATGATGATGAAGGCCAAAGGCTGGTTGGCGAGCTCGGCAAACTTGGCGCGGAAGCTGAATTTGTGCGGTCCGATGTGCGCCACGAGGACAATGTGCGCAGCTTGGTCGATAAGACAGTCGCGCGGTTTGGGCGCTTGGATGTGGCCGTCAATACCGCCGGCACCGAAGGCAAACCTGGCCCGGTAACAGAGCAGTCTGCCGAAAGCTACGCCGCCACCTTTGACACGAACGTCCTCGGCACTCTGCTGAGCATGAAGCATGAGCTTCGCGTGATGTTGGCCCAAGGGTCTGGGAGCATCATCAACGTGTCGTCTACCTTCGGCCATGCCGGCGGAGCTGGGGCCTCAGTTTACGTGGCCAGCAAGCACGCCGTGGAAGGCCTAACGAAATCGGCAGCACTCGAGGCTTCCGCTTCTGGCGTCCGAATCAATGCGGTTGCCCCGGGTCCGATCGATACTGGCATGCTGAACAGGTTTACCGGCAGTGAACAAAAAAGGACCGGCTTGATCGCCGGGGTGCCGCTAAAACGCGTCGGTAAGCCCGAAGAGATCGCCGAGTCAATCGTGTTTCTCTCATCCGAGAGGGCGTCTTTCATCACGGGTGCGACGATCGCAGTCGATGGTGGCAAAACGGCTCTGTGATTCATACAGGATCGGCAGCGACGGTTTGGAGAAAGCGCACAGTTGTTGTTGGGAACTAAGAAGGAAAAGAACAATGTCAAAACTCGAAGGAAAGATTGCACTTATCACGGGCGGGTCGCGGGGCATCGGAGCCGCAATCGCCAAGCGCCTGGCTGCGGACGGAGCGAACGTGGCCATCACATACACGAAAGGTGCAGAGGCGGCCGCATCGGTCGTCGAGGAGATTGAACGCGCTGGCCGAAAGGCGATCGCAATTCAGGCGGACGCCACTGATGCCGGCGCCGTCGAAGCCGCGGTCGAAAAGACCGTCGCGACATTCGGCCGGCTCGACGTCCTTGTGAACAATGCCGGCACGGCCACTCCGAAGGCGTTCGAAGAGACCACGCTAGAGGAGTTGGACCGCCTGATTGACATCAACGTGCGCGGCACACTGGTCGCGACGCAGGCGGCGCTGAAGCACATGAAGATCGGCGGTCGCATCATCATGATCGGCTCGTCCGTGGGCGAGCGTGTCCTGGTGCCCGGGCTGGTGCCCTACTCGGCTACAAAGGGAGCCGTCAAGATGTTTACTCAGGGGTTGTCCAGAGAGGTGGGAAGCCGGGGTATCACGGTCAACAACGTCCAGCCGGGTCCGATCGACACGGATTTGAATCCCGCGGCAGGCGATTGGGCGGTGCCGCAGAAGGCCGCCACGGCACTCGACCGCTACGGGCGCGTCGATGAGGTCGCTGCGCTGGTGGCGTTTGTCGCCGGTCCGGAGTCCTCGTACATTACCGGATATCACCGGCGCGAACCTGATGTCGACGGCGGCACCATCGCTTAACCGCAAGTTTAATCGACGATGAAGCGGCAACGGCCGGATAACGTTTTGGAGCGAGCAGGAGGATGGAAATGAGTCAGACGACCGAATCGAAAAACAAAGCGCTTGTCCTTGAAGCTTTTGACACGCTGTTCAATAAGCGCGACTACGCAGCGGCTGAGCGCTATTGGTCACCTAACTACATTCAGCACAGCGCTCATATCGAGCCCGGCCGCGATGGCCTGTTCAATCTAATAAAGAGCATCCCGCCAACGCTGAAGTATGAGTCGGGGATGATTGTGGCCGACGGTGATCTTGTCATCGTCCACGGCCGATTTTCAGGGTTCGGCCAGCCCGTGAACTGGATCGCGGCAGATATTCTTCGCATCGAGGACGGCCTTCTGGTGGAGCACTGGGACGTGATCCAAGACGAAGCCACAAGAGAACAGTCAAAGAGCGGCCTGCCTATGTTCGGGAACGCGTTTCCGAAGTGAGCGCTAGCGGCATCGGCTAGGCCCAACACATTTTAGGTTCGTTACAACTCAGCACAAAAGAGAAAACAATGTCCAAGAAACTTGAAGGTAAGATTGCGGTCATCACGGGAGGGAGCAGTGGGATAGGGTTCGCGACAGCTAAGCTGTTTGTTGACGAAGGTGCCTACGTCTTCATCACAGGCCGTCGCCAGAAGGAACTCGACGAGGCCGTGAAGGCAATCGGCCACAACGTTACAGGCGTTCAGGGAGACGTTGCCAAACTGGCCGACGTTGATCGTCTCTACGAAATCGTCAAGGCGAATGGGCGAATCGATATTCTTTTCGCTAACGCCGGCGTCGGTGAGTTTGCTCCGTTGGGAAAGATCACGGAAGAGCATTTCGACAAACTATTCAACATCAATGTAAAGGGAACACTGTTCACGGTACAAAAGGCCTTACCGCTACTGAATGATGGTGGCTCCATCATTCTGACCGGCTCCGTCGGGAGTGTCAAAGGTACTCCCGCATTCGGCGTCTACGGCGCGACGAAGGCCGCCATTCGGAATTTCGTGCGGGCCTGGACCGTGGAGCTGAAGGACCGTCGTATCCGCTCAAACGTCCTTAGCCCCGGTCCGACCGATACACCGATTGTGGATCAGCAACCTCAGGACGCCATTGCGAGGATTGTGTCCACGATCCCGATGGGACGCATGGGGGAGCCCGACGAAATTGCCAAGGCGGCGCTGTTTCTGGCGTCGGATGACTCCAGTTTCGTCACGGGTATCGAACTCTTCGTTGACGGCGGCAGAGCGCAGATCTAATCGAAAGGGCGGAGACTTTTTTGGCGGGATCGCTCCGAAGGCCCGAGCGATGACAGTGACGTCCAAAGGAGATGGCATGAATGTTGAGTTTCTGAGGCGGTTGTACCTACAAGAAGGAGAAACGAATATGAACAGCCCTAAAGACAACGTGGCTGTCGCAACAGACGCCATGTATGTGATTGTGGGGGCGAGCGGAAACACCGGCTCGATCATCGCCAATTCCCTGCTATCGAAGGGCAAGAAGGTGCGCGTCATGGGGCGCGACGCGGAGCGACTGGAGCGCTTTGTACGCAAAGGCGCGGAAGCGTTCACGGCCGAACTTAGCGATGCGGCTGCGCTCACCAAAGCCTTCAGCGGTGCGCGCGCGGCATACTTGATGTTGCCGCCAGTGAAATCCCGGGAGGACCAGGAGCGACAGAGCGATGCGATCGCGAAAGCCGTGAAGGAGTCCGGCCTGCGCTACGCGGTGCACTTGAGCAGCTACGGCGCGCAGGTTCCGGAAGGCACCGGGCCAATCGCGGGGCTGCATTCTTGGGAGCAAAAACTGAACGCGATCAGCACTTTGAACGTTCTGCACCTGCGCGCCGCGTATTTCATGGAGAACAATCTGGCGGCGATCGGCATGATTCATGGGATGGGAATAATCGGAAATGCGCTACTACCCGACCTGAAGCTGCCCATGATCGCGACGCCCGACGTCAGCGACTACGCCGCGCAGCGCCTCTTGCACCTGGATTTTTCCGGCAAACAAACGCGCGAGCTGCTTGGCGAGCGCGACCTGTCGATGACGGAAGCTACCGCGGTGATTGCGCGCGGCATTGGCAAGCCGGATCTGCGTTATGAGCAGTTTCCGTATGACCAAGTGCAGCAGGTGTTGACGCAAATTGGTATTCCGCCGAAGGGAGCCGCGTTGTACATCGAGATGTACAAGGCCATCAACGCAGGAGTCCTCGTTCCGCAAGAGCCGCGTTCGCCGGAGAACAGCACACCGACTTCGTTTGAAAAATTTGTGCAGGATGTCTTTGCGGCTGCGTATCACGGGAAGGCTGCCACCGCTTAGGCTCAGCGCCGGGGTGGCGCCGGTTGCGCCTGTTTGCAGGCGAGAATTTCGGGAAGCAGCCTGCTGAAAGTTGCAGATGCGGCGACAAGAGAGAAGAAATCAGATGGTCACACCGACAGAAGACTACTATCCAGATCACGATGGGGGAAAGTTCGCTCCAATCGCAGCTACTACAGTGGCGACGTGGAGGGCGCGCGCGTTCCTGGAGAACCTCGCGGTTGACGCAGAGGGCGCGATATTCGTCACCGTCTATTCGCACAAGCGCGTCGATCGCTACGATCCGGCGACGCGCACGACGACCACATTCGCGGAGGTTCTGGCACCGCCGATGGGACTTGCGTTTGATGCGAGCGGCGTGCTTTGGATGACCGGCGGAACGCTGCGCGAGGGGCCTGGATATATCTGGCGAGCCGAGCCGAGCGGTGCCGTCCGCCAATGGTGTGAACTTCCGGACGCCCGCTTCATGAACGGGTGCACGCTGCATCCGAATGGGCGAACGCTCTTGGCCTGCGAGAGCGCCTCCGGCCATATCCTCGCGATCGATCTTGGCCAACCTGGCCGCTGGGAAGTCTGGCTTCAGGGGGATCGGCTTATCCGGGGTCGAACGGGATCAAGATCCGCGAGGGCTGGGCGTGGATCAGTGTCTCAGGTCGCAGGTTGATGGTCCGCGTGCCGATCCAGCCGGATGGTTCCGCCGGCGCTATCGAAATTGCGGCAGCGCGTCTTTCTGCCGACGACTTCGCGTTCGGAATGTCCGGTTCGCTCTATATCACCACGCATCCCGAACACACTCTGGTTCGCCTCGACCCCTCAGGCGCTCGCACAACATTGGCAGGCCCCGAACAGGGTATGGTCGGGAGCACGGCCTGCGCCTTCGGAAGAGCGCGCGGCGACGAGAAGGCGCTCTATGTAACGACCGATGGCGGCTTTTTGATTCCCCACGAAAGTGGCATCCGGGACGCCAAGCTCGTACGGATGGAAGTCGGCGAATCAGGCTGGCCCCTGCTGCAAGGAGTGTGACGGAAATGATCCGCATAGCCATCCTAGACGATTATCAAAATGCGTCGCTGGAGATGGCCGATTGGTCGCCGCTCGCCGGGCGCGCCGTGATCACCGTTTTCAATGACCATTTGTCCAATTTCGACGAAATTGTCGAGCGCCTCCTGCCGTTCGACGTGGTCTGCGTCATGCGCGAGCGCACACCGCTGCCACGCAACGTCATTGAGCGCCTTCCCAATCTCAAGCTCATTGCCTCGACGGGACCTGTAAACGCGTCGATCGATGTCGCCGCCGCGGGCGATCATGGGATCGCAGTGGTTCGACTATGACTATCCCGAATTCAGTAGAACTTAATGAGGTTCCGATGCAAACCGAATTCAGAGCAATTGTTCACAGTGAGTATGGTGCTCCGGCGAAAGTTTTAAAAATTGCGAAGCGCCAATTAAAGAGCGAAGAGCTTGGAGCTGACGATGTTCTCGTAAAGGTCATCGCTCGACCGATCCATCCCGGTGATATCCAGATTCTTTCCGCTCTTCCTCAAGGAGGACCGGTCGAGCCAATTCCGGAAGGAACCGTAAGAGTACCTGGGTTTGAGGGCGTCGGGACGATCGTTCGGCTCGGAACAAACGCAAAGGCAGCGACGAGGTTTAGCGAAGGCCAGCGTGTTGCGTTCTTTCCAGCAAAGGGTGCTTGGGGAGAATATGTGGTCGTTCGCTACAAGTCTCTCTTGGCAGTTCCGAAAGAGATTTCCGATCAGATTGCGGCGCAGATGCTCATAAATACGATCACCGCATCCGTACTCATCAAAGCCGGTCATAATTCACTTGAAACTCCGATTACGCTTCCCGTTTATATTCTTCAGAATGCGGCTGCATCCGGTGTTGGACGTTTGCTGACTCAAGTCGCTTTAGATCGCGGTGTCCGCCCCATTCGTTTGGTGAGATCGCATCAGTCTGCTGAAAAGCTTCAATCGGCACTTCCTGGGCCGCCGGTTTATTCAACGAGCGATAGTAATTGGAAAGAACAGGTTCGCGAGGCCCTCGGAGGATATAAGCTCGAAGTGGCTTTCGATGCCATCGGCGGAAAAGCGATCGACGATCTTGCTGAGGTTGTGGATGACGGTGGAACCATCATTAACTTCGGTTCATTGGATACCAACATGGGCACGAACATTTATTCGCTCATCCCAAATAATGTCGCGCTTAAGAGCGTGTCAATTATGAGTTGGTTTCGTCTGACCCAGGATGAAAAGCAGAAAGATTTCGAGCTCGCTCTGAGTCTCGCAAAAAATCACCCAGAGCTTTTCGAGGTCGCGCATGAGTATGAATTTGTCGACTTTCAAAAAGCAATTCAGCATGTGTCTAGTCCGGGAAAAACCGGGATCGTCTTACTGAAAAGCCCAATTTAGCCAATTTAGGAAGGACAGCTTATGGAAATCGGAACCATTGGAGCCGGAAGTTTCGCACAAGCGTTCGCAAAACGGGCATTGAAGGCCGGCCATAAGGTAAAGCTTAGCAATAGCCGAGGCCCCGACAGCCTGCGAGAAATTGTCAATCAACTTGGTCCTGGAGCAACGGCTGCCACCGGGGAAGAGGCAGCGGCTTGCGAAATGGTACTTCTTGCTGTGCCTTGGGACAACGTGCCCGAGACACTTGCAGGTCTTCCCAAGTGGAAGAATCAAATCCTGATCGATGGGACCAATCCTTTTCACGGTGAGGCCGGAAATTTCACGCCGGCCGATGTTGGAAACCTATCCACTAGCCAGCTTGTTGCGGCGCTAGCCCCTGGAGCACGAGTGGTTAAGGCGCTGAACAACATGATCGTTCCTAACTTGGAGGCGGATCCGGTCGTCAATGGGGCGAGACGAGTTGCATTTATTTCGGCAGACGATGACGGCGCGAAGAAGCGAGTTGAAACCTTACTCGAAGCTTTTGGCTATTGTGTCATTGATCTTGGAAACCTTCGCGATGGAGGCCTGATCCAGCAAGCGGGGGGGCCTCTCGCAGGCCGAGATTTGTTGGAGCGAGGAGAATAACCTAAATGAAAGTCATTCATCTCACTGCCTACGGTAATCCAGCTCAGAACTTAGTGATGGTCGAAGTTTCGGAACCAAACGCGCCGTCTGCGAGCGAAGCTCTTGTGCGCATGGAGTATGCGCCGATTAATTACAGCGACCTCCTTTTAGCGAACGGAGTTTACTTTTTAAATCCGAAGCTTCCTTCTGTCATAGGAGGTGAAGGTGCGGGAATCGTTGAGGCGATCGGGCCGGGAGTCACCAGCGTCAAGGTTGGCGATCGCGTTACGATCCCTTTTGGAACATTCACCTGGTCTGAAAAAGTCCTTGCTCCAGCCCAAGGTCTTTTCGTCGTTCCTCCTTCAGTCGACGCCAAAACGGCCTCGATGTTAAATATCAATCCTACGACCGCAGTTCTTCTCTTGGACGAATTTGTAAAGCTAAAGCCTAAAGACTGGATTGTATTAAACGCAGCAAACTCCCAGGTCGCGCGATGCCTGATCGCGATTGCAAAATCGCGTGATCTCAACGTTGTAGGTATTGTGAGACGGTCCGAGCTTATCCCAGAAATCGAAAAACTGGGTGTTGATTTCGTTGGCGTCGAATCGCCGGAACTCTCAAAGCAAATTCAGATTGCAACGGGCGAAATGCCAATACCTCTGGGTCTTGATGCCGTAGGTGGTCCAGCGACAGCGACGATGGCAAGCGTGCTCTCGCCGGGGGCTCATCTCGTCATCTATGCGTGGCTTAGTGGTTTACCGATTCACGTTCTACAAGGCGATCTCATTGGCAAGAGATTAAAGATCCACGGCTTCTGGATGTATTACGAAGACTATCTCCCCAAAATTCGAGCGGCACTGACTGAGGCAACAAAAGTAGTCGCTTCAGGCAAATTAATTTTGCCAATCACCACGACATACAAACCGTCCCAAATCAAAGAAGCAATCGAACACTCCCAGCGTGGCGGCAAGGTTCTATTGGATTTCAATCACACGAACTAGGAATGAGCAGCGCTGATACCGGAAGGAGCGTTGACAGGTGCTCCAGGACGAGGTCTCGAAAGCGGATTCGAAAAGCGGACTCCCGATGTTCGGCACAACGTTTCCTGTGTAGACAGTTGCGCCCGTTTCGCCGGCTCGATAACGCGTTTACGAAAGTGTTCCGGGAGAAACAAATGAACGAGTTGTTAGCGATCGCGTTGGATGCGCATGGCGGGTTGGATCGCTGGAATAAGCTAAAGGGCTTGAGCGCCGGAATGTCCATTTTGGGCTCTACATGGGTCATCAAGGGACAACCATACCTCTTCAACAACGTTCGCATCGAAATGCCGATTCGCGAGCAACACATGGTTACCCATCTAGTCGGTCAAGGGCGAAAATTAATATTCGAACCCGATCGAGTCGCGGTTGAGACTGAAACAGGTGATCCGCTTTTCCAACGATTAAATCCGAGGGCTTCGTTCGAAGGGCATTTGTTCGAGACACCGTGGGATGAGTTGCATGCTACATACTTCTGCAGTTACGCGCTTTGGACATACCTGACAATACCATTTCTCTACACCTACCCTGGCTTCTTCGTTGAGGAAATCTCTCCTTGGAACGAGAACGGCGAAGAATGGCGGCGCCTAAAGGCGATATTCCCCGATGGCGTCGCGACCCACACGAAGGAGCAAGTCTCCTACTTCGGGCCTGACGGTCTTCTGCGTCGCCATCAATACACGGTAGATGTTCTCGGAGCCGCTCGAGGTTTGAACTACGCCTATGACTATCGCGATATCGATGGCATCAAAGTTCCTACTCAGAGAAGAATCTACGGAGACGACGGTAGAAGACATCGAATTCCGAATCCTGTGCTGATTTCGATCGACATCAGCGAGATGGAATTTTTAGAGGGCTAGGCGACGCTTTTAATCTGTTACGTTCCGCTGAAGTCCGAAAGATTAGATCGGGTCGGAGAGTCGCAGCGTGTCCAACGCGATGCCGGGGGAGGCAGTGACCAAGTTTCAGCGTTGACCAAGATGTCGACGAATCGACGGTGAACACACCAGGAAAAGAACGTAACCAACTTCGATAAGGAGAGTTTCAATATGCCTCTCAATGGTGAATACGAACCGAGCCCGAGCGAACGGGTTCGCCGGCAGGTAGAATTGTATGAAGCGACCAATGGCGCCGAGGGCGGCACACAAAACGGCAAGCCGGTGATTGTGCTAACCAGCCAAGGCGCGAAGTCCGGCAAGATCCGTAAGATCCCTCTGATGAGGATCGAACACAACGGCGTTTACGCCGTAGTCGCTTCTCATGCAGGCGCGCCCAAAAATCCGTTCTGGTATTACAACCTCGTTGCGAATCCACTTGTCGAGTTGCAGGATCGCGCCGTCAAGCACGAGATGCGCGCCCGTGAAGTCTTCGGCGAAGAAAAGGACGAGTGGTGGAAGCGCGCGGACGCCGCCTATTCGAAATTCCCTGGCTACCGGGCTCGTGCAGGCCGTGAAATTCCGGTGTTCGTCGTGGAGCCCGTCATCACAACTAAGGAGAAAAAATGACAAACCAAGGAGAAATATTATGGCTAAGCTTGAAGGAAAAACTGCACTCGTTACGGGCGGCAATAGCGGCATTGGCCTTGCCACGGCGAAGCAGTTTGTGAACGAAGGCGCGTACGTCTTCATTACGGGTCGCCGTGATCCGGAGTTGGCTGCGGCGGTAAAAGAGATCGGAAGCAATGTAACCGGCGTACAAGGAGACGTGTCGAACCTGGGCGATCTTGATCGCCTCTTCGCACAAATCAAACGTGAGAAGGGCAAGCTCGATATTGTGTTCGCCAATGCCGGTGTTGCGAAGTATGCCCCCTTCGGCAAGATAAGTGAGGAGCTCTATCACTCGATCTTCGACATCAATGTGAAAGGCCTGCTTTTCACGGTGCAGAAGGCGCTTCCGCTGCTACCTGATGGCGCCTCTATCATCCTGAACGCCTCCATCGTCGCCAGCAAAGGCTTCTCGTCAAATAGTGTTTATAGCGCGACAAAAGCCGCCGTGCGTTCGTTCGCGCGGACATGGACAACGGACCTAAAAGATCGCCGCATTCGCGTGAACGCGGTGAGCCCAGGCTCCATCGACACACCCGGACTGAGTGATCTGCTGGCTTCCTCAGATGTGGGCGAGCAACGCTCGAAGATGATTTCCAACGCTGTTCCGCTCGGCAGGTTCGGTACACCCGATGAGATCGCCAAGGCCGTGGTGTTTCTCGCATCCGACGACAGCAGCTACATCACGGGAACGGAATTGTTTGTGGATGGCGGCTTCGCACAAGTGTAGGCCGTTCATAGGGGAGGGGCGCGTATCAACAATTGTTCCTCCGCTCCGCACTTCGTTGTGCCATCAGCCTGGAACATTATCGCGGTTCAGCCGGAGAAAGGTTCGTAATGTCCAATCCTGATCATGCTCATGCTTCCTTCAAAACGCCCGACATGCTGATAGTAGGAGACATAACAAAGATCACGAAAGAAAGTCGTAGCTCAAACAACCGGCTTGGTTGAAACCACAAAGCAAATTAAAAGAAGGCTTTATGCCAACACGGAAAGCAGAAGCAGAATGGAAAGGGAATCTGGCCGAAGGCAGCGGACGGCTGAAAGTCGGCAGCGGCGCCTTTGACGGCCCGTATTCGTTCAAGTCCCGATTTGAAGAAGGCCAATCGGCCACCAACCCGGAAGAGCTGATCGGCGCGGCCCACGCCGGGTGCTTCACGATGGCGCTGACCGCGCAGCTTTCGCGCGCAGGCATCACGCCGCGACGTATCCACACCGGCGCGAAAGTGAAACTGGACAAGGTCGGCGAAGCGTTTTCCATCACGACGATCGAGCTGGAGACCGAGGCCGACATTCCGGGCATTGACGAGGCGACATTTCAAAAATACGCTCTGGACGCCAAACAGAACTGTCCCGTATCGAAAGCGCTGGCCGGAACGGAAATTCGCTTGAACGCAAAGCTGCTCTAGCAAATACAATCGCAACCAACTGAACTAGGCCGAACCGCTACGCGCTGACTGGTTCACTTTTTTAGTGAATCAATGGACATGCCGTAGAAAGCAAGCAAGGGTGGCGTTAACGTGTCTACAAAATAGCAATACAATTAATTTTTATGAATCGCTTTTATCTGACAAGTACTTTGTCGCGCTTTTTTGACGTCCGACCCGGCGAAACCCGGCGTGTCGGCATTATGGTCTCCCTTCTTTTTTTTCTGCTTGCCGCCAATAATGTCATCAAAGTTGTAAGAGACGCTCTCTTTCTCAGCCGCTTTCCCATCAGCAATCTGGCATACGTTTACCTTTTGGCCGCGCTTCTTGCAGGCGTCATCATCGCTGTTTACACGCGATATACGGTAAGGCTTCCACTGTACCGACTCATTCTAGGCT
>WNGF01005342.1_pt1 | contig 16461 bp, 19 predicted proteins | sample 5400641 | NCBI WGS metagenome assembly WNGF01 (sample SAMN13153371, study PRJNA577476) | soil metagenome | isolation source: 80 cm soil or saprolite under grassland replicate 2 | place: USA:California | collected 2016-06-15
TCTCAACATCCGTCATTCCATCAATGGATTTCGCGCTGTCCTCGATCTTTTTTCCAAGCTCGGTGAACGTGTTCTTGAGCTGGTCTATTTGGCGGGAGAATTCTTCAACGGGCGTGACGGCATCAGTTTCGGCCGAAATTGCAGGTACCGTGCAGATGCCGACAAGCAACACGACAGTTGAAAGGAACGATGTAAAGCGCCGCATGAGCACCTCCCAGGTCGGTCATGCCCCAGCGTCGGTCCCCAGCGTCAGCATATCCCAATTCCAAATTCGTCTCCAGAAGCCCCGGTAGCGCCGTAGAAGGGCGGCTGAGGGGATGGGGTAGTCGGACAAATGGGGACCGGGCGGAGGATTCAGGGGCGTTCTGGGTGGAGTACGATGGTAGCCGAAGTGGGCAGGAGCAGGGGGTTGGCGAGGAAAAGGTTTCGCAAGCGCCTGCCAAAACCCCTTCCGCCCGCTAAACCCGGTTTCCGCCTTGATACCCCTCTGAACTGCCCCGCCACTCGCGCCTACGGTGCCGCAGCATTGAAAGTGGGCGCAATGAATGCGAAAGTCGAGTGGACATCCCGGCGAGTTGGTTCCGCGCGTCGGCTTCATCGTTGACAGTCTGCGCTGCCGGGCCGAGTGAGTGGTAGCCTTCTATCAGGGTGGCACGAAGAGATTGCCAAATATGCTCAGACTCTTTGCGGCAGTCGTTTTCACCTTTATATTTTTTGGTTCCGCTGCTCGGGCGGAAGTCGAGTGTTTCCCACATTGCGATTACTGGCATGATTATGGACCATACGACTTCACATATAAGCGGCCGGGTCTCTTTGGGTATTCGATTTGTGATGTGCGAGGGAATTGTGCTCCATACCTCCGGTACACCTATCAGCGCGGTTATGCCCCCCGGAAAAGTATCACTATCAGGGTGCGGCCAAGCACAAGCCGTGTACGCTAGTGAGTGTGTTACGTGTGGCGATTCACTCAGCGTTTCACTTGGCAAGAACTCACCGAACCCAATTTTCCCGCTTTAAGCGCCACAAGTAACTGCCGCGTAGCTTCCTGAACGTCCGTGCGATTTCGGGTGTCGGCTGCAACCAAGATCATCTCAGCGGCACGATCCCAAACTGGCCGCGACTGTCGGAATGGTTCGATGTCTCGGATCAAAACCGCCGCATCCATCAACGTGACCAAGTGGGAGCACGGGCCACGGGTTAGGGTGATGAGTTCCCTGTAGCTCAGCTCACTTCAGTTTTCCGCTAGCACTCTCTGATAACGAGTGCTAAAAGCCGGTCACATCGCCGGCAAAAGTTCCCTGCCCAGCGATCAGGCCAACAAAAAAGCCTAGGAACAACATCGGGTTAGGAGGCAAATCATGAAATTCCGTCCACTTCACGATCGCGTCGTCATCAAGCGCATCGAGGCCGAGGAGAAGACGACAGGCGGCATCATCATCCCAGACACCGCCAAGGAAAAACCGCAGCAGGGCGAGGTCATCGCCGTCGGTCCCGGCGGACGCGACGAGTCCGGCAAACTCATCCCCATCGACGTCAAGGTGGGCGACCGGGTGCTCTTCGGAAAATGGTCGGGGACCGAAGTCAAGCTCGATGGCGTCGAGTACCTGATCATGAAGGAAAGCGACCTGATGGGGGTGCTGGTGGAAGCCGAGGGGCGCCGAAAGGCCGCCTGACCCCTTACATCCGTAACGCCTTGCCTTCTCGCTGAAGGCGTCGAGCCTGACTTCGCAGAGTGGAGCGAACTTGCTCGCGCAACGAGGCCACACAAACATTCAGGAGTAACGACATGACTGCCAAAGAAGTCAGATTCTCGGTCGATGCTCGCGACAAGATGTTGCGCGGTGTCGACATACTCACCCACGCGGTGCGAGTCACACTCGGTCCGAAAGGCCGGAATGTCGTGCTCGACAAGTCGTTCGGCGCGCCGCGTATTACCAAGGATGGTGTGACCGTCGCCAAGGAGATCGAACTCGACGACAAGTTCGAGAACATGGGCGCCCAGATGGTGCGAGAGGTCGCCTCGAAGACCTCCGATCAGGCGGGGGACGGCACCACTACCGCGACGATCCTCGCCCACGCAATCATCAGGGAAGGTGCAAAGGGCGTTGCCGCCGGGATGAATCCGATGGATCTCAAGCGCGGCGTCGATCTTGCCGTCGCTGCCATCGTCGAAGAACTCAAAAAGAATTCGAAGAACGTCACCTCGAACGAGGAGATCGCCCAGGTCGGCACCATCTCGGCCAATGGCGACTCGGAGATCGGCCGCTTCATCGCCGACGCCATGAAGAAAGTCGGCAATGAGGGTGTGATCACGGTCGAGGAGGCGAAATCGCTGGAGACCGAGCTCGAAGTGGTCGAGGGCATGCAATTCGACCGCGGCTACATCTCGCCGTATTTCGTCACCAACGCCGAGAAGATGCGGGTCGAGATGGAAGACGCTTATCTGCTGGTCTATGAAAAGAAACTCTCCGGCCTGCAGGAGCTGTTACCGCTCCTTGAAGCGGTGGTCCAGACCAGCAAGCCGCTGGTCATTATTGCCGAGGACGTCGAAGGCGAGGCGCTGGCAACGCTTGTGGTCAACAAGCTGCGCGGCGGGCTGAAAGTCGCGGCCGTCAAGGCCCCGGGCTTCGGCGATCGCCGCAAGGCCATGCTGCAGGACATCGCGATCCTGACCGGCGGCACCGCGATCTCCGAGGACCTCGGCATCAAACTCGAAAAGGTGACGATCAACATGCTCGGCCGTGCCAAGAAGGTGATGATCGAGAAGGAGAACACCACGATCGTCAGCGGCGCGGGTAAGAAGGCCGATATCCAGGCGCGCATCGCCCAGATCAAGGCACAGATCGAGGAGACCACCTCCGATTACGATCGCGAGAAGCTCCAGGAGCGGCTCGCGAAGCTAGCGGGTGGGGTCGCGGTGATCCGCGTCGGTGGAGCTACCGAGATCGAGGTTAAGGAGCGCAAGGATCGGGTGGATGACGCGATGCACGCGACCCGCGCGGCGGTCGAGGAAGGCATCCTGCCTGGTGGCGGGGTGGCGCTGTTGCGGGCAATCAAGGCGTTAAGCCGGCTGAGACCGGAGAACGATGACCAGAGAACTGGCGTCGACATCGTCAAGAAGGCGCTCAGCACGCCAGCGCGCCAAATCGCTATCAATGCCGGCGAGGACGGCTCGGTCGTAGTCGGCAAGATCCTGGAGAAGGATACCTACGCCTACGGCTACGACGCGCAGAGCGGCGAGTTCGGCAACCTGGTGTCCAAGGGCATCATCGACCCGACCAAGGTTGTGCGCATCGCGCTGCAGGATGCTTCCTCGATTGCAGGCCTCTTGATCACGACCGAAGCGATGGTCGCCGAGTTGCCGAAGAAAGAAACTGCACCCGCCATGCCACACGGTGGCGGCATGGGCGGCATGGGCGGTATGGACTACTGAGCGGCAGAACGTCACGATCACAGCGAGGGCTCGGGGGGTACCCGGGCCCTCATTGTCTTGGATGGCGGCCTCTTGGGCGGATCGCACCCGATTCGCGATCATCTGCCAGCCGGATGAGGTTTGCGACAGGCCCACCATTCCCGTGACCTGGTACCGCTCAAGCTTCCAAGTGCCTTCGGCTGGAGCGGATATGGTTGTACGAGGTCGTCGATCTCAGGCGGAAGCTGCGGGGTGGATCCGCCAATAGCAACTGCTTGCTGAGGGTACGCGACACTTATAAGATCTGACAGATTCGAGGAAGAGTAGATATCCAACCCGACGCAGAAGGTAACGGCTCAAGCTTTAACGGGCAGGCTCTCGACAATGGGCGAACACCATCAGCTTGCCGCACTCAAAGACGAGCGTCGCGTCCAGGGCCAGCGCACCATCGAACAGGGCACGCGCGCCGCGCAAGGCTCTAATCACCGCTGATGAAACTTCAGTGGCATTGTCAACTTGATCAGACAAATCAGCGTTAGGAAAGATGATGGCCAGCGACGATAAGAAAGTTAAAACTAATCCCGCTCAAAAAAATGAGCTCCCTCCGAAGAGTAAAGGCACTTCAGGTGTAGACCTATCCAAGGCTGAGGGCGGCGAGATAGCTGCCGACTTACCCTCGGGCTATAGCAGGGGCGAGCGCCAGAAACCGGTTTCTAAAGCTTATAAGGATAACTGGAACGTGATTTTCGCGAAGAAAAAAAAGCGATAATTCGCGTAATGGAGCATGTGTAGCCGGTGTAGCGGTAGCCCAGCGCGGTCAGGCGCTCCTTAAACGCACTGATGATGTCGAGATGGCGCGATGCAAACTGGAGCATCACGGCATCGAATGAGTCATCGGCAAACGGCAGCGTATGAGCATCCCAGACATGGGCTTGGATCGTGGGGTGGGTCTGTTTGCCCCGATCCGGCCGGCCAATACTTTAGAATGGTGGGAGAATGGTGGGCGCGGCTGGGATCGAACCAGCGACCCCTACGATGTCAAGGTAGTGCGCCCGCTGAGCTACGCGCGCCTGCGTCCGCGCATGACAGGGTCATGCGCAGGATCAAGCTGCTGCCATTGCGTGCAGCAATCCTCCCATTGCCAACCGGCTAATCAGATCCGCCAGTTCGTCCACAAATGGGTCGTCAACGGTGATACCGAACGGCTGCTGTGAAAACAGCTCGCGATTACGGACGAAAATGCTGCATTGGCCCATTAGCCAGATGGCGCCACATAGGGCAGTGCGGTCCTGGATGCCTGCCGGCAGGAAGCGGCGCACAAGATCGATCACCGTTGTCAGGTACGGTGCCGAATTGGTCGCCATAAATTTCCGAAAGACCTTCGTGGGATGCATACTCTCCCAGGCGAACATACGAACATAGCGGCTGACGTCGTCTCGAAACAGCAGTGGTCGCAGCTGCTGGTGCACAAATTGGCGCAAAGCCTCATCGCGAGGAAGGGTCCTGAGTTTCTCCGGATCGAACCCCTCCTGCTTCGTAAGCGTTTCGAAGGCCACCTTTAGGACTTCGAGGTACAATCCGTCCTTTCCCTTAAAATGGTAATTTATGGCTGCCTGATTGACCCGAGCTTTAGTGACAATGTCGCGGACGCTCGCGCGCTCGAATCCCTGTTCCGCAAAAAGGTCAGCGGCCGCCTTCACCAGAGACCGCTTAGTATTTTCGGCTGGACGGGTCATTTTTCCCCCATTCAAACGGTCGTTTGAACCGAAGCGATAATCCACCATCTGCCCAAATGCAATGTCTGGCAGGAGCTTTTCTGCCATTGACCGTCATAATTTCGCCTAAAACGGTCGTTTGAAATTAACTCGATCGTATGAAATGGTCGTTTATATTCGCCTTAGGGATCCATGGTCAGGAGGTCTTCCATGCTCAAGCGGACGTCGAGGTTCGTCCTAGAGGTGCTGCCGTTCCTGCTCTCGGTGCTGATCGCCGCTGTCTTGGTGCCGGGGGTCCTCTACTCGCGAGCTCATGGATTGGAGACTGGCGTCGGCCAAGACATCTCCGCCAGCCAAAAAGCCTCACCATCGGTCCGCCATAACGACGCGGTGCTGCCAGCAGGGGCAGCCGCTAGCAAGCTGGGCTACCGGTAATCGGGAGGAGGCTGAGATGCAGCTGCAAAATACGACTAAGTTCCACGCCCCATTTCCCTGGTGGAAACTGCTCGTGATGGTCATGCCCGCTTCGTATCGACCCGAACTCCATTACATGCGTGGGCCAGGGCCAAAGTGGCACGAGAAACATTCTCTCCCGGAGTCCCGTCAGACTTCCGTCGTTTCCGGCCCGCCAAGCTGAACCCAACCGCTGAGACGCCCCTTGAAAGGCCTGCGCCACATCCCATGTACCATCCAATTGGATGGCTATTGGATGGTGCCAGGATGGCCGGCAACGTGCAGGAACTGCGACCCAAGGCGGCAGATACCGAGAAGATCACGATAAATCTCGGCTATGTCGACCTGGGCCGCATCGATCTGATGGTACAGGAGGGGTTCTACTCGAACCGCACGGACTTCATTCGTACCGCAGTTCGCAACCAACTCGAACGGCACGCCGAGGTGGTCAAGCAATCCACGGCCCGAAAGAGCCTGGAACTCGGTCTGCGGCACTACACGCGGGACAATCTCGAAACGGTGCGAGCGGCCGGGGAGACGCTCCACATCCATGTGCTGGGGCTCGCCAGCATTGCGATGGATGTTACGCCCGAGCTTGCTCGCGCCGCAATTGCTTCAGTCAGCGTACTGGGAGCGCTCCACGCCAGCGCGGCCGTCAAGGCTGCTCTAGCCGACAAGATGGTGTGAGGGCCCTCATCGCTCGGGCCCCTCCGACGTGATCCGTGGGTGAGCCAGGCGCCATCGCTCTCGCCAGCGACATACACCGGAGACAGGTTGGGCTTCCTCGCGAGGACGCTCGAGTTGTTTCCGAGCACAGGAAGCTCTGGATATGAACGATTTTCCGCACCCCGACAGCATGATCGAGGCGACCCGCCTGACGCGCGCCGGCCGGCTCGCCGAAGCAACGGCGCTCCTGCAACGCCTGCTTCGAGGCGACGCCGCACCGGATGGTGCCGGCGGAGCCACTATGGAATCCGCGGCCGCACCTGCCGGACGACCCACTCGCCTCATCGACGTGACGCCTCATGCGATCGAGGCGACGGTTCGCCAGCCATCTTCTCCCATGGGGGAAGAGACCCTCGCCGGCGCAGGCATCATGCACGCCGCCCGGCCGCGCATCCCCGAGGCGCTGCGCAGCTTGCTCGAGCGGGTCAAATGGGTGGGCTCCGGACTGGGGTTGTCCGGCTTGGGAAAGCCGTTTGCGGTGCCCACGCCCGACATCGTGCCGGACGGTGGACAGTTCCTTGCACGCTCTTACAGCAACCACGCAGGAAGCCGTGCTTACAAGCTCTACATTCCCAGCGGCTATCACGGGCAGGCACTCCCCCTGATCATCATGCTGCACGGCTGCACCCAGTCGCCCGACGACTTCGCCGCGGGTACGCGCATGAATGCGATCGCCGAGGAACGCACCTGCCTGGTCGCATATCCAGAACAGCCCGCCGCCGCCAATGCCTCGAAGTGCTGGAATTGGTTTCGCCCGAGCGACCAGCAGCGTGGCCATGGCGAACCTTCGCTGATCGCGGGCATCACCGGCCAAATCATGCGCGACTACTCGGTCGACCCCCAACGCGTCTATATCGCCGGCCTTTCGGCCGGAGGCGCGGCCGCCGCCATTATGGGAATGACCTACCCCGATCTCTACGCCGCGGTGGGCGTGCATTCCGGCCTCGCCTGCGGCGTCGCGAGCGATCTTCCGTCCGCATTCGCCGCCATGCGCCAGGGCGCGGGCGGCATGCCGATGGCTGAAGGACGCGGACGGATTATTCCCGCCATCGTGTTCCATGGAGATCATGACACCACGGTCCACCCCCGCAACGGCGATCACGTCATCGTGCAGTCGAAGATTACTTCGAGCCTGCAGACAGACATGCATCATGATCGGGTACCGGGGGGACATGCCTACACCCGCACCGTCCACACCGACGCGGGCGGGCGGGCAATCTTCGAGCAGTGGGACATCCACGGAGCCGGCCACGCGTGGTCAGGTGGCAGCCCCTCGGGAACGTACACCGATCCGCGAGGCCCCGATGCCGCGCGTGAGATGCTGCGCTTCTTTCTCGACCACCCGCGCCCCACGGCCGCGCCGCAGGGGACGTAGGGGCCACCTGGCGCCACGAGGGCTTCCCGGGGCCGCAAACACGGGCGCACCTGAAGATGCTCGCCTACTCGGATTTTGATTCAGCGACCCTGGTGCCGTTTCGCCCCTCAATCGGGTTGCACAGGCATGAGTAGGCCGCCGAAAACGATTCAGAACGGGAGGCGAACAAAGTCCACGGTTTTTCCACGGGTCGGTGCGTTCTGTTCGTGTGTCGTTCCGTATCGAGTTGCCGAATTGCGCCGCGTGCTCCGACGTCAAATCCCTTTGTTTTCTGGGTTTTTTCTGGTGCTGCCGGTCAGGATTGAACTGACGACCTCTCCCTTACCAAGGGAGTGCTCTACCACTGAGCTACGGCAGCGCGATTGGGGCTCGGGCGAATAGAATATGAGCAAAGGGCTCGAAGCCGCGGCGATCCTTGCCACAGGGTTCTTGGGGGCGCAAGTTCGCCCGGGCACACCGTTGGGCGCGCAGCGGGCATTTGCTGGACCCCGCTGCTTCGCTTCCGACCGGGTCCGATGATTGGCATGGCTGAATCCCACAAGAAAACGAAACGAGCGGCCCGGGATGCGCGTTTAGCAGCGGCGCTGCGTGAAAATCTCAGGCGCCGCAAGGCCAAGGCGCGGGCGCGCGAGGGCGCCGCAGCCCTCTCGCGCGAAACCGAAGCCGGCCGCGAGGGCGCCGGCGCGGAACGAAAAAATAGGACTCGATCCGAATAATCGGGCCGAGTTCCCGAGTTTTGCCGCAATGAGGGCGGCGCTCTACCGGCGGGTCTCTTAAGGAAAGCGGGGCGGAACATGGATCGCATCAGGATCGTCGGCGGCCGGCCGCTGCGCGGCACAATTCCCATCTCGGGGGCGAAGAACGCCACCCTGCCGCTGATGATTGCGAGCCTGCTCACCGAGGAGACGCTAGTGCTCGAGAACGTGCCCCGGCTTGCCGACGTGAGCCAGTTGCAGCGCATCCTCGGCAACCACGGCGTCGACATCATGCTCAACGGCAAGCGCTCGGGGGAGGGCGAATACCAGGGCCAGACACTGTCGCTCTCGGCCAAGAACATCGTCGACACCACCGCGCCCTACGAGCTCGTCTCCAAGATGCGGGCGAGCTTTTGGGTCATCGGGCCGCTACTCGCCCGCATGGGCGAGGCGCGGGTGTCGATGCCGGGCGGCTGCGCGATCGGCACGCGCCCGGTCGATCTGCTCATCATGGCGCTGGCGCGGCTCGGTGCTGACATCGAGATCGAGGGCGGGTACGTCATCGCCCGCGCCGCGAAGGGCCTCAGGGGCGGCGAGATCCGCTTCCCCAAGGTGACGGTCAGCGGCACCCATACGGCGATCATGGCGGCCTCGCTGGCGCGCGGTTCGAGCCTGGTCGAGAACGCCGCCTGTGAGCCGGAGATCGTCGATCTCGCCGACTGCCTCAACAAGATGGGGGCGCGCATTTCCGGCGCCGGGACCCCGCGAATCGTGATCGACGGCGTGGCTCGGCTCGGCGGGGCGCGCCACCGCGTCCTGCCCGACCGCATCGAGACCGGCACCTACGCGATGGCGGCGGCGATGACCGGCGGGGAAGTGCTGCTCGAAGGCGCGCGTCCCGAGTTGCTGCAATCCGCGCTCGACCTCTTGGTCGAGGCCGGCATCGGCGTCACCGCGACCAATGAAGGCGTGCGCATTTCGCGCAACGGCAGCGCGATCGCGCCGGTCGAAGTCTCGACCGCGCCGTTCCCCGGCTTCCCGACGGACCTGCAGGCGCAGTTGATGGCGCTGATGGCCTGCGCCAATGGGGTTTCCCGCATCACCGAGACCATTTTCGAGAACCGCTTCATGCATGTGCAGGAGCTGGCCCGGCTCGGCGCCCGCATCCGGCTCCACGGCGAGACGGCGACCATCGAGGGCATCGAGCAGCTCAAGGGGGCGCCGGTGATGGCGACCGATCTGCGCGCCTCGGTCTCGCTGGTGATCGCCGGGCTTGCGGCCGAGGGCGAGACCATCGTCAACCGCGTCTATCACCTCGACCGCGGCTTCGAGCGGCTGGAGGAAAAGCTCGGTCGCTGCGGGGCCCAGATCGAGCGCCTGAGTGGCTGAGGGATGCTGCGCCCGCACACTGCCGAACGAAATCCCGCTACTTGTACAAACCTTGCTTTTCGGAGCACCAAACGTACCCCTCCCGCCGCTCGCTTCGCTCGCGGGGGGAGGGGAACAGGCTGAGCTTGCGGCGCAGGCGGCTCTTGCGGGAGCCGGGGGGCGTGGCTACCTACCTCGACAGACGGTTTCGGCGTCGGGCTCGGCCATGGATCTCCTCAAGCTCATTGCGCTCGACAAGGATGACGTCGAGGTCATCTCGACCCACCTGCAGGACGCGGTGTGCAAGGTCGGCGATATCGTGTGGCGGCCGGCCGAGCGCCGGGTGGTCCTGGGCCTCAACCGGTTCGATTGGGAAGCGGCGATCGATGCGGCCCCGAACTTCCGCCGCCGGCGCACGGCCTTGCGGTTCGATCGGGTGATCGCGGTCAAGTGCCGGAACATTTCGCGCGAGGATCCCGAAGCGGTGTTGAACCTGCTCGCGGTCGAGTTCGCCGAGGATAGTCCGCCCGCCGGTTTCATCACCCTGGTATTCTCCGGCGACGCCGCCCTGCGGCTCCATGTCGAGTGCCTGGAAGCCGAGCTCGCCGACCTCGGCCCGGTGTGGACGACGGCAGCTTGTCCTAACCATCCTCTCAACGCGTGATCGGCTCGGGGTTGACTGAGCGGTCGATGGCGCGCCATTGACCGGCGTCGCCCCCGGGATGCCCGATGCCGATCCGCCTTGACGCCAGCGCGCCGGATTTCGCCGAGCGCTTCCAAACATTTCTCCGGGCCAAACGCGAGACGGCCGAGGACGTCGAGGCGACGGTGCGCGCGATCCTCGCCGATGTCGCCCAGCGCGGCGATACGGCATTGATCGAGCTCAGCCGCAAATTCGACGGCGTCGATCTCGAAGCGCTCGGATTGCGCGTCGATCCCGACGAGATCGAAGCGGCGGGAGACGCCTGCGAGCGCGAGGCGCTCGATGCGCTGAAATTCGCGCGCGACCGCATCGAGGCCTATCACCGCCGGCAGCTCCCGACCGATGAGCATTTCGTCGATGCGCTGGGCGTCGAGCTGTCCTGGCGCTGGACCGCGATCCAGGCGGTCGGCCTTTACGTTCCGGGCGGCACCGCGGCCTATCCGTCTTCGGTGCTGATGAATGCAGTTCCGGCCAAGGTCGCCGGAGTGCCGCGAATCGTGATGACGGTCCCGGCGCCGGGCGGGAAGCTCGATGCACTGGTGCTTGCCGCGGCGAAGCTCGCCGGCGTCGACGAGGTCTTCCGGGTCGGCGGCGCGCAGGCGATCGCGGCGCTCGCCTACGGCACCCGCTCGATCGCGCCGGTCGCGAAGGTGGTCGGACCCGGCAACGCCTATGTGGCCGCGGCCAAGCGGCTGGTTTTCGGCACGATCGGCATCGACATGATCGCGGGGCCCTCCGAGGTGCTGATTCTGGCCGATGGCGACGGCAATCCCGATTGGATCGCGGCGGATCTCTTGGCCCAGGCCGAGCACGATGTTTCGGCGCAGCCGATCCTCGTCACTCAGGACGCCGCGCTGGCGCGGGCGGTCGAGGCGAGTATGGCGGCGCAGCTCGAGACGCTGCCGCGCGGCTCGGTCGCGGCCGCCGCATGGCGCGACTTCGGGGCCGTCATTCTCGTGCGCGAGCTCGATGCCGCCGTGCCCCTGATCGATGCCATTGCGCCCGAGCATATCGAGATCGTGGCTGGCGATCCCGAGCGGCTCGCGGCACAGATCCGCAACGCCGGCGCGATTTTTCTCGGGCCCCATACCCCCGAGGCGATCGGCGATTATGTCGCGGGATCCAATCACGTGCTGCCGACCGCGCGCTCGGCGCGGTTTTCCTCGGGACTGGGCGTGCTCGACTTCATGAAGCGAACCTCGATTCTCAAGCTCGGCGCCGATGCGCTTGCAAAGCTCGGGCCCCCGGCGATCGCGCTCGGCCGCGCCGAAGGGCTCGAGGCGCACGCCCGCTCGGTTGCGATTCGCCTCAACCGGCGATGAGCCCCGGCTCGAACCGGCGCCGCCTCGTCGCGGTAACGCTCGATGAAGCCTCGATCGGCCGCTCCACGCCCGATATCGAGCACGAGCGCGCGGTCGCGATCTACGATCTCATCGAGCAGAACCTGTTCGCGCCGACCGGCCACGACGGCGGTCCCTACGCGCTCCATCTCGGCATCACCGAGAATCGCCTGGTGTTCGACGTGCGGCACGCCGACGGTGCGCCCGTCATCGTTCACATGCTCTCGCTGACCCCGTTCCGCCGCATCGTGAAGGACTATTTTCTCATCTGTGACAATTACTATCGCGCCATTCGCACCGCGACCCCGAGCCAGATCGAGGCGATCGACATGGGTCGCCGCGGCCTGCACAACGAAGGCTCGGAACTGCTGATGGAGCGCCTCAAGGAGAAGATCGAGATCGATTTCGACACCGCGCGGCGCCTGTTCACCCTGGTTTGCGTCCTGCACTGGAAAGGATAGGCGAGATGGCCGCGGCAGGGCGCACGCTCAAGCCGCATGCGGTGCTGTTCGCCTGCGGCTTGAATGCGATCCGCTCGCCGATGGCGGCGGCGCTGTTCCGGCAATTGTTCGGCCGCACCGCGTACGTCGGCTCGGCCGGCGTGCGCAAGGGCGAGCTCGACCCCTTCGCGGTCGCGGTCATGGACGAGATCGGGCTCGACATCCACCGGCACCGGCCGACCACGTTCGAGGAGCTCGAGGAATGGGAGGGGCTCAATTTCGACGTGATCGTGACGCTCTCTCCGGAAGCGCATCACCAGGCGCTCGAGCTCACCCGCACGCTGCCGGTCGAGGTGGAATATTGGCCGACCCCGGATCCCTCCGCCGCCGCCGGCAGCCGCGAGCAGCGGCTCGGTGCCTATCGCGAGGTGCGCGAACAGCTCATGGAACGCATCAAGGCGAGGTTCGCCTGGCGCCCGGGAGGAAACGAGTGAGATGTCCCAATGCGCTCGTCGTCCCGGGGCCGAGCGAAGCGAGGAAACCCGGGACCCATGCACACCTACGGGCCGTTCGGTGTTCATGGATTCCGGCTCTCCCGCTTCGTGCTCGGCCGGAATGACATGGCAAGCCGCACCGGAGAGCCGAAGTGTTGTGAAAGCCCGGCGTTTCCGCTAGCTTCCGCGCCCATTCGCGGATGCCGAGGACACAGGCTCGGGAGCCGAAGGGCGACCGGCGAACCCGAACATGGATATCGATGGCAAAGGAAGAACTGCTGGAATTTCCCGGTGTCGTGACGGAGCTGCTCCCGAACGCCACGTTTCGCGTCAAGCTCGAGAACGAGCATGAGATCATTGCCCACACGGCGGGCCGCATGCGCAAGAACCGCATTCGCGTGCTGGCCGGGGACAAGGTTCTGGTCGAGATGACCCCTTACGACCTCACCAAGGGCCGCATCACCTATCGTTTCAAATAATCTCGACTTTGGTCGAGGTTCCAACCTCCTGTTCGCACCCTCATGATCGGCCGGCCCAAGCTCGTCCTCGCCTCCGGTTCGCCCCGCCGCCTGTCATTGCTGAACCAGGGCGGGATCGAACCGGATTCGCTGCTGCCCGCCGAGATCGACGAGCTGCCGATGAAGGGCGAACTGCCGCGCGCGCTCGCCACGCGCCTGGCGCGAGCCAAGGCCGAAGCGGCGCTCCAGGCGGTACGGCTCGACGAGGAATTGCGCGGATCGTTCATCGTCGCCGCCGATACCATCGTAGCGGTCGGGCGCCGCATCATGCCGAAGGCGGAGATGCTCGATGAGGCCGCCGCGTGCCTGCGGCTGCTGTCCGGTCGCAATCATCGCGTCTACAGCGCGGTGTGCCTGGTCACCCCCAAGGAGAGCTTTCGCCAGCGTCTGGTCGAGACCCGCGTGCGCTTCAAGCGCCTGTCGAAGGAGGAGCTCGAGGCCTATCTGGCGTCCGGCGAATGGCGCGGGAAGGCCGGCGGCTACGCGATCCAGGGGCTTGCCGGCGCCTTCGTGGTGAAAATCGTGGGCTCGTACACCAACGTGGTCGGCTTGCCGCTGCAGGAGACGGTCGCGCTGCTGTCGGGCGAAGGCTATCCGGTGCATTTCGGCTGGCTCAACGCGGTGTGAGGCGCTTCGATCCTTCGAGGCTCACCCGACCTCGTCGGGTTAGCACCTCAGGATGACGTTGACCGAGGAGGTCTCCATTGAATCTGGCGCTTTGGCTCGAGCGCGCGGGCAAAAGCCACGGCGACCGGCCGGCGATCGGATATGGCCGGCGTGTGCACCGCAATTACGCTGAGCTCGCCGGGCGCGCGGCGCGGCTCGCCGGCGCGCTGCGGCAAGCGTTCGGGCTTGCCGCAGGCGATCGCGTCGCCATCATCGCCAAGAACTCGCCCGAGTACGTCGAGCTGATGTTCGGCAGCTGGCATGCCGGCCTCGTGGCGGTGCCGGTCAACGCCAAGCTGCATGGTCGCGAATGCGGCTTCATCCTCGAGCATTCCAGCGCGCGCGCCTGCTTCATGTCCGCGGGGCTGGACGCGGAGATCGCGCCGCACGCGCCCAAAAATCTGGAGCGGCTCGTCACCATCGGCAGCAGCGAATACGCGGCGCTGCTCGCGGCCGACCCGATGCGCTGCGCCGAGGTCGCCGACGACGCACTGGCATGGCTGTTCTACACCTCGGGCACGACCGGCCGCCCCAAGGGCGCGATCCTCACCCATCGGGTGCTCGCGATGGCGGCGCATGCGTACTTGAGCGAAGTCGATGCCACCGCGCCCGGCGATCCGCTGCTTCACGCCGCGCCGATGAGTCACGGCTCGGGCCTCTATATGATCCCGGCACTCGCGCGGTTCGGCGTCAACGTGGTGCCGGAATCGGTGGGCTTCGAACCCGAGGAGATCTTCCAGCTGATCGAAGCTTGGCCGCGCGCCTCGATGTTCGCCGCGCCCACGATGGTCAAACGCCTGGTCGATTGTCCGGCCGAATGCCGGGCCGAACACATTCGCACCATCGTTTGGGGCGGCGCGCCCATGTATGTCGAGGACACCAAGAAGGCGCTGGAACGATTCGGCCCGCGGCTGGCGCAGATCTACGGCCAGGGCGAGAGCCCGATGACGATCAGCACGCTCTCGCGTGAGGAGATCGCGGCTCGCGGCGATCCGCGCTGGCTCGACCGGCTGGCGTCCGCCGGCCGGCCGTATGCGTGCGTCGAAGTCAAGATCGCCGACGCGGAGGACCGCGAGCTGCCGACCGGCGAGACCGGGGAGATTCTGTGCCGCGGCGACGTGGTGATGCCGGGTTATTGGCGCGACCCGGAAGCGAGCGCGGCAACGCTGCGCGGCGGCTGGCTGCACACCGGCGACGTCGGCGCGCTCGACGCGGAGGGCTATCTCACGCTCAAGGACCGCTCCAAGGACATGATCATCTCCGGCGGCTCCAACATCTATCCGCGCGAGATCGAGGAAGTGCTGCTCAAGCACGAGAACGTGCGCGAGGCCTCGGTGATCGGCAGGCCGGATCCGGAATGGGGCGAGATCGTCGTCGCCTATGTGGTAGGGACCGCCAAGCGCGCGGAACTCGATGCCCTGTGCCTTGGCTCGATCGGGCGCTTCAAGCGGCCGAAGGATTACGTGTTCGTCGAGAGCCTGCCGAAGAACAACTACGGCAAGATTCTCAAGACCGAGCTGCGCGCGCTCGATGCGAAACGGAAAGGATAAAATATAAATAGCAATCTCCGACCGTCATCCTGAGGTGGCCGCGAAGCGGCCCCTCGAAGGACGGCCAGCCACGGAGCTGCATCCTTCGAGGCTCGGCTCTTCGCGCCTCGCACCTCAGGATGACGCCGAAAAAGGGGACACGGCATGCCGGATCGGCTCGAGGGCAAAGTCGCGATCGTGGTGGGCGCCGGATCGATCGGTCCCGGCTGGGGCAACGGCAAGGCGACGGCGGTCGCCTTCGCGCGCGAGGGTGCGAGCGTGCTGTGCGTCGACGTCAACCCGGCGGCCGCCGCGGAGACCGCCGGACTCATTCAGGCGGAAGGCGGCAGCGCGGTCGCGCACCGCGCCGATGTCACCAAGGCCGACGAGGTCGCCCGCATGGTCGAGACCTGCCGGGACCGCTATGGCCGCATCGACGTGCTCGACAACAACGTCGGCATCGCCGAGCTCGGTGGCGTGGCCGAGATTTCCGAAGCGGATTGGGATCGCGTCCTTGCCGTCAATCTCAAGAGCGCGTTTCTGACCATGAAGCATGTGATTCCGATCATGGACGCGCAGGGCGGCGGCTCGATCATCAACATCTCCTCGATCGCGGCGATCCGCTACACCGGCCTGCCGTACTCGACCTATTACGCCTCCAAGGCGGCGCTCAGCCATCTCACCCGCACCACCGCGGTCGAATACGCGAAAAAACGCATCCGCGTGAACGCGATCCTGCCCGGCCTGATGAAGACGCCGATGGTCGAGAAGGCGTTCGGCTTCGCGCGCGCGTACGGCGCCGCCGACGTCGAGGAGATGTGGCGGGTGCGCGACGCGCAGGTGCCGATGGGGTTCGGCGGCGACGCCTGGGACGTCGCCTGGGCGGCGGTCTATCTGGCGAGCGAGGAAAGCCGCTACGTGACCGGCATCGAGCTTGTCGTCGACGGCGGCATCACGCTCAAATGCAGCTGAGGTTCTGTTACCTCCCCATCGGGGGAGGTCGGCCGGCGGCGCCGGCCCGGTGGGG
>WNGF01005344.1_pt1 | contig 16458 bp, 16 predicted proteins | sample 5400641 | NCBI WGS metagenome assembly WNGF01 (sample SAMN13153371, study PRJNA577476) | soil metagenome | isolation source: 80 cm soil or saprolite under grassland replicate 2 | place: USA:California | collected 2016-06-15
CCATCTCCAGGAGCGGACAGTTGGGGAAGATCCCATGAGCGTTGACCAGAATGTCGATCGCGCCAAGATCTTGTTCGAGCGTCTCGATGGCCTGCTCGACCGCAGCAGAGTTCGAGACGTCCGCGCGGGCGTGCGCCGCCTTGGGCGCGCCCTCGCTGCGCGCGAGTTCCGCGACCTTCGCCGCGGCATCGACGTTCACGTCGACGATGCCAACCTGCGCACCTGCGCGCGCAAGCTCTGCCGCGATCGCCCCACCGAGACGACCAGCACCCGTGAGCATCGCGATGCGGCCACTGAGTTCCATGTGGTTCGATAGTATCGCCCTCCAGCAGGCGCAGACTCACTATCATGAAACGCAAGGCATACGACGGCTACACGTCGTTCCAGTATCTCGAGCGCGGCGTTGACTATCGCGAGTTCGAGCTTGCGAAGCAGATCGGACGTGTTCCGTCGAGGCGCGTCGAGGTGTCCGACGCGCAGGAGCAACGCGTGCAGCGGCTGCTCGAGGAGACGCTGGTTGTCTCGCTCCACGATCACGTCCATGTCGCCCCAGCGGACCTCAGCTTGGTGCACGAATACCGCCAGCAGGGGCGCGAATGGACCGGCTACGAAGGACTGAGCGTCTCAGGCCTCGACGCGGTGTTCGACGCCTTCACGGGCGGCACCGCCACCATCACATCCGCTGCCGGCTGGAAGTGGGACGACGTCATCTTCGACATCGGTATGCGCCTGTCCGACATCGCGCACCAGGACATGCTGGTGCGCGCCGGGACGATTGCCGAAATCCAGGAAGCGAAGCGCAGTGGGAAGATCGCCTTCATTCCGTCCCTCGAGGCCGCGACGATGATCGAGAACGAGATCGACCGGCTCGACGTGCTCTACGGCTTTGGACTCCGCTGCTCCGGCATCGTGTACAGCGAATCGAACGTGCTCGGCAGCGGCCTGCGCGACCGCGGTGACGGTGGTCTGACGGATCTCGGCCGGCAGGCCGTGCGTCGCATGAACAAGCTCGGGATCGCAATCGATCTATCGCATGCGAGCGACCAGACGTGCCTCGACATCATTGCCGCAAGCGACCGGCCAGTGTTCGTCACCCACGCGGGCGCCCGCGCGCTGTGGAATACCAAGCGCATGAAGCCGGACACTGTCCTGCGCGCCTGCGCGGAGCGGGGCGGCATTGTTGGCATCTCGGCGGCGGCCAACACGACGATCACGTATACGGAGCGGCGGCACTCGCTCGAATCGGTCATGGAACACTTCGTCTACTGCGCCGAGCTCGTCGGAATCGACAACGTCGCGTTCGGCCCCGATATCTTCTTCGGCGATCACGTTGGTATGCACGACGTCTTCGCCAAGCAGTTCTCGGTTGCAGCGGCGCGTGGCGGTCTCGAGTTCCAAAAGATCGAGTACGTCGACGGAATCGAGAACCCCGCGGAGTCTTTCCCAAACATCGTTCGCTGGTTCGTCACCCACGACTATTCGGACGGGGATATTCAGAAGGTGATCGGTGGCAACGTTATGCGCGTGCTGGCCACCGTCTGGCTCCGCTGACGAGCAGTTACCAGCGTCCGCGGTGGACCACGGCCTCGTACGACCGGCGCTTCCGCGGGCGGCGCGAGGTTTCCCCTGTTGGCGTGGCCTTGTAGCCCACGGCGATAGCGCCAATTGGCTGGTGGCTGTCCGGGATGCCGTAGGCCGCGCGGAAGGCTGACAGGTCCGTGGCGCCTCGGAGCGCGCTGCCGGGACCACCAACGCCGAAGAAGAGCGCGCCCAGGCCCTCATCCTCGGCCGTCAGCAGGATCAGCATTGCCGCCATGCCCGCGTCAATATCCCAGTACGGCACCGGCCAGCGCGACTCGTCGCGATCGGTCCAGTCCTTGTCCGGCTGCGCGTATCGGTCGAGATAGGCATCCTTGGAAGAGAGGCAGACGATCACCAGCGGTGCCCGAAACAGTTCGGGCAAGCCGTAGGTCTCACGGCGCGTGAGGTCGAAGAAGCGTGCGGTCTCGTCCTTGCCCTCGAGGACGAGGAAAGCCCACCCTTCGATATTACTAGCGGACGGCGCTCGCACCGCGTTCCTGAGCATGCGGTCGACGGCATGAGGCGGAATCGGGCGATCCTCGAAGCTGCGGACCATCCGGCGCCTCGCGACCACCTGCTGGAAGTCCATGTCTGTTAGCTCGCCTGCTGATCGTGCAGCACGACGCAGCTCTCCTTCGACCAGTGCACCTGTACGGCGTCGCCTTCGGACCAGCGGCGGCCGGACACGTTTGGGGCCTGCGCGATGAGTCGCTGGCTGTTGGGCAACACCAGGTCGTACCGCAGGAAAGAGCCAGTAAACGTCGTACGCGCAATACGTGCGTCGAACAGGTTGTCCTGGCCGGTCTCGGGCACCGGACCGCCAAGGTAAATGTTCTCCGGGCGGACGGAGATCGCGACGGAGCTGTCTGGCGATCGGGCGATCCCCGCGACCCGGAGTCGCAGCCCTTGCCAGTCGACCGTCGTGTCGGCGCCGTCCACGCCAAGCAACGTGCTGTCGAGCAGATTCGTATCGCCAATGAAGGTCGCGACGAAACGCGTCACCGGACGCGAGTAGATCTCCTCGCTCGAAGCGACCTGCTCAAGGCGTCCCTGGTTCATCACCGCGATGCGATCCGACATTGTGAGCGCTTCACTCTGATCGTGCGTCACATACAGGAAGGTGATGCCAACGCGCTGCTGGATCGCCTTGAGCTCCAGTTGCATTTGCAGGCGCAGCTTGAGGTCCAGCGAGCCGAGCGGCTCGTCCAGCAGCAGGACTGACGGCTCGTTGATCAGCGCGCGAGCGATCGCGACGCGCTGCTGCTGCCCGCCACTCAACTGCCTGATGCGCCGGTTCTCGAACCCGCCAAGCTCGACGAGCTGCAGCACCGCTCGGACGCGATCGTTGATCTCCGACCTGCCCAACTTACGCTTGACTCGGAGACCGAAGGCGACGTTGTCGAAGACGTCCAGGTGCGGGAACAGCGCGAGTTGCTGGAAGACGAGATTGGTGTCGCGGCGGTAAGCGGGCATGTCATTCACCACGCGCCCAGCGATACGGATGTCACCCTCGTCCGGGTACGCAAACCCCGCGACCATTCGCAGCGTCGTAGTCTTGCCGCATCCGCTCGGGCCGAGGAGAGAGAAGAACTCGCCTTGCTCGATACTGAGCGAGACGCTGTCGACGGCGACATGATGGCCGAAGCGCTTTGTCACATTGCGCAGCTCGACCGCCGGCGCGCGGCTCGCCAGCTCGCGGTCTGTCACCTGCGCGCCAGCATCCGCCGCGCTTCCTGCGTCTTCAGAATCGGCACCAGCACGAGGACCAACACGACCGTCAGCGCGATCAATAACGTCGAGAGCGCTGCAAGCGTCGGGTTCTGCTGCTCCTGGACGTACAGGAACATCTCGATTGGCAATGTGTTGTTCGCCGGTCGCACGAGGAACAACGAGGTCTCGAGCTCATCGAACGACATCATGAACGCGAATACGGCTGACACGACAAGCCCCGTCCGGAGCTGAGGCAGCGTTACACGAAAAAAGCTCTCGATTGGACTGCAACCAAGATCCTGTGCCGCTTCTTCCTGTGACCGATCGATGTTGTACATGACAGCGGTCATGATCGAGATGACGAAGGGCAGCCCGAGCAAGGAGTGCGCGATGATGAGTCCGAGAACACCACCGTACAGTCCAACGCGAATATAGAGGAGGAACAAGGCCGCCCCAAGCGCGATCCGCGGCACCAGCACCGGGGCGAAAAAGAATGAGCGGAGGAAACTCTGACCAGTGAAGCGCCAACGGATGAGGACGCGCGCGGACATCGTGCCGAGCACCAGTGCAAGCGCCATCGCGCCGAGTCCCACCAGTACCGAGTTGGCGAACGCGCCGCGAAAACGCGGAACGGACAGCGCGTTCTCGTACCAGCGAAGCGAGAATCCCTGCGGCGGGAACACGTTGTACGAGGCGCTGTTGAACGAATTCACAATGACGAAGATGATTGGCGCGAGCATGTACAGGCCGACGAGCGCCAGTCCGACGGCGAACACGACGTTCAGCGGATCGGGCGCGTGCCTTCTCACGATTCCTGCTCCTGCGGCGCGCGATAAACAAGGCGGAACAACTGGTTGGACAGGAAGATCATGAGCAACGTCATCGCCAGAAGAACGATGCCCATAACCGCCGCGAGCGGCCAATCGCGGCTCACGATTCCCTCGTAGATCGCGCGCGGGAGCACCAGCACCCGACCTCCGCCAAGGATGGCGGGGGTCGCGAACGCACTCACGGCGAGGACGAAGGTCGTCTGACCACCCGCGAGGACACCGGGCAGCGACAGCGGCCAGGTCACGCGGCGGAACGTCTGCCAGCGGCTCGCGCCGAGGTCATTAGCTGCCTCTTTCAGTGTCGGATCCATCTGGTTCAGGACACTGATCATCGGGAAGACCGCGAACGGCAGCAGCACGTGCACGAGCGCAATCGTTACGCCTTCAACGTTGTAGATCAAACGGACAGGCTGCTCGACGATGTGCAGCCCCATCAGAACGTAGTTCGCAAAGCCCGAATCGCCGAGTAGCACGACCCAGCCAAACGCACGTATGACCACACTCGTCAGGAGGGGCGAAAAGATGAGGATGTACAGGAGCACCGTGATACCTGGCTGCTTGATCCGCGTGATGCCGTACGCCGTGGGGTAGCCGATCACAACGGCGAGCAGTGTCACCACAGTGGCGAGCTGCAAGGATCTGCCAACGACATCCCAGTAGAACGGATCGCTGAAGAACCGTCCATATGCGTCAAAGGTCAGGTTGTAAATGATGCGCGCACCGTCAAAGAAAAAGGCGCTGAAAGAAAACAGAAACACGATCGGCAGCACGAACGCCAGCAGGAGCAGCAGGACCGTCGGCGTGAGCAGCGCCGCAAGCGTGGCGAGACGACGTTGGCGTCGGCGTCGGCCTGACGCGTCGGTACGTGATCGGACGAAGTACGTCGTCGTGCTCGATGGCATCAGGTCGTTGCGAGCCATGAGGCGACGTCGCTCTGTGCGCGATGCGTGCCTCAGATCGCAAGTCATCGCCTCACGGTCGCAGCGTCTACATGACCGCCTTGACGTCCCGGTCCCAGCGCCTGCGCCACTCCGCGTCGCGATCGGCCGCGGTGTCCCAGTCTACCTGGATTGCGTTCTCGATGGCCTTGGGCTCGAACGCCGGGTCAGCCTGCAAGTCGGCTGACAACTTCACGTCTCCGCGCGCGGGAATCGACTTGGTGAGGTCGCAGTAGCGGCCCAGGGTCGTAGCGTCCAGGTACTGATTGATGATGTCGGAGGCGACGTCGATCTGACGCTGCGTCGACCCCTTGACGATCTGGAAGTACAGCGGGAATGCCTCCTGCCCCTCCTTGGGGATTGTGTATCCGACGGGTGCTCCCTCTTCCTTCTCCCAAACGCGCTGCTGCGAGCTGAACCATGGCGCGATCCAGGCGTCGCCGCGGACGATCGGATTCTTCACGTCCTCATTCGAGCCGCCGAACGCCAGGAACTGCTTGTCCTGCGCCGCCTTAGTGATTGCCTTCCAGGCTTCCTCGTCCACTTTCGCGCTGCCACCCATCGCATACGCGATCGGAAGCAGCAGGAGGTTGAACCCGTAGTCGAACGCGACCACCCTGCCCTTGTATGTCGGATCCAGCAGGTCGAGCCACGACGTCGGCGGCTGCTTGACCATGTTCTTGTTGTAGATGAGGCCGATCGCGCTCATTCCCCAGCCGATGCCCTTGTTCTCGGGACGTTTGAATCCGGGGAAGATACCCTTCATGTTCGGGATCTTCGATTCGTCCAGACTCACCCACATGTCGTCCTTCGTGCCCTTCACCGTCGCGTCGACGTTGTAGAAGCCGAAGTTAATGAGGGGTTTGTTGGGATCCGCTTCCTTCGCCGCGACCATCTTTGGATAGGTGACCGCGTTCGTGCCCTCGTACAGCTCGACTTTCACTTTCGGGTGGGCTTGCTCATAGGCCGGGACCACCTCGCGCGGGACGACGCCCTGGCCGCCGCCGACCCAGATGAAGTGCGTCAGATTGACCTCTTCCGAGGTGCTGCCGCCAAAGCCGGGCGCACAGGCCGAGCTGAGCGCCGACAGAGTCCCGGCGCCCGCGGCGAGGAGTCCGAGGGCGCCGGCCCTGGCCAGAAGCTCACGACGCGAAATGGCTTGGCTGGATGGTTCAACGGTCATATGCGCCTCCTTTGGTCCCACGTCAAAGGATTGTGCGTCAAACCATCAGTGTATCAACGCAGGCTCATTTCGGAATTACGGCGAAAGCAGAAGCGACTGCGCCTGTGGCGGCTGGCATCGCTGCCGACCTGTTGACGCTGCACTTCGCCGTCACGCCCTACTGTCAACTTGCTCGCAAACGTTCTCGGCCGCGTCATCGCAACGGCCGAGTGGCATTATCGCGGGCGTTGACGGGGTTGTCGGAACCAGTTGATCAGGAACCGCTTAACAGCTGAGCAAACCGGACATACTCAATAAATGTGCCGACCTCACCGCCGCGCTGGGCACGTCTGGCCTGCTTGGAGCCGTCGACACGCGGGTATCACGCCTATCGTTCACGTCGAGGCGGCGGCGCGCTCTTGGTAGAACTCCTGGATGTCCTCGTAGACCTGCTTCGGAAATGACAGTTCGCTGTAAACATTGCAGGCTCGCGGATCGTCGGGATGCCGCAGGATGCCTGACATCACAACGCTTGTCTACAAAACTGGACGCGTTAGCGTAGGTTTCTGCGCCGTTTCTACTCAAGGGCCAACTCGGCGGCGAGACAATTTCACAGCAGTCGTCCCCGCGGCGCGCCGCGACCGTTCCAGATGAAAAATCTCGTCCGCGTAGGTAGCGTTGGAACGTGCTCGGGTCGCTCCCACGGTCGCGTTCTTTTTGGTGCATTGAGCCCCCACAGCAGTCTGACCGAGGCCTTGCGCGGTACCATTGCCTGTGGCGGCTGCTGCAGCAGCGACCACGTAGCCGAATCTCGCATCGTTGCAACGCCTGCCTCCGTGCATAGTGGCCAACAACCGGCAAGGGGTGCAGCGTATGCAAGTGCATATCCGCGGTGCTGCGGATTGGATGTGCACAACGCCACCGTCGTGGCGTGTCTCCTCCAGATGGATGCGGACGGCCGGCGCTCGACAGAGATCCGCACGTTCGGAACGACGACGGACGAGTTGCTCGCCCTCGGCGACTGGCTGCGTGCCAACCGCGCCACACACGTCGCGATGGAGGCGACTGGTAGCTATTGGAAACCCGTCTTCAATCTCCTGGAGGGCCAGTTCACCGTCTGGGTCGTCAACGCCGCCCACATCAAAGCCGTGCCTGGCCACAAGACTGACAGTACCGTCCTCTGGTTGTGCGCGTGGACCCGGCAAGGCGGCCGTCGCGGTTGGCCACACCCTTCTCGTCACGGCGTATTACCTGCTACTGCGCCACGACACCTATCGCGATCTCGATCCGTCCCGACTGGACGAACGCCTGAGCAAGCGGACCCAGCAGCGCGCCCTGGCTCAACTTCAGGCACTCGGATTCGACGTGACGCTCACCCACACGACGCCGCGGCGTAGCACCATTTTCAACCGAGCCGACAGGGCCGTGGAGGTGGGCAGCATTTACCCGTGAACGAGTCGCTCGGCCTGCGAAAGACCTTACGGCATGGGTTGACTATGTGCTGTTTATTGTCTTTGGCTGTCTCACGTGGACTTATCCCCGGGCCGCCACACTAGCGCGGGCGCTGGTGCTCTGCCAAAGCCCGCAGCCACAGATCTCGTGGTGCGAACCGCACGACCTCGCGCAGGCCCATGTTGACCAGCAATGCACGCAGAAGCGTCGCCCGCAGGGGACGGCTCCCGCACAGAACACCGTCCCAGTACTCCATCTTGACCTCGGGAAAGTCATTCCACCAGTCATCCGCGAGTGGTTGCGGGTCCAGACTGACACACGGCTCATGCGGGTTTGGCCACGGCTCATCGAAAGCGAAGATCACCAGGTCTTCGCCAGTGGTTGGCTCGTGGACCGGCGAGCCGTCGTCCTCGAACACGTCGCCTTTGACGACGGCGAGAGTCGCCGCGCGCTCGCGGCCCTCGCGCTCAAGTACGGCGCGTACCTGAGAGCGGAGGAATGACGTCCAGCTGACATCGTCCTCGGCACTGGCGAGCACATTGCCCGTCGGCAGGTCAATCAGGCGATAGCCATCGAAGCTGCTGCGCACGTACCGGGGATTCACGGCAGGTCGTCCCACTGGTCACTGACCGTCATGACACTCCAGGCGAGTCCAGGTTGGGACCCAGAATAGACCGAAGATTCGGCAGGCTTCAATCGCCCGCTGAGTTCGTCCCGCTGGATCGTCGTCAGATCCTGGCTTGACTGCACGGTGCGTGCGCTTCAGCTCAGCCAGGATCTGCTTCTCTGGTGCCAAGCTCTTCGTCGGGTGGAATCTCACCCAGGCGATCGAAGATCGCGGGCAACGGGACGTCGATATCGGCGACACTGACGACATCGCTGGCGAGTGCGGCCTGGCTGGATTCAGGCGTCCACACCTCGACCACCGGGTGGCTGTGGTTGGAAATGTTGATGACCCAGACTTCTGGGACGCCAGCGGTGAGGTAGCGTGGAACCTTGACCGTCGTGTCGGTCGTGTAGGTCGAATCGGACACTTCGATAACCAGGCGGCAGTCGGCGGCAGCCGTGTTGCGGAGCCCGCATGGCGCCGATCCTGGTCGGCCGGCGCACAGAGCTCATCGATGGGGAGATCATCGAGATGGCGCCTATCGCTGCTTTGGCGGAGGCGCCGACGATGACGGCCCGACGCGTATCGCGCGGGCAAGTGTCGAGCGCTGGCTGGTGGCCGGCGGTGCGCGCGGCGGACCGCTGAGGCCACGCAACGTCTACGCGCTGCTGCGCTCGGGCGACCTGGTCGCGGCACCGATGGAACCCGCCTGGGCGCTCATCGGCCTGGCCAGCGGCGATCAGCCCCTTGACCGAACGCAGCCTGGGCCTGCTCGAGCGCCCCGAGGAGCCTCCCCGCACGCCCCCGCGATAAGCTGGTCGACCTGGCGCCGCGGCTACGCCGGCGCGCGCGCTGATCGATCGACAGGTTCCCTAAAGCATGCGCAACGCACTGGAGCGCGATCCAGCGCTGGTGCGCACCGGCGCGAGCGCAGCGAGCGCCTACGGCTGGGACTAGCTCGATGCCGGCAATCGCTCGACCTGGCTTCTCGACGCCTACCTCTCGGTCGAGGCTTTCTCCACGCTGCAGCAGCAGCTCAACGCGCTCGATCTGGATGGTACGGCCGAGGAGTCACGTGTCACCGACCCCGTGCTCCTGCGCGTCGTCAACCAGCCGTGGCCATTCCCGCCAAATTATCCGGTTGCGGCCCGGATCGCATGATGTGGGGCACGGACTTCACGCGCATGCGCTGGAAGCCCGGCTCCACGGACCTCGCGCGTCGCGAGCGGTGGCGCTTCTATAGCGACTGTCTGAACTACTTGCGCGACACGAACGAGCTATCGGCTTCGGACAAGGAGAAGATGTTCGGCAAGACAATCCGCCGCGTGCTACGCTGGCCCAAGCCGCGCTCCGGTGAGAGCGCACCGTAAAGCCCCGGGCCTGTGAGCACACGGATGGCGGCGTCATGAGTCAGCCGGCGGCAGCCATCGCCTGCATGTATTCCTGCAGCTCCGTCACCGCGATCACGCGGTTCGACAATGCCGGTCACGATGCCGACAGTAACTTCCTCAGTGCCGTAAGGGCACACTCACTCGCATTGAAGAAGTCCGCTCGTGCCCGAGGGGTCTTGCATCCATCCTTTGCTCCGTCGACTCCGAGCAGGCGATTTTTCGGACTTACGAAATCGACGAGTTGGGGCAGCCGGGCGAGGGCGAGTTGTTCGACCCGAGGAAGTCCCCGTTACCTGAGACCAGCCCGGCGTATCTGAAGCTTGACGTCTCGCCTGGCGCATAGCTCGATGTCGGTATGAGCTAGTTAAACGTCTTGTGGGTCGATATTCCGGGAGCTGGTCCTTCATAGGTGATTGCGTGGCGGATTCGTCGCTGGCGCGGCCGATGTTCGTCCCCTGGCTCGCAACCGTGCCCCTCGGTCGCCTGATATTGCGGTGTCCGAGTGAGTATGAGAGAGGCCGCCACGATTCGACGGGCCATAATGCTGAAACGGACGGCCGGCCGCACACCCCGCCGAGAGGGTCTTCGAGACCGCTCCCGTCGACCGTGCAGGACGGCGAATGGAGCCATGAGGCTGGTCGCTGTGGCGCTGGACATCTCATGTTCGGCTATGTGTTGACTACGCGAGTGGTGGATCAACCGGATCACAGCCAGGTCGCCCGGAGTCGGTCAGGGCCGTGAGCCTGTGTCGCTGCATCCCGTCGAGCCACGCGGCGCTCCTTTCAACGCGGGCCGCGGCTCGGGAGATAGCGGGTAACCCCGCGAGAACGGGTGCTCGAAGGGCCAGTCCCGGGCAAAACTCGTTCGCGTCCCAGCTGCTGCTGGCCACTAGCCGCCCTCGGGAACGCCCGTAGACGTCGTGGGCTGCCGCCACAATCTCATGGTAGCGGCGGCGCCGGAGGCGTATCATGGGCGGCAGCGTCAGCACACGAGTACCAGATGCGCGCGTTTGTTCGGCCCCGGGCGACATCACCTGCGCCGCCGGCCACCATGCAGCTGCTTCAGCGCAAGGTAGCGGTTGGTGCCAATCACGATCCGCTGGAACGGGAGGCGGATCGCATGGCCGATCACCTCGTCGGGGCGGCGTCGCACAATGGCGCGGGAGACGACGTCGAGGAACGGTTCGCGGCGCCGGCCTCGGTCGAGCAGGTCCTGGCCACTCCTGGGACGCCGCTCGATGCCGGGCTTTGCACCGAGATGGGCCAGCGCTTCGGGCACGACTTCGCGCGCGTGCGGGTGCATGCGGGTGACGCGGCGGCGCGCTCCGCTCAGGATGTGAACGCGCTGGGCTACACCGTCGGGCACCACGTTGTGTTCGGAGCTCAGATGTACCAGCCGGCCACAACCGAGGGACGGCGGCTCATTGCGCACGAGCTGGCGCACGTGGTGCAGCAGTCCGGTTCGGATGCAAGTGCGGGAGCTCCGGTTCAACCGGTCGTGCAACGTGTGATTCCGGACAACACCAATCGCCGTCATCTGACGGCCAGCGAAGTGCAAGAAATCCAGCTCGTGTTCGGTTCGGCACTGAAGCCGGAAAACGTGACCATTTCCGAGGGTGGTGTGATGACGCTGGGCGGCTACGCCCGAACCGTTCCAAACCACATTTATTTCCCGTCCGGCAGCATCAGGATGCCATTGATGATCCATGAGCTGACGCACGTGTGGCAGTACCAGCGCGGTGAAGGGTGGGGGTCGTTGCCCGGGATGATCTGGGAGGCGATCGTCGCCAATTACGACTATGGCGGCGAAGAGGGCCTGAAGGACGCTCGGGCCAAAGGCCAGGCCTTTTCAGAATTCACGACCGAACAGCAGGGCGACATCCTGCAGGACTATTACGTGCGGCTCAAAGCGCGCCTCGACGTCTCCGCGTACGAGCCGTGGGTCAACGACGTCAAGGCCGGACGTGAGAACGTCCACCACTACCCAACGGTCGAACCGCTGCCGGCCGGCACGCTCGACGTCTGGAAGCTCAACCGCGAGTACCGCGACAGGCAAGAAGCGGGGCTGATCACCGAGCTTCGCCAACCCCTGCGTCCGAACGACCCGCGCTACGTCGCACGAGCGAATCGACTGTTCGACCTCTTCGGGAACACGTACTGGACCGCGTATTATCGCGAACGCATCATCGACCGACGTTCGGACGACCAACTGGTGCGGCTGCTGTACTTGCGGCTCACTGCGGAGACGCTGAAGCGCATTTTCGTGCTGCTGCGCGTGGACAAGGTGCCTCAGAATCGGTGACGGGTGTGGCTGAAGTTGCGCCACTCCAGCGGATCGCTCATCTTCAGTCACCGCGAGCGAGTTGCGACAAGTAAAGCCGGTCTAGCAGGTCACATATCACGAACTCCTGGAATTGGTGTTCCGACCGCAGCATGCGATTGACATGCATGCTGTCGGATATCAACGCCACGCGTGCGTCACGGGCATGCCAAGTTGGCAGGGCAATTACGGAGGGTCCACCTGGACAACAACTGGTTTCTGTGCGCGCCCGGGCGTGCCGCAATCCTCAGCGTCAACCTCGATCGCGAGCTGCTCCTATGCGATCGCGGGCCGCTCGCGCACCAGCCCCGGATGGACCGAGCGAACGCTCGCTGGCGCGTCAACCAACGGCGAGGAGTGTGACACCAACCCGCCATCTGGCGCTACGACTCGATCCGCATCGGGAGCTCGCGTCGCTGCTCGCCGAGCTCCTTGAGTGACCCCGCTTCGAGTCAACCCTTGCGGAGTCTACCGAGTCCCACGAACTGTCCTGGCCGCGTTCTCGTCGGGCGATCCGCAACGCGCCGCTGATTCAGTGTCGGAGGCGTGGATCGAGCAGATCGCGGAGTGCGTCACCGGCCGTGTTGATGGCCAGAATGGTGGCAGCGATGACCAGTGCCGGCCAGAGCACGTAGTTCGGCGCCTGGGCCATATAGTTGCGCGCGCCGGCGATCATCAGGCCCCAGGAGGACTCCGGCGGCACCACGCCAAGGCCGAGGAAACTCAAGCCTGACTCGAGCAGGATGGCAGCGGCCATCGCCAGACTGAATTGGACAATGAGCGGCGCGGTGATGTTCGGAAAGATGTGCTGCATGAGCATGCGCGGGCTGGTGGCGCCTAGCGCGCGCGCCGCGGAGACGTACTCCAGCTCTTTGATGCGGAGTGTTTCAGCGTAGGCGAGTCGCGCGAACGTCGGCACGAAGAGGACGCCGATCACGATCACTAGATTGCGCACGCCTGGTCCGAGAAACCCGACCACCATCATCGCCAGCAGGATGGGCGGGAAGCTCAGCAGCGTATCCAGGGTGCGCATGATGACCTGATCGAGCATCCCGCGGAAGTAGCCAGCCACCATGCCGAACAGCGTGCCAAGCACGAGCGCGATAGTTGTTGCGCCAATGGCCACCGTGAGCGTCGGTCGAGCGCCGTAGATGATGCGGCTGAGCAGGTCGCGGCCGAACTCGTCGGTGCCGAGCAAATAGCCTGGTGCAAAGGTGCGCAACGTGAGGCGGGAGTTGATCTCGAGTGGATCGTGCGGTGCCACAGCCGGCCCGATCACAGCGGCGACCACCATCAGCACGAACACTGTGGCGCCGATCATCAGCCGCCGGCTCGCGCGCATCCGTGTTAGCAGGCCAGGTCGCCGCGGCAGTGCCACGTCCGCGCCGGCCGCGGGCTTACGCGCGACGGATTCTTGGATCGAGGAAACCATACAGCAGGTCCACGGCCAGATTGACGAGGATCAAGAACGCGGAAGCGACCAGCACCACGCCTTGAACGGTCGGATAGTCACGCCGGCTGATGGCGGTGATCAGGAGCGTGCTCATACCCGGCCAGTTGAAGATGTATTCCACGAGGACGGCGCCGCCAACGAGCGCTCCGATCTGCACACCGACGACAGTTACCACCGGTACGAGCGCGTTTCGCACAGCGTGCCCATACACAACGCCCCGCTCATGGACACCCTTCGCGCGAGCGGTGCGGACGTAGTCCTGATTCAGAACCTCCAGTAACGACGAGCGCGTCATCCGCGTCACCGTCGCCGCCAGACCAGATGCAAGCACGACCGCGGGCAGCAGCAGGTGGAGGAGATGATCGAGCGGATCCTCGGTGAACTCCACGTAGCCCTGCGTCGGCAGCCAGCGGAGTGTGACGCCAAACAGCAGCACCAGTAGCAGCCCGGTGACGTACACGGGCAGCGAGATCCCGAGCGCCGAGGCTCCCGACAGCAGAATGTCTGGTGCACGGTTACGCCGCAGCGCCGCAAAGACCCCCATCGGGATCGCGACGGCGACCGCAAGCACTGTCGCCGCGAACACGAGCTCCAGCGAGCGCGGGAAGCGCTCGCCGAGGATCGCCTGGACAGGAGTGTTGTCAACGAGCGAAGTTCCCAGATCGAGTCGCACTAGCTGCTGCAGCCAGGTGAAGTACTGCACGGGCAGCGGTTGATCGAGCCCCAGCGAGTGGCGCACCGCGGCGACCTGCTCGGGTTCGATGGACCGCTCCGAGCCGAGGATGATCATCACGGGATCGCCAGGCAGCAGATGCAGGAACGCGAACACCAGGGTTGCCACGACCAGAATCTGCACAACGGCGACTGCGAGTCGGCGCGTCACGTAGGCAGCCACGACGCTGGTCCTTTTCTCCTATCTACTGTCGCACGCTCTGCGCGCGCGCGGCGGCGAGGGCGGTCGGCACAGGTGGGAAGCCGTTGGGCAGCGAATGCGGATACCCGAAGGCGCCGTGTATCTGGACCGCCTCGCCAGCGGCGTGCGTCGCCGACTCCAGTGCGGCAGGAAGTGGCTCAGCCCGCAGCAGGCCGGCGAGCAACCGGCCAGTGAAGGCGTCGCCGGCGCCCAGGGTGTCGATTGGAACGCTGGGTACTGCTAGCTGCTCGAATATGCCGTCCGGGGAGTAGAGCACGGCACCCCGCTGGCCTCTGGTCACCAGGACGTAGCGCGGTCCTTGGGCGAGCGCCCAACGCGCGAGCTGCTCCACTTCTGCCTCGGATAGATCACCGCCCGAGAACTCGGCCACGTGCACGTATGGCAACAGCGGGCCGGCATAGTCCGCGCTGCGCCGGGTCGCGAAGTCGAATGACAGGCGGGTGGCCGCGGCGATCTCACGCAGCTGCGGTTCCAGACGAGCGGCATAGCCAGAGTGCGCCAGGTCGAAGTCAGACAGGTACTCGAGGTCGTCGTCGGTCAGCGTGAACACGGACACGCCTTTGTTGCTCGACTCGAACACGCGCTCCCCATCGACCAGCCGCACAATCGCGTAGGCGCTTGGACCGGCAAGAACGCGCAGGCGGTCGGTCGCGACGCCCTCGGCCGCAAGCGCGGCGCGGATGTGAGCGCCGGCTGCATCATCGCCGACGGCGCCCAGATAGGCCGCCGGCACGCCGCTCCGCTCGACTTGCACCGCGACGTTCAGTGCGTTACCGCCCGGAAACATCTGCCCGAATTGCGGATAACAGTCGACGACGTTGTCGCCGACGCCCACCAGGCGCATCTAGTAGTCCACGGTCCACATGTAGCGGCGCTGCTTCAACGAGTGACCGCGAACGGCCGCGTAGTGGTTGGCGAGACGCCGTACGACCGTAGCCAGGCCGTAGGACGCGAACTCAGGCCGCAACGCCGGATCGATGCCCGGCAGCGTCAGGTCGCGCGTGTCGATCGAGATCCCCTTGCGGGTGTACTTGTCGAGGAACCGCTGCGCTCGCTCGGCCATCGGACGCGACTCGTCCTCGCCCAGCAGCAGGATGACCGCGACATCCTCGGTGACCACTTCGAAGGCGCCGTGGAAGAACTCGCCGGCGTTGAAGGCGGCGGCATGCAGCCACTGCATTTCCTGGAGGAAGCACATCGCGAACACCGCGGCAGCGCCCATGTTCGGACCCGAGCCCAGGACGTAGGTAATGGGTTCGTCCTTGAGGCGCGTAGCGACCTCATGATTGCGTGCATCAGTTTCCGCCCGCGCCGTCACCAGCGCCTGGGGCAGCGCACGAAACGCCTTGCGGATGGCGGCATAGTCGCTCTCGACGCCCGTGTGCCGCAGTACCGACCAGCCAATCTGCTCGAACAGAATCTGCTTGGCCTCGCCCACTGCCACATCGCTCGCGTACGCGATTGCGGCCCGGCCGGCTTCGCCGAGCGGCGACGTCGCGTCGCGCGATACTGAAAGCACGCTGGCTCCAGCGGCGCGGGCCAGGTTGGCCGCTTCCACCGTCTCGGGGGTGTTGCCGCTGTGCGAGGCCGCCACCACCAGCGAACCTTGGCCGAGCAGTGCGGGCCGACGTGACACGAATTCGCTGCTGTTCAGGACCGTCGTCGGAACGGCGGATTTGCGATCGAGCAAGAAGCGCGTCGAGTCCATCGCCAGCAGTGAGCCACCACAGCCGACGAAGAAGATGTTGCGCAGGCCCTGTTCGGCGGCTTGGCCGACGAAGGTGTCGATGTCGTCGTTGAGGCCGACGGCGCGCTCGAGCGTTGGCTGGAACTCGGCTGGGGTTGGATCGACGGAGGCAAGACCGCGCGAGATGGACGAGGCAACCAAGATTTGGAACTCCTTCCGAAGGGGCGTCGGCGCTCCAGCGCCAACCTGGTGTGAGAACGTTATCAGTACCGCTGAGAACGTTATCACGTCATCGGCGCAACGTCAAGCCGTTCTGCCTCAAGCCGGCGCATCTCCGTCGGAGAACGTTATCATTGGGCGCTGCCAATGGCCAAACAGCCCGACGCGCGCAGCC
>WNGF01008885.1_pt1 | contig 16453 bp, 19 predicted proteins | sample 5400641 | NCBI WGS metagenome assembly WNGF01 (sample SAMN13153371, study PRJNA577476) | soil metagenome | isolation source: 80 cm soil or saprolite under grassland replicate 2 | place: USA:California | collected 2016-06-15
CCATCGTCGCTCACGGTGGCACCAACCGCATGATCCTCTGCCGCGCCCTCGGGCTCGGCGTGGACCGGCTCCTGGCGCTGGGGCAGGACTACGCGAGCGTGTCCGTGCTCGGCGGCTCGGGAGAGAGATGGACGCTACGCGTGCTCAATCATCGCGAGGCCGTGCGCTGACAGATCCCGATGTGCTCGAGCCGCCCCCTTCGACATCCACGCGCCCGCGAAGTAATTACTTCCTGAGCGTGAAGGCGCCGGCGCCGAGGAGGGCCTGCGCGATCGTCGCGCCGAGGACGAGGAGCGCGTACTCGTAGCCGCCGTCCTTGCCCATGAAGAACCCTTGCTTGAGATGGACGAAGACGAGCGCCCCCACCATGATCGGGATGTTGCCGAGGGCGGCCACGCGCACCAGGATGCCGAGGATGAGGCAGATCCCGCCGAGGCCGTGGGCCACGATCACATACCAGGTGCCGATCTCGGGGAAGGGAATGCCCTTGGCCGCCTGGTAGGCGGCCATGCCGTGCGGCCCGAACACGAACGCGACCAGGTAGGCATGCATGATGTAGATGATGCCCAGGAAGACCCGCAGCACCGTCGCGCCGTAGCTCTCCATGCCGCCTCCTTTAGCCATCCACGTCCTCGAATGAGTGAGCGCCGGTGCGGCTCAGCCGGTGAACGGGATGTCGAGCGCCCTCTCCCGATCCACCCGGGCGCGATGAAGTCGGTAGGCCGACGCCACGCGCTCGTTCATCTCCCGGCAGGCCTCCGCGGCGCGGCCCTGCGCCTCCGGCGTATCCGCGAGCAGGAGCAGCGCCTTCCTGCCGATGGCGGCGTGGACGCGCTCGTCCGGGAGGATGGCGGTGCGGTAGAGCTCGGCCGTTTCCGGGTCCACATCGGCGGCCAGACGGATCAGGGTCTCGAAGCCCTCACAGGACTGGGTCTCGCCCGCGAACTGGAACATGGCGAGCTTCTCCAGGGTCGGACGGCTGCGCGCCGCGATCAGCCAGTCGAAGAGGTCGCGCCACTCGGGCAAGGGTTCGAAGTCATCGGGGTCCTCGCCGAGATCCTTGAGGCGACGGCGCAGGAGCTGGTAATGCCGCTGCTCGTCGTCGAGCTGGCGGGGCAGCAGCGCGCGAAGCTCCCGCTCGCGGACCCAGGGGATCCAGGCGGCGACGAGCTCGGCGGCGCGCAGCTCGTTGTAGACCCCTTGTCTCATCCGGGCCAGGAGCTGCGCCCGCCTCACCGCCGGCGGCGCGAGGAGGTCCTGGCGCACATCGCGCCCCGCCCAGAACCGGGCGTTGTCCTCCGCTAGCTGATCGACGAAGGCGTCCGTGGAAGCCATGCCACGCGAAGACAGTCTAGCGCATATGGTACCGTAAGGCCGCCATGGTAGAAGAGGTCCGCATCGACAAGTGGCTCTGGGCGGCCCGCTTCTTCAAGAGCCGCACGCTGGCCGCCGCCGCCTGCAATGGCGGCAAGGTGGACGTCAACGACCAGGCCGCCAAGCCGTCCAGGGTCGTGCGCGCGGGTGACCTGCTCAAGATCACGCTGCCGCGCGCCAAGCGCGTCGTCCGCGTCGCGACGCTCACCGATCGACGGGGCCCGGGCGCCGACGCCGCCCGCCTGTACGAGGACCTCACCCCCCCGCCTCCGCCGCGGGAGGCGCGGATCCCGCCGCCCGCCTACCGCCCGCCCGGATCCGGCCGGCCCACCAAGCGGGAGCGGCGCCTGATGGACCGTCTGACGAGCGGGTAGGACACTCGGAGGGGGGCTTTGCCCCCTTCCGAAGCTTCCCCCCAGGACGCAGTGCGAGCCGCAGGACGTCGCGGGGCTGGGGCCCCGCCGTCCGAGGCGAGCTTTCCGGAGAATCGAGCCGCAGGACGTCGCGGGGCTGGGGCCCCGCCGTCCGAGGCGAGCCCTCCGGAGAATCGAGCCGCAGGACGGCCGCGGGCTGGGCCCCGCGCGTCCGAGGCGAGCATCCAGAAGCTTGCGCCGGCAAAGCCGGCGCTCGAACACGTCGATGCTGTCGCACCAGCTCCTCTCCGACAGCCTTCTCGCTTCCACCCGCGGCTCAGGCGTGTCTCAAGGAGCGGGCGCGCGACCTCAAGAAGCCATCAAAATTCGCGCGACCGGGTTCCGCCCCGGCCGAGCCGCGGTACTGTCGATGGTGTATGCGACTCGTCCTCCTCAAGCGCCTGCTCGTCGGCGCGCCGATGCCGCTCGCCCAGGCCCGGCACGAGCGCCTCGGGAAGGCGGTCGCGCTCGCCGTGTTCGCGTCCGACCCGCTGTCGTCGGTCGCGTACGCCACCGAAGAGATCCTGCTGGTTCTCGTTCTCGCCGGCCGCGCGGCCCTGAGCTACTCGCTTCCCGTCGCGCTCGGCATCGCGGCGCTGCTGGCCGTCGTCGTCGTCTCGTACCGGCAGACGGTGGCGGCCTACGCCCAGGGGGGCGGCGCCTACCTGGTCGCGAAGGACAACCTCGGCGTCTTCCCGGCCCTGACCGCGGCGGCGGCGCTCCTGACCGATTACGTGCTCACGGTATCGGTGTCGGTGGCGGCGGGCATCGCCGCCTTGACCTCGGCCTTCCCCGGGCTCGGTCCCCATCGCGTGACGCTGTGCGTGCTGGCGATCGCCGGGATCGCGCTGGGGAACCTCCGGGGAGTCCGTGAATCCGGCCGGCTCTTCGCCGCGCCCACCTACTTCTTCGTTGTCAGCATCCTCGGGATGATCGGGTACGGGCTGATCGGGACCGTGTTCGCTCTGCTTCCGGAGGCGCCCTACGAGCCCCATCCTCCGGGTCTCGAGGGCGTCGGCCTGTTCCTCCTCCTGAGGTCCTACGCCGCTGGCTGCACCGCGCTCACCGGCGTCGAGGCCGTCTCCAACGGCGTGCCGGCGCTCCGGCCGCCCGAGGGGCGCAACGCCCAGACCGTCATGACCTGGCTCGGCGTGATCTCCATCGCGATGTTCCTCGGAATCACGTACCTCGCCTACGACTTCGGCATCATCCCCGGCGGCGACGAGACGGTGGTGTCGAAGATCGCGCGCCGGGTGTTCGGCACGAGCCTGGCGTACTACGCCATCCAGGCCGCGACCATGCTCATCTTGCTCCTCGCCGCCAACACGTCGTACGCGGACTTCCCCCGTCTCTCCTCGCTCCTCTCGCGGGACCGGTTCATGCCGAGACAGTTCGCCAGCCAGGGCGATCGTCTGGTCTACTCCAACGGCATCCTGATCCTGAGCGGGTTCGCCGTCCTCCTGATCGTGCTCTTCGCGGGCGATACCCACGCCCTCCTCCCGCTCTACGCGATCGGCGTGTTCATCTCGTTCACGCTCTCGCAGGGCGGAATGGTGCGCCGGTGGCTGCGTCTCCGGGAGAAGGGCTGGCAGTGGCGGGTGTGGGTCAACGGCATCGGGGCGGTCGTGACCGGCATCGTCCTCCTGACCCTCGCCGTCACCAAGTTCATCGAGGGCGCCTGGATCGTGGTCGTGATCATCCCGCTCCTGGTCGGGGTGTTCCTCGCCGTGCACTGGCACTACGAGGACGTGGCCGTCGAGCTCTCGCTCGATGGGCTCGAGGGACCGCCCGAGTTCCAGCACACCGTGCTCGTCCTCATCGGCGACGTCCATCGGGGCGTCGTCCGCGCCGTGCAGTACGCGAAGACGCTCGCCGCGCCCGCCGCCCACGTCCGGGCGGTGTACGTCGAGGCGAACCCGGCAGGCACCGCCAAGCTCGAAGAGAAGTGGGGCAAGTGGGGGCTGGGCGTACCCCTGGTCGTGCTCGCATCGCCCTACCGCTCGCTCCTGCGCCCGCTGCTCGACTACATCGACCAGATCCAGTCGCGGGGGGACGATCAGATGGTCACGATCGTCCTGCCGGAGTTCCTGCCGCGGAGATGGTGGCAGCACGTCCTGCACAACCAGACGGCCCTCGTGATCAAGGGCGCGCTCCTGTTCCGGAAGAACACGGTCGTCACCGACGTGCCGTACCTGCTGAAGCGGTGAGCGACCATCGGGAAACTCGGGCCCACGCGAGATATCGTGATATCATCGGTGTCGTGGAGGTGACGCCGGTGGCCCAGCTTGTCGTCCGCAATCTGCAGGACAACGTCAAGGAGGAGCTGCGTCGCCGTGCCGCTCGTCGCGGTCGCAGCCTCGAAGCCGAGGTGCGCGACATCCTGTGTGACGCCGTGGCGCGGCCCGGGTCGAACGAGCGCCATCTCGGCACCCGAATCGCCGCCCGGTTTGCTGGCCTCGGCGTCCATCGGGACTTCGCGGAGCTGCGCCGCCAGCCGGCCCGACCCGCGCGCTTCAAGACGTGATCCTCCTCGACACGAATGTCCTGTCGGCGCTGATGCAGACGCGCCCGGACCCGGCCGTCGTTGCCTGGCTGGACTCGCAGGCTCCAGAATCGATCTGGACCACGGCGGTGACCGTGTTCGAGATTCGCTTCGGCATCGAGCTTCTGCCTCCGAGCAGACGCCGGAAGGCCTTGGAAGCGGCGTTCGACACCATGCTGCGCGATGACCTCAGCGGCCGCGTAGCCTCGTTCGACTCCGCAGCGGCGGAGGAAGCCGCGAAGCTCGCGGCCCGGCGGCAGCGTCGGGACCAACCCGTTGACCTTCGCGACACCCAGATCGCCGGGATCGCCCTCGCGCGACGAGCCGGCCTCGCCACGCGTAATGTTCGCCACTTCGACGGCCTGGACGTGACCGTGGTCAGCCCCTGGGCACGGTGAAGGCTTCGCGCATCATCGCATCAACCGCGGCAGACCGCGTGGCACTCTACCCACCGAGGTAGTGCCGGCGCACCTCGGGGTTCTCGAGCAACTCTTGCCCGGTGCCCTCGAAACGGTTGCGCCCCAGCTCGAGGACGAAGGCGCGATCCGAGATCTCGAGGGCCCGCTTGGCGTTCTGCTCGACCATCAGCACGGTGGCGCCCTCGCCGTTGAGGCTCCGGATGGTCTCGAACACCGCCTCAGCGCGATGGCCATCTCGAGGATCTGCTGCTGGCCTCCGCTCAAGGTCCCCGCGGGGGCGCGGCGCTTCTCCCCGAGCACGGGGAAGCGAGCGAGCATCGCCTCGACGTCGTTCCGCACGGCGGCATCGTCGCGGAGGTACGCGCCCATTTCGAGATTCTCTTCCACCGTCATCGCCGGGAAGTTGCAGCGCCCCTGGGGAACGTAGGAGAGGCCCCGGCGCAGGATCTCCACCGGCGGGCGATTGGCGATGTCGAGGCCGTCGAAGACGATGCGGCCGGCCGTCGTGCGGACCATGCCGAAGACGGTCTTCAGCAGGGTCGACTTGCCGGCGCCGTTGGCGCCGATGATCGAGACCATGTCCCCGGCGTGGACGCGCACCGAAACGCCGCGCAGCACCTCGACCTCCTCGTACCCGGCCCGGACCTCGCTGAGCTCCAGGAGCGGCGCCCCCTCCGGGTGCTCAGCGGCCAAAGTAGGCCTCGATGACCTGCGGGTCTCGACGGATCGCCGCCGGCGGGCCCTCGGCGATCTTCTGGCCGTGGTCCAGCACCACGACGCGCTGGGAGACGTCCATCACGACCTCCATGTTGTGCTCGACGAGGAGGATGGTCTTGCCCCGCCGGTGCAGCCCGCGGATGTGCTCCATCATCTGCCGGATCACGGTGGGGTTCACGGCGGCGGCGGGCTCGTCGAGCAGGAGCAGATCGGGGTCGGGCATGAGCGTCGCCGCGAAGGCGAGCAGCTTGCGCTGGCCGTACGAGAGGTGTCCCGCGGGCATGGCCGCGTGCCCGGCGAGGCCGACCAGCTCCAGGAGTGAGCGCGCCCGGTCGGCGGCCTCCGCCTCGAGCCGGCGCAGCCGCGACGCGCGGAAGAGCCGGGCGAGGAGGTCCTCTTCCTGGTGCTGCTGGAGGAAGACGAGCATGTTCTCGAGCACGGAGAGCCGCGGGAAGACGCTCACGAGCTGGAACGTCCGGCCGATCCCGAGCCGTGACACGCGGTGAGGAGGCGCGCCGGTCAGGTCGCGGCCGCGGAAGCGGATGCGGCCGCCGTCGGCGGGAAGATAGCCCGTGATGCAGTTGAAGAGCGTGGTCTTGCCCGAGCCGTTGGGGCCGATCAGGCTCACCAGCTCGCCGGCCTCGAGGGCGAGGTCGACCCCGTCGACGGCGGTGATCCCGAGGAAGCGCTTGGTGAGCCCGCTGATCTCCAGGAGCGGCATGGCTCGGATCACCCATTCGCCGCGGGCCCCCGGCGGAGGCCACGGAGCCAGGCGTCGAGGCCCTCGGGGGCGCGGATGACGATGGCGAGCAGGAGGAGCCCGTAGATCGCCAGCCGCCAGGTCGGCGCGACGCGCAGGACCTCGGGCAGCGCGGTGAAGAGCACCGCGCCGATGAGCACGCCCCGCAGGCTCCCGACGCCGCCCAGGAAGAGGATCACGAGGAGGTTGACGGTGAGCCCGATGGTCAGCTCCTCGGGACACAGGACGGTGAGGTAGTGGGCGTAGAGGGCTCCGATTCCCCCCGCCACCGCCGCGCCGGTGACGAAGGCGAGCATCCGGTACTTCAGGGGATTGATGCCGGCGGCGGCGGCCAGGGGTTCGTTGTCCCGGACGGCGGTGAAGGCGCGGCCGATGCGGAAGGTCGTGAGCCCCCGGTAGAGCGCGGCGGTGAGCCCGAGGGCGGCCACGGCGAGCCAGTAATACTGGGGCAGGGTGACGATCTGCAGCCGGAGCCCGGCGCCGAGGCTGATCTCGGGACGGGGGATGCCCGTCACGCAGAGCGGACCGCGGGTGAACTCCACCCAGTTGGTCGCGACGATGTGGGTCACGAGCGCGAAGCCGAGCGTCCCGATGGCGAAGGAGTGCTCGGCGAGGCGGAAGGCGGGCACGCCGATGAGGAGCGCGGCGATCCCCGCCGTCAGGACGGCGGCGGCGAGGCCGGCCGGGAAGGGCCAGCGCGCCTCGGTCGCCAGCAGCGCGGCGGCATACGCGCCGATCCCGAAGAACGCCGGATGGGCGAGCGAAAGGCTTCCCACGTGCCCCACCACCAGGTCGTACGAAAGGGCGAGGGCGGCGAAGAGCGCCGTGAAGACCAGGATGTGGAGCACGTAGCGCTGCTGGCCGGGGACGAGCGCCGCCACGATCCACGGGACGGCCACGACGAGGACTCCGCCCGCCGCCCATGCCGTCGCGCCGCGCATCGGCCTCAGATCCCGATCCGGCGGCCGAAGAGTCCCTGCGGCCGCCAGAGCAGCACCGCGATCATGATGACGAACGCGATGGCGTCCTTGTAGGCGTACGAGATGTAGCCAGCCGCCAGCGATTCCGTGACCCCGATGAGGAAGCTGGCGGCGATGGCGCCCTGGACGTAGCCGAAGCCGCCGACGATCACGGCGGCGAAGGCCTTGAGCGTCAGGAGAGCGCCCATGTCCGGGAAGATGCTGAACAGCGGGGTCACGAGCGCGGCCGCTCCGCCCGCCAGAACGGCGCTGAGCGCGAAGGTCGCGAGGGCCACGCGCTCGACGTCGACGCCGACCACGGCGCACGCCTCGCGGTTCTGGGACATGGCGCGCATGGCCTTGCCCGTCTTGGTGCGTCTCACGAACCAGTGGAGTGCGGCGAAGACGAGGAGGCTCATCCCGAGGACGAGCAGGCGGTGCCACGCGATGCGCAGCGCGCCGATCTCGAGGATCCGCGAGGACAGCACGGTCGGGACCTCCTTCGCCTGGGTGCCGAACACGATGATGGCCAGGTTGGTGAGCGTGATCGACGTGGCGAGGGTGGCGATGAGCTGGACGTGCCAGGAGCGGTCGAGGATGGAGCGGATGACCGTGCGCTCGTAGACGATGCCGAAGCCGCCCATGATCCCCGCCGCGACGAGGCCGGCCACGGGGTACGGGAGGCCCACTGCCCGGTAAGCGAACCAGAACGCGTACGCGCCCAGCATGAAGAACTCGCCGTGGGCGAAGTTGATCAGGCGCACGACGCCGAACATGAGGGCGAGGCCTGCCGCCACCATGGCGTACATCGAGCCCAGCGTGAGCCCATGGATCAGCTGCTCGAGCAGGTCTTCCATGCCCCCTCACCCTCATGCCCTCTCACCCTACCCTCTCCCCCTCCGGGGGCGAGGGATGCGAGACGACTCCCTCTCCCTCTCGAGGGAGAGAGTCGGGGTGAGGGTGGGGCCCTTGTTCACCCCGTGTCTACTGGAGGATGGCGGGGCTGGTCGGGATCCTTTCTAGAATTCGGATCTGGCCGCCCTTCATCTCGAGGAGGATCATGTTGATCCAGGCCTGGTGGTACTCGTCGAACTTGATCGGGCCCACCGGCGTGTCCTTCACCTCGATCTCCTCGAGCGCGTCGCGGATGCTCTTCCGGTCCACCTTGCCGTACTTCTTGATCGAGAGCTCGATGGCCGGGACCACCGCGTACTTGAACGTGATGGCGGCGAGGCTCCCGTGGACTCTGACGGGCGTCTTCCATCGCTCCCGCCACTTCTTCTCCCACTCCGGATCGAGGGCGGCCGTCCAGAAGGTGGCCTCGATCACCCCGTCGCCGATGGCCGGGTTGTCCTTGGCCAGGTCCAGGAACTCGACGGTGGCCACGCTGCCGCGGGCGTACAGCCGCTGCTTGAGCCCCAGCTCGCGGAGCTGTCGCAGGAAGACGCTCGCGTCGCTGGCGAGCATGACGAGCAGGACGGCATCGGGGTTGGCGCGCTTGATCTTCGTCAGGAGCGGCCGGTAGTCCGCCTGGCCGCGGTCGAAGAACTCGGTGGAGACGAGCTTGACGCCGAACTTCTTGAAGGCGGCGTCGTAGGCGGCCGCCGCGCCGCGCCCGAAGTCGTCGTTCTGGGCGATGACCGAGGCCGACGTGACCCGCTGGGCGATGGACTTCGCGAACGTGTTGGCCATGATCACGTCGTCGATGTTGACGCGGAACTGCCACTCGTTGCCCCCCTTGCCGCTGAGCTCGCGGATCTTGGGGTTGCTGCACGCCTCGGTCACCTGCGCGACGCCCAGCTCCTTGATGATCGGCATGGCCCCCAGGCAGGCGCCGCTGTGGGTCTGGCCGATGATCACGTCGACCCTGTCCACGTCCACCAGCTTGCGCACGGCGCTGACGGCCTCGCCGGGCGTCCCCTTGTTGTCGGCGAAGTAGGCCTCGACCTTGCGGCCCATGATGCCGCCCCTGGCGTTCAGCTCCTCCACGGCCATGGTGGCGCCCCACACCACGCCCTCCCCGGTGATGGCCGACGGCCCGCTCATGGCGGACGCGAAGCCGACCCGGATCGGCTGGGCCCAGGCGGGCGCCGCCGCGACGAGCGTCATCAACAAAGCGAGGATGATTCGCATGTCGGTTCTCCTCTGGATTCGCCGTCGGGGCGCCTCCGCGCCCGACGGTCGGGGAAGTCGACCGCCGTGTGGACCGTCGGGGGCCACCGTCTCAGCCGACGATGGCGAGGTCCGGGCTCGAGCGCGTGAGCCGCCGCGCGCCGTCGGAGGCGATCTCCACGGCGTCCTCCACCTGGACGCCGCCCCAGCCGTGCTCGTAGTAGGGCGTCTCCACGCAGAAGACCATGCCGGGCTCGAGCAGGGTCGCCGTCGCCGCGTTGATCGTGGGCGGGTCGTAGGGCTCGAGTCCGATGCCGTGGCCCACGTGGTGGCGCTGATAGTGCGGGATGCCGTGCTCGCGGGTCACGCGCACGGCGACCTCGAAGATCTCGCGCACGGCCACGCCCGGCCTCATGGCGGCCATGGCCGCCTGCTCGCCGGCGAGCGCGGCCCCGTAGTACCGCGCCTGCTTCTCGGTCGGCCGGCCGAGGACCGCGGTCCGCGAGATGTCCGAGCGGTAGCCCTGGTAGGCACATCCGAGGTCGAAGCGGACGAGGTCGCCGGGCCGGAGCGCGCGCTCGGACGGATAGACGTCCGCGAGCGCGGCCCGCTCGCCGATGGTGATCACGGTGAAGAAGGGCGAGGCGCCCCGGCGCAGCACCTCCTGCTCGTAGACGTGCGCCGCCTCGCGCTCGGTCACGCCCGGCTTGAGCATCCCAAGGACGGCGGCGATGCCGTCCTCGGCGATGAGCGCGGCCCGCTCCAGGCGCGCGACCTCCTCGGAGCCTTTCACCATCCGTGCTCCGCGCAGGAGCTGGTAGGCGGGGACGAGCGTCGTTCCCGCCAGGCGCTCCTCGAGCCTTCGCCACGCCTGAGGGAACAGATTGGCCTCGTCGACGCCGACCCGTTTGCCGAGAACGCCCAGGTCGCCCAGCACGGCGGCGAGGGCGTCGGCGGGGCCCGCGGCCGGCGCGGCCGTCCACTGCCGGATCTTCGTGCCGATCACGCCCGGATCGTCGGCGTACTCGAAGAAGAACTTGCCGTAGCAGGCGAGGTGGTCCACCGCGATCCCGTCGGCGGCGACCCCCGTGGTGTCGATGAACGGGACGACGAGCCCGGTACCGCGACGGGTGAAGATCCCGTAGAGCTCCAGGCCGCGGAAGAGCGCGTGGGAGATGGAGCGGAAGCCGGTGACGTAGTAGAGGTTCTCGGTGGTGGTGGCGACGAGGGCGTCGAGGCCCTCGGCCTCGAGCACCCGGCCCAGTCGCGTCCTGACGTGGGGATTCATCACGCGGTGCCTTTCTTGAAGTTCGGGAGCACCTCGCGGCCGAACAGCTCGATCGCCTCCTGCATCTCGGCGACGGCGTTGGCCACGAAGAGCATTCCCGCGAGCGTGGTGACGCCGGCCTCCTGGTAGACGCGGATCCGTTCCGAGATCTCCTCGGGGCTCCCGATGAGGTTGCGCTGCTCGAAGCCTCCGGTCTGCTCGCGCAATGTCGTCCGCTTGAGGGATTCGAGGTGCTTGAAGAGCTGGGAGGCGCGGAATCGGCGCTCGGCTTCCTCGCGGGTGCGGCCGATGGAGACGGCGAACTGCGGGGCGATGTCGATCCGCGAGCCGTCGCGCCCGGCCTTCTCGGCCGCCCGGTGGACGTCCTCCACACCGCGTCTGACCTCCTCCGGGGACAGCACCGCCGGCATCCAGCCCTCCGCGTACGCACCCGCGCGCCGCCGCACCTCGGGGTGGTTGCCGCCGGCGTAGATCGGCAGCGGGTCCTGGACGGGCTTGGGGAAGCACTCGACCTCTGCGAAGCGGACGTAGCGCCCGCGGAATGTCGCGCTCCGCTCGGTGAACAGGAGCCGGAGCGCTCGCATCCCCTCGTCCACGAGGGTCCCGCGATGGACGTCCTTCGCGTCGGGGAAGAGGGCCTCGTACTCCTCGCGATAGGCGCCGGTGCCCACGCCCAGGGTCACCCGCCCCCCCGAGAGCTGGTCCAGGGTCGCCACCTGCTTGGCCGCGACGACCATGTGGCGCATCGGGAGCACCAGGATGCCCGTGCAGAGCCGGAGCCGCGTCGTGTGCGCCGCCACGTAGCTGAAGGTGATGAGCGGCTCGTAGAAGTTGGGCGGGTCCGGGAACTCGCGCTGCACGTAGCGCTGGGTGCTCATGTGGTCGTTGCCCCACACGGAATCGTAGCCGAGCCCCTCGCAGAGGAGCGCGGTGGGCAGGATGTCCGACGGCCGCGCGAAGGGGATCGGGTACATCATGCCCTCGATGCAGGTGGGGATGTGCACGCCGAAGCTCAGCGACATCGCATCTCCTTCCAGGCCGGTGACAGCTCGCGGCCGATGCGGGTCACCTGCTCCACGAAGTCCACGCCCGGTGGCACGACGGCCACCGCCGCGTCGAGCCCGGCCTCGGCCCAGCGCCGGAGCTTGCCACGACACTCCTCGGGCGTCCCGGCCAGCGCCACGGCCTCCACCATCTCGTCCGTGACAAGATGCGCGGCGTCCTCGCGGCGCAGGAGCGCGTCGCGGAACGGCTGGGTGCGCTCCGGTCCCAGTCCCGCGTCCGCGAGGATGGACTGGCCGTGGAGCAGGCCTAGATAGCGGGCCACCAGGGGCTTGACCTTCGCGCGCGCGCCGGGCCCGTCGTCGTCGATCAGGACCGTGATGTACGCGGCCACGACGAATCGGACACTGCGCGCGGCGGCCGTCGTGGCGCGGACGCGGCGGACGTGGCCGGGCGAGGCGAGGATGGAGCACAGAACGCCCTCGGCGACCTCCGCCGCCAGGCCGAGCGCCCGGGGACCCTTCACGCCGAGGAGGACCGGGACCTCGTCCGTCGGCGTCGACTCGAGCCGGACATCGTCGAGGTCGAAGCGGCCGCCGTGGACGGTCACGCGCTCTCCCCTGAGCAGGCGCCTGACGATCGCGACGCCTTCCCGGAGATCCGCCAGGGGGGTCTTGAAGCCGATCCCCATCTGCGTCTCGATCCACCGCCGGTTGCTACTGCCAAGGCCCAGGACGACGCGCCCCGGCGCCGCCCCGGCCAGCGCCGCCGTCTCCATCGCGAGGAGAGCCGGGTGGCGCGTATAGGGGTTCACGACGCCGAGGCCGATGGTGGCCCGCTCGGTGACGGCGGCGGCGGCGCCGGCCAGGGCGAAGGCGCCCGGATGGAAGTAGTCCTCGATGAGCCAGAGGCTGCCCAGCCCCGCGTGCTCGGCCGCTCGCGCCCATCCGGCGACGTGCGCCGGCGCCTCCGGGCCCGTGAGCGCCACGCCGAGGCTATCGGTCCAGGACCAGTCCATAGTGCTCACGCAGCACGGCCAGCACCGCGTCGAAGTCATCGGGCGCGGCGGGCACGGCGGGCAGCCAGGCACGGCTCGCGCGCGGATCCTTGAGGCCGCCCGAGGTGAGGGCCACCACGACGACCTCGTCGGGATCGATGGCCTTGCGGTGACGGAGATGCAGGACGGCGGTCAGTGCGGCGGCCGAGGAGGGCTCGACGAAGAGGCCCTCCTCGCGGGCGAGGGCGCGCTGGGCCTCGAAGACGCCCTCGTCGGTGATGCGGACGCCGATCCCGTGCGAGGCCCGGAGCGCGGCCAGTCCCTGGTAGGTGCCGTAGCGCGACGCGATGGAGAAGGCGACCGAGTCGCCGCCCTCGACCGGCGCCGGCGCCTCGAGCCCCCGCTCGAGCGCGTGGGCGAGCGGCCCGAACGGCTCGGCCGCCACCATGCGCGGGATGGTCTTGATGAGGCCCAGGGCGTGGAGCTCCGTCATTCCCTTGGCGATGCCGGAGAGCCCGTCGCTGTAGGCGCTCGGCACCACGACGAGGTCGGGCGCCTGCCAGCCCAGCTCCTCGGCGACTTCATAGGCGATGGTCTTGTAGCCTTCGATGCCGTACGGGTTGGAGCCGATGGGTGGCACGCTGAAGCCGCTCGTCGGATACCAGCCGAGCCGCTCGACGCCCTCGCGCATCAGGCGCCAGCGCGACTCGGGCGTGGGGCAGGCGACGACGGCGGCGCCGTAGGCCTGCATCAGCGTCTTCATCGTCTCGGGTACCGACGCCAGCGTGAAGATCACGCAGGCGAGCCCCGCGCGCGCCGCGTAGGCGGCGGTGGAGGCGCCGTGATTGCCGGTGGACGCGATGGTGACGACGCGCGCCCCGGACTCGACCGCGTGCGTCACCGCCACCGCGCAGAGCCGGTCCTTGTAGGACCACGTGGGGTTCCGGCTCTCGTCCTTGGCGTACAGGCGGCCGAGACCGAGGCGGCGGCCGAGCCGCTCGAGATGGATCAGGGGGGTGGCGCCTTCCCCGAGCGTCACCGGCGGATCGGCCGTCACCGGCATCAGCGCGCTCCACCGCCAGAGGCCGCGCGGCCCGTGGCCTGGCGCGAGCTGGTCGGGTCCGAGGCCCGTCAGCGGCGCGAGGTCGAGCTTGACGGTGAGATTGACGGCGGCGCCCTGCTCCCGGCAGCGCGGGCAGCCGGTGAACAGACGGGCCCCCTCGAACAGCGCATGGCAGCGGAGGCACTCGAGCCCGAGCACGCGCGCCGCGGGGGGCATGGTCCGGTAGTGTAGGAAGCCGGGCCGAGGCTGTCAACGGCACGCCACGTCGCGCGTGCGGTGTGGTCGGTCCCTCGACTCGCGGATCCGGGCGAACGCTCACGTTGATCGGCCGCGGCGAGCGAATGCGAGCCAGCGGTCCGGTCGAACGTGATGTTAGACGGCATGATTGCCAACGCGGGCAAGCGCAATTCGATAGAACTCGTGCCCGCGAATCTTGCGTGCCGCGTCCCCGAAGTAGCGCTCGCGATACTCCGCCGCGCCCAAATCGCTCTCGAGGGACAGGCCGCGTGCGGCCAGGAACCCCGGCAGCTGGCTTGGTTCGATCCCGAATGTCAGCCTCTCGCCAGCACTCTCGAGGGTTGCGAGCAAGTTCTTCGTGCCGATGAATGCGCTTGGTCTCGTCAATACATCGCGGTGAACGTACGTGAAGAGGAGGAGGGTGCCGGACGACGCGCGCGAACACCATCGCAAGGTGGTATCGACGGCGGCTTCCGTAAGATAGTTCGTGACGCCTTCCCAGAGGATGAAGGTGCGCGGCGACTCGCGGTAGCCAGCAGCGGCCATGACGGACTCCAGATCCTCCTGGTCGAAGTCGATGGCGACAAAGCGAACGTCTTTCGGCGGGACGGAAAGCACGCGCTCCAACACCTTTCGTTTGGCTGTCTGCGTATCCGGATGGTCGACCTCGAAAACGGTGACGCCGTGCAAGCACGGCAGCCGGTACGCTCGGGAGTCGAACCCCGCACCAAGGATGACGAACTGGTCGATATGTTCTCCGAGGGAGGTCGCCATCGCATCGTCGATGAGCCTTGTGCGTGCGACCACGGAGGAGCGCACGCCCGGCCAGCGGTTGTCGATGAGCCAAGGCACCATTTCCCGAAGGCCGGGAACGACCACCAGCCGAGCCAGAAGTGAGAGCGGCCACGTCAGGAAGTTCCGAGCAAGCGGGTCGTCGAGGAGCCGCCTGCTCGCGGGAAGAGCCGACTCGAGCGCGCGGAAGAGCGCGTTGTGTTCCGCAGTACGACTTGCTCGACCTTCCCGCATGGCTCACCGATTCCGTTCCGAAGTCATGCCGCCCAACGCTCGCGGTCAGCGGCCGCGGGACGAGGAACGCGAGTCCGCGGTCCGTTGTACTGCGATGTTCGTGACGCTCACACTGGCTCCTTCGCGCTCGGCACCGAGCGCGAACAGCCTCTTCGACCCGCGCCACGGGATGCCTGAGGGACCTTCGGGTCCCCCGCCGTCCTCGTAGCGCTCGCTGCCTCCCATCCCTCCCGAGGCATTGCCCATATCCCGCCCCGCCCACCGGGCTTCTTGAACATCGGATTGAAACGACCGCGGCGGTCGCCTCAATCCTTATGAGCTATACCGCTTTCACACCGTCCTAATCCTTGGGCAGAGTCACTGTGACCTGCGTATCGAAGGACACACCCTCTCCGTAACCCCAAAGCCGTAGCACTAGCCCTCCCCCACCCGTCCAGCCAGCCTGCTCGCAATACCGATGGTGAGCACCTAGCCACCGGGCGCCGAGGTCACGCCGCGGACCCGCGCACACGTCCACGGAGGTGCCGGTCTCGGCGTTCCGGGCAAATGTGGTGGCGCTGTCACTACCCACGCGGTCCGTCACGACAAACACGTGACCGCTCGGCGCCCAGCTGACGCTGACGGATCGTTGAAAGCTGTGAACCTGCCAGGTCTTCGGGCTGTGAGCAGCCTTCAGCAGCAGACTGTGGCCCGTGTTGCTCGCATCGGGCTCCCACCACACGATCGTGAAAGCCGAGTCCGGGCTCGGTAGCTCGCGCTGCGCGCCGGGAAACGTGACCACCGACGAGTCCAACCCGGCTGCCGCCGCGAACAACAATGCTAGTGCGATGGGCAAAGGCATACCTCAATCAGCCACACAGGTCCCGGCGAGTCGGCATAACGTTCAGCTTCAGCCGCGCGAGCGTTTGCGAGCGTCGGCTGCAAGCTGTGGTTCGGCTGGGCCCGGAAACTTTAGTTCAGCCTGTGGGAACAACCGACGCTCCCCCAGCTTTCTGGGATGTCTCCTTTCACCAGACACGCGCACACCGGTTCTGGCTCACCTCAGAGTCCGCTTGCGTGAGGACCGCCCTGGGGAAGGTGAGGCCGAGCGCCTTGGCCGTCTCGGGGTTGGCGACCAGCTCGAACTGCCTCGGATACTCCACGGGCAGCTCTGCGGGTTTCTTGCCCTTCAAGATACTGTCCACGTAGTAGGCGCCCCGCTGGAACGTTTCCGTCAGCCTCGGTCCGTACGCCATGAAGCCCCCGTCCCGGGCAAATATCCCGAATTCGTACATCGCGGGCAGGCGGTGTGTCGCCGCGAAGTCCAGGACCCGGCAGCGATGTGTTACGGTCAGCACCTCCGCGACGACGAAGAGGGCGTCCGGGCGCTGCCGGATAATGGCCGTGAACGCTCGGTCAAAATCCTCTGGACGGCGCACCTCGTGGGAGTGCAGCTGCAGCCTCAGCACCCGCGCCGACTTCTCGATCTCTCGGAATCGGAGTACCATGCCCTGATCGGCCGGATTCCAGAGCACAGCCACGCGAGAGAGGATTGGAACCACCTC
>WNGF01005351.1_pt1 | contig 16448 bp, 15 predicted proteins | sample 5400641 | NCBI WGS metagenome assembly WNGF01 (sample SAMN13153371, study PRJNA577476) | soil metagenome | isolation source: 80 cm soil or saprolite under grassland replicate 2 | place: USA:California | collected 2016-06-15
GATCGTCATCGGCGAGGGCGAGCGGGACAAGGCGCCCATGCTGTACATCGGCGAGCAGGTCGGCCGGCGCGACGAAAGCGACCGGCGGGCGGCCCAGGAGATCGACATCGCGGTCGACCCGCTCGAGGGGACGAACCTGGTAGCCCACGGCCAGGCGAACGCGATCACGGTCCTGGCGGCGTCGGAGCGCGGCGGCCTCGTCCACGCTCCCGACACGTACATGGAGAAGTTGTGCGTGGGGCCGGTGGCGGCCGGGCGTGTCGACATCCGGCTGTCGCCCACCGAGAACCTGCAGCGCATCGCGTCGGCCCTCGGACGGGGCGTCAGCGACATCACCGTCATCATCCTCGACCGGCCGCGCCACGAGGAGCTCATCTCCGAGGTCCGGTCGACCGGCGCCCGGATCAAGCTCATCAGCGACGGCGACCTGTCGGCCGCCATCTCGTGCGCGGTTTCCGGCACCGGTGTCCATGCCGTCATGGGCATCGGCGGGGCGCCGGAGGGCGTGATCACGGCCGCCGCCCTGCGCTGCCTGGGCGGCGAGATCCAGGCCCGCTTCCGATTCCGTGACGACGACGACCGAGCGCGAGCAGCGAAGATGGGCCATGGCGATCCCGACCGGGTGTACTCCACGGAGGACCTGGCGTCGGGCGACAACGTCGTGTTCGCGGCGACCGGCGTGACCGGCGGCGACCTCCTCCAGGGCGTCCGCTTCTTCGGCGGCGGCGCGCGGACGCACTCGCTGGTCATGGCCTACAAGGCGAAGCAGGTGCGCTTCGTGGACACCGTCCACATGTTCGACCGGAGCCGCCCGCCCAGCGTCCGCCTGTGATGGACTTCTTCCCGGTCGGCGACCTGACGAACCTGGCGCTGATCCTGCTGGCGGTCGCGGCTATCGCCATCGTCTCGGTGATCGCATTCCGGCGCCGCTAGCGTTCAGGACTGCTCGCCCCGCACAGATCGTCGCCATGGGCGGGGGTGGCTTCTCGATGGAACCCGACAACAGCCTCCTCGACGACTTCATCCTGGGCCTGACCGGCCGCCCGCGACCGCGAGTCCTCTTCCTGCCAACCGCGACCGGCAACGTCGCGACGTATCTCGTCAACTTCTATACGGCCTTCAGCCGTAGGGCGGAGGCCAGCCACGTGGACCTCTTCGCGCGCACGCGCGACGACCTCCGCCGGGTCGTCCTCGACCAGGACGTGCTCTACGTCGGCGGCGGAAACACCGCCAACCTCCTGGCGATCTGGCGCGTGCACGGGCTGGACGCGATCCTGCGCACCGCGTGGCAGGCGGGCGTCGTCATGGCCGGGCTGAGCGCCGGCGCGATCTGCTGGTTCCAGGCGGGCGTCACGGACTCGTTCGGTCCGGACCTGGCGGCGCTCGACGACGGGCTCGGCCTCCTGCCGGGCAGCTTCTGCCCGCACTATGACGGCGAGCCGGCACGGCGGCCGACGTTCCGCCGCCTGGTCGGCGACGGCCGGCTGCCGGATGGCTGGGCGGCCGACGACGGAGTGGCGCTTCATTTCGTGGGCGCGAATCTGGCCGAGGCGGTCAGCTCGCGCCCTGACGCGCGGGCGTACCGTCTGGAGCGGTCTGCCGACGGCGCCACCGAGACCGAGCTGGCGACCCGCTACCTGGGCTAGGCGCGGCCCCGTTCGGTGAGCGGGTGCCAGTCGCCACCCTGCCCGTCCGAACGGTATCCCCGGTCCACCCATTGGGCGACCGGCCGGACGGCCTCAACGCCCTCGGCCGCGAGCTGCCTGCGGCGCGCCGTTTCGACCGTCTCGCCCCAGCCCGGCGGCACGAGCCTCGGTGCCAGGTCGGCGAGGGGCGCCAACACGAACAGGCGGTTGCGGGCCTCCGGATGGGGAACGATGAGAGGCAGGTCGGCCTTGGTCGGGTCGTTCGATCGCGCATCGGCCGGGCGATCGATGGAGAAGAGCGCCCGGCCGAAGGCGAGCAGGTCGAGGTCGAGCTCGCGCGGGCCCCAGCGCTCTCGTTCATGGCGCCCGAAGGCACGCTCGATGGACTTGAGAGCCGCCAGCAGGCCGAGAGCCGCGGTCCGATCGTCGGCGGCGACCGGCACCTCGAGGGCCACGACGGCGTTGCGGAACTCGGGCTGGTCGGTCATGCCCCAGGGCGCCGTGGCGTACAGGCGCGATACGCCGCGAAGCCGCATTCCCGGCAGCACGGCCAGCGCCCGGATCCCGGCCGCCAGGATGGTGGCGGCGTCGCCCAGGTTCGCGCCAAGGCCCACGTACGCCCGGACTCGGCGAGCACGCGGTGCCCGCCCGCCGGGCGAGCCGGCCCCGGTCGCCGGCGAAGCGCTGTCCGGATTCGCCATGTTCGCCATCATGGTGTCCATGATCGTGGGTGCATGCCCTCGTCGTGGGATGCCGCCGTGGTTTCGCCCGGCGGCAGGCGCCGAGGTGGCCGCGTGACGCGCGAGCGACCCGTCGACGTCGCGGTCGAGCCGCGTCGCGCCGCGGCGGCGGTCGATCGGGCCCTGCCGGCCAGCGACCCGATCCTCGTCGAGCGGCTGCGGGCGGAGATCGGGGCCACCGGTCCCATCACGTTCGCCCGCTTCATGTCGGTCGTGCTGGCCGACCCGGAGCGCGGCTACTACGCAACCTCCGACGAGCGGCCCACCCGGGAGGGCGACTTCCTCACCGCGCCCGAGCTCCACCCGATCTTCGGCGCGACCCTGGCGCGTGCCGTAGGCGAGATGTGGCGCGCCATGGACCGACCGGCGACCTTCGTGCTGCGCGAGTACGGCGCCGGCAGCGGCCGCCTGGCGGTTGACTTGCTGGAGGGCCTGCGGGTCGACCAACCGGACCTTCTGGAGGTCCTGCGCTACGAGCCCGTGGACATCGTGCCGGCCCGCCTCGAGCGAGTTCGGGAGCGCCTTGCCGAGGCCGGCTTCGGGCGCCAGGCCGGCGAGGCGGGGTTTGGGCGCCAGGCCGGCGAGGCGAGCGGCGAGCCGGTCAGATCGGCGCCGGTCGCGGGCTGCGTCCTCGCCAACGAGTTTCTCGATGCCCTGCCCGTCCATCGCGTGGTGGCGCGGGGGGGCCGTCTCCATGAGATCTACGTCGGCTGGGCGGACCAGGGCGACGAACAGCCCGGCGCTCGCTTCGTCGACATCCTGGGCGAGCCGTCAACGCCGGCCCTGGCCGAGCGCCTGGCCACCGAGGAGGTGGGCCTGGCCGACGGCCAGCGCGCCGAGATCTGCCTTGGCCTGGAAGCCTGGACGGCGGAGATGTCGGACACGTTTCCGGCCGGGTTTGCGTTGATCCTCGATTACGGCCGTCCGGCGGCCGAGCTCTATGGCCCGTCCCGGCCGGCCGGGACCCTGCTCGCCTACGCCGGCCATCGGGCACACGACGATCCGTACGTCGCGATCGGCCGACAAGATCTGACCGCGCACGTCGACTTCACGGCCGTCGAACGCGCCGCGGCCGCGCATGCCTGGCAGCCCATCGGCCTGACCACGCAGGCCGAGTTTCTCGTCGGCTCCGGACTGGCCGAGCTGCTCGCCCGAGGCCAGGCCGACGCGACCCTCTCGGCTGCCGACTACATCGCGCTGCGCGCGTCGATCGGGCGGCTCCTGGACCCGCACGCGCTGGGCGGATTCCGCGTGCTCGTGCTCGGCCGCGACGTGCCAGCCGACGTCAGGCTGGCCGGGCTCGGTTACCGGATCCGGGGCTGACGCAGGGGAGCGACATCAGCGCAGGCGCGCAGGCCGCCGCGTGGTGGGCTGCCGCGGCGGTCAAGGCACGCAAGGCTGGGTCGGGGAGCGGATCGCGCCGAGCGCGCGTGCAGGTTCGCGAGCCGCCCCCCGGCGGTGCCCCCCGGCGGTTCGCCCCCGGCGGTGAGCCCACGGTGGTTTCGGGCTCGGCCAGCGTGCGCGCGCCGGGCGGGCCCGGCAATAGGGCGATCTCCCTATCGCGACGCATCCGATGGGGCCGGCAGGCCGGGGAGTGGGCCCGTCCTGGACCGATCGTCCGACACTCGCCGCGGCAGCGTCTCGTGCGGCGCGTCGCTGCTAGAATGCCGAAGCGGTATGCCGCGCCGGCTAGGCCGCGCCCGAAGGGAGTGCACGCCCGGGAAATCGATGCCGGACGCGTGCCCGGAGTGAGGACTTCACTTGACCGCGATCTGGTACGTCGTCGGGTTCGCCTTCGCGGGCGTCTCCTTCGTGTTCATCACCATCGGCGCAGCCTGGCTGCTGTCCCATCGCAACCGCGGCGATGCCCACAAGGGCCTGCCGTACGAGAGCGGCATCGACACGTACGGCGACACGCACGCCCGGTTCGGGCTGTCCTTCTACCTCTACGCGCTGCTGTTCGTCGCCTTCGACATCGAGGTCATCTTCATCTACCTCTGGGCGCTCGTCTTCCGGGACGTCCTCATGGGTGGGTTCGTCAGCATGCTCATCTTCGTGGGCATCCTCCTCCTCGGTCTGGCCTACGCCTGGCGAAAGGGGGTGCTCACGTGGCACTGACCAGCAACCCCAGGGGCGCCCGGACGCCCACGGGTGGCGCCGGCAGCTCGAAGCGCGCCGGCAATCCCAACCTACCCGCGCCCACCCCGCGTCGCGACGTGGCCCAGCCCATCGTGGTACCGAACACGCTCTGGCAATCGACCAACCCGCTGGCCTACGACGGCGGGCGCCCGTCGGAGATCACCCACCTCGCGGACGTGGAGCGCTCCGGTACCGCCGCTCGCGACAACGCGCGCTGGGGCGGAGCCCTGGAGGTGATCCCCACCAAGGCCGATTACGTCCTGGACCTCCTCCGGGCGAACAGCCTCTGGCCGCTCCTGTCGGGCCTCGCCTGCTGCGCGATCGAGATGATGTCAGCGGCGACCAGCGTGAACGACATGGATCGCTGGGGGATGTTCCCGTTCAGGGCCAGTCCCCGCCAGGCCGACGTCCTCATCGTCGCGGGAACCTGCACGACCAAGATGGCCGGGCCCCTGGTTCGCCTGTGGGAGCAGATGCCCGAGCCCAAGTGGTGCGTGGCCATGGGCGACTGCACGTGCTCCGGCGGCCGCTACAAGCGGAGCTACTCCACGATCCAGGGCATCGACCGAATCATGCCGGTGGACGTCTATGTGCCGGGCTGCCCGCCGCGACCGGAGGGGCTCATCTACGGCATGATGAAGCTCCAGCAGATCGTCAAGGACCGGCGCGGCCACTGGCCGGAGCGGGCGATCGGGCCCACCGTGCCCGACGCGATCTGAATCGATGGATCGATCGCTCAGGCGTCGCCTGGACGGCCGTTTTGGCGAGCTGACGACGGGCCCTGTCCGCCAGCGCAACGACGAGACGGAGATCCGGATCGGGCCGGGCGATCTCGTGCAGGTCATGCGAGCCCTCCACGACGAGCCGGACCTCCGGTTCCGCTTCCTGGCCGACCTGGCCGGCGTGGACACCGGAATTCACCTGCAGGTCGTCTACCACCTCTGGAGCGACACGACGGCGGACTGGCTCCGCGTCATCGTGGATGGCCTCCCCCGGGACGACCCGCGGGTCCCGTCCGTGACCTTCCTGTGGAAGGGCGCCGAGTGGCAGGAACGCGAGGCGTACGACATGTTCGGGATCACGTTCGAGGGCAACCGCGACCTCCGCCGCATCTACATGCCGCCCGACTACACCAGCTTCCCGCTGCGCAAGGACTTCTACCTCGCCGACGATGCGTCTCGATCTCCGGCCGGCGGCGTCCGTCACATGGAGCAGGTCCACGCGCCGCGCAACGCTCCGCCGGCCGTAGCCGTGCGGCGGACCACCGTCGCCTGACCGACAGCCCGTCATGACCGCGACGAAGCACCCCGGCCAGCATGCCTCCGCCGACGACCCGCGGATCATGCTCGACGAGCAGATCGGCGTGTTCGAGCCGATCCCGCCATATCCGCCCCGGACCGAGCGTGAGGCCGAGTTCTACACCCTGGGCGATGGCGAGATGTTCATCAACATCGGACCCCAGCATCCGTCCACGCACGGCGTCCTGCGGATCGTCCTCAAGATCCGGGGCGAGCAGGTTGTCGATCTCGATCCCGTCCTCGGCTACCTCCACCGCGGCGTGGAGAAGCTGTGCGAGAACGCCGACTACCACCAGGCAATCTGCTACACGGACCCGCTCGAGTACGTCAGCTCGCTGTTCATGGAATGGGCGCCGGTCATCGCCTTCGAGAAGCTGCTCGATGTCCGGGTGCCGCGCCGGGCCGAATACATCCGCGTCCTGACCGGCGAGCTCAACCGGGTGATGAGCCACATCATGTTCGTCGGCTGGATGGCCCTGGACCTCGGCGGGCTGACGCCGATCCTGTGGGGCTTCATCGAACGGGATGAGATCGTCGAGATGCTGGCGGCGGTGACCGGCCAGCGGATGCTCTTCAACTACTTCCGGATCGGCGGGGTGAACGGCGACCTCAACCACGACTTCATGAGCCGCCTCGGCCGCTGGATGAGCCACGCGACGAGCCAGCTCGAGGCCGAGCTGACGCTCCTCAACGAGAACGAGATCTTCGTGCGGCGGATGCGCGGCCTCGGCGCGGTCGACAGCCAGACCGCCCTGCGGATGTGCCTCTCCGGCCCCAACCTGCGGGCGAGCGGCTTGCCGTTCGACCTCCGGCGGGCCCATCCCTACTCGGTCTATCCGGAGCTCGACTTCGACGTCGTCACCCGCGCCGAGGGCGACTGCCTGGCTCGCTACCTGCTGCGGATGGACGAGATCCGGCAGAGCATCCGGATCATCGACCAGTGCCTCCACGAGATGCCCGACGGTCCGGTCATGGCCAAGCTGCCGCGGCTGCTCCGGCCGCGACCAGGCCGGGCCTATGCGGCGATCGAAGGCCCACGCGGCCAGTACGCCACGTATGCCATCAGCGACGGCACGGACCAGCCGTTCCGGATGCGGATCCACGACCCCAGCTTCGTGAACCTCCAGACGGTCGGCCTGGTCATGCCGGGCAATCTGGTCGCGGACACGGTGGCGGTCATGGCGTCGCTGGATCCGATCATGGGCGGAGTCGACAAGTGAAGGCCGACGTGGACGCGTCGTGGCCCAGGCGCCGGCGAGCGGGTCCTGGCGACCTCTCCGGCGTGATGCCATGCGCCCACCGAGGGACGAGGCGACGCTGCCGCGAGCCATCGGCCCGAGGTCGTGAGCGAGCGCTCGCAGCCGGCAACGACGGCATTGGCCGTCCAAGGCGGGCGCAGTGACGGCCGCCGTCGGGCGGACATGGAGCCGGCTGACGATCACCGGCAAGGTGATCTTCCTGGGCCTGCCGATCCTGCTCGCGCTGTTGGTGCCGCTCGTCGTCGTGGTCAGCCTGTACGGCGGCGCGATCGTCGACGTGCTGGCGGCCAACCTGCCGATCGTGCGGTTCGTCGTGGCCGCGACCGCGGTCCTGCTCATGAGCGTGCCGACGGCCTTCGTGATCATCTACATGGAGATGAAGGTCATCGCCCTGATGAATCTTCGGATCGGCCCGGATCGGGTTGGACCGTGGGGCACGGCCCTGTCGGTCGTACACGGGCTCAAGGTCCTGATCAAGGAGGACTTCACGCCGACCGGTGTCGATCCCACGGTCTTCACGTGGGCGCCGGTGGTGGTCTACCTGGCCAGCGTCATGAGCCTGCTCGTCATTCCGTTCGCGCCCGGCCTGTTCGGCCAGGACCTGAACATCGGCCTGCTGTACTTCTTCGCCATCGGCGGGCTGTCGGTGGTGGGGCTGCTGATGGCCGGCTGGTCCAGCTTCAACAAGTACTCCCTACTGGGCGGGCTCCGGTCGGCCGCCCAGGTCGTCAGCTACGAGATCCCGCTCACCCTGTCCGTGGTGGGGCTGATCATGCTGGCCGGCACGATGAGCCTCAATCAGATCGTCCTCATGCAGTCCGGCTCGTTCCTCGATTGGAACATCTTCCGCCAGCCGCTGGGCGCGCTGATCTTCTTCATCGCCGCCACCGCGGAGGCGAATCGGACGCCGTTCGACCTGACCGAGGCGGACAGCGAGATCGTTGCCGGCTTCGCCACCGAGTATTCGGGCATGCGCTTCGGCTTCTTCTACTTCGCGGAGTACGTCAACGTCTTCATCATCTCGGCGCTCACGGTGACGCTCTTCTTCGGCGGTTGGACCGCGCCGTTCGACTGGCCATGGCCGGTGAACGCGGCCATCAATCCGGGCAGTCTCGGCATCGGCCTCCTCCTGGCGATCGCCATCGTTCCGGTGGTCGGCAGCCTCGTCCTCGCCGCACCCTTCTGGGTCGCCCGCAGCTCCATGCCGTGGTGGCAGGCGCTGATCATCGGTTTCGTGCTGTTCAACCTGCTCGCCGTCGTGGCGATCGCCGGCTGGGCCTTCATCAGCCTCGACTGGGTCGCGGGCCTGTTCTGGCTCCTGGCCAAGACATACGCCTTCGTCTTCACCTTCGTCTGGATGCGCGGGACGCTGCCGCGGGTTCGCATCGACCAGCTCATGGGCTTCGCCTGGAAGTGGCTGCTGCCCGCGTCATTGCTCAACCTGTTCCTGACGGCGGCCGCCATCATCCTGGTCGCGAAGTGAGGGGCGCATGAGTTTCATCCCCGGCCTGGGCCTCGTGAAGGGCATGGCCCTGACGCTTCGCCGCTTCTTCGAGCCGAAGGCCACGATCCGCTATCCGGAGGATCCGGCGGCTCCGTCCGCCAAGTTCCGCGGCCGCCTCCAGCTGCTGTACGACGAGTACGGGACGCTCAAGTGCGAGACGTGCTTCCAGTGCGCCCAGGCCTGCCCGGTGGAGTGCATCGACATGGGCGGCATCGACACCAAGTCGCGCTTCCACGTCCACTGGGGCGCCGCCGAGACATACGGCGAGCGGCGCGAGGAATCGGCGCTGCGGCGAGCGGGCCGGACCGTGCCTGATCCTGCCTACACGCACTTCGAGGCGAACGACCTGAGCGGCGTGGACGAGATCCTCGAGGACCATGACTTCGACCCCGGCCGCATGCTGCAGATCCTGGAATCGACCCAGCACCTCTATGGCTACCTGCCGGTCGGCGCGCTCAAGCGCATCGCCCATCGGACCGGGGCGTGGTACGCGATGATCTACGGGACCGCCTCGTACTACCGCCATCTCCGCTTCGAGCCGGCCGAGGCGGTACCCCAGGCCGCCGCGCTCGCCGCACGCCGCCCGACCGAAGCGACGTACCTGGTGGCCTTCGAGAACGCGCTGACGGGCTCGCCCGGCGGCAGGACGGCCGGCCGCAAGACGGCCGTCCGGGCCGACGGCCGGCGCCGCCGCAGGTCGCAGGCCTGACGGTGACCGACATTCTTGCGGCGCCGAAGGGGAAGCGCTGGCCGTCGGTCCTGCTCGCCCGGGCGCTGGCAAGGGGGTCGGCCACGGACCCGACCGACCTCGACGGCGCGACCGCCGCCGGGGCGTTCGCCGGCCTCCGCAAGGCGATCGATGAGCTCGGCCCGGCCGCCACGATCGCGACGATCGCCGCGTCGGGGCTGCGCGGTAGGGGCGGATCCGGCTTCCCGACGGGCGAGAAGTGGCGGGCGGCCGCCTCCACCGAGGCGCGGCGTCGCTTCGTCGTGGCCAACGGCTACGGGGCGGACCCGGCAGTCCAGACCGATCGGACCCTCATGGAGCGCGACCCCTACGCGGTCGTGGAAGGCCTGGCGATCGCGGCGTTCGCGGTCGGCGCAAGCGAGGGCATCATCGCGATCCGATCGGAGGCGAGCCAAGCGGTCGCGGCGCTGACCGCCGCCGTCGGCGAGGCTGAGGAGGCCGGCTTCATCGGCCCCGATGCGTTCGGCCCGGGCCGCGACCTGACGGTGACCGTGCGGACGGTCCAGGGCGCCTACATGCTCGGCGAGGAGACCGTCCTGCTGAAGGCCCTGGCCGGAGGCCGCGGCCAACCCGAGCAGCGGCCGCCCTATCCCAGCCAGGAGGGGCTGTTCGACGCTCCAACGGTCGTGCAGAACGTCCAGACGCTGGCGGCCGTGCCATGGATCGTGATCAACGGGCCGGGCGCCTTCGCCGCCATCGGCTCGAAGGCGAGCCCCGGCACGATGCTGGTCCAGGTCCGCGGCCACCAGCGCTCCGGCATCGCCGAGGTGCCGCTCGGCACGCCGCTGCACGACATCGTCGCCCTCGGCGGCGAGGCCACGCCCGGCCGCATTCTCAAGGCGGTCCTCGTGGGCGGCCCGTCCGGCGGCCTGCTGCCCGCCGAGGCGCTGGACACGCGGTACGAGTTCGACGCCCTGCGCCAGGCCGGCGCGCACGTCGGGTCGGGCAGCGTGGTCGTCGCCGACGATCGCGCCTGCATCGTGGACCTGGCCCGTCTCCTGACCCGCTTCTGCGCCGACGAGGCGTGTGGCAAGACGATTCCGTGCCGGATCGGGACCCGGCGCCTGTTCGAGATCAGCGATCGCATCGTCACCGGCCGGCCGCGACCCACGGACCCGCAGCTGCTCGTGGACCTGTCGCACGACATCGTGGAGAGCGCACTGTGCGATCACGAACGCCTGGCGACCCTCCCCCTGGCGAGCGGGATGCGATACTTCCGCGCGGAGCTCGACGATCACATCCTGCGCAGCTCCTGTCCGGCGGGGGTGTGCCGTCCCATCGCGCTGGCGACCGCCGCCGGGTCCCGTTGATGCCCGCAACGAACCGATGACCGATCTGATCATCCGCCCTCCGCAAGGCCCCCAGCGTCCCCATGACGCTCCCGGCATGAAGGCTGTGGTCGACACGACGAGGCCCCTCGACGATTCGCTCGCCGAGCAGCTCGTGACGACTCAGGCTCCGCAGCGCCCGCTGTCGGCGCCGGTCATCCGCCTGGAGGTTGACGGCCGGCTCGTGGAGGGCCGTGAGGGACAGACGATCCTGGAGGTCTGCCGGGACAACGGGATCGAGGTCCCGACCCTCTGCTACGAGCCCAAGCTGCCCGGTTTCGGCGCCTGCCGGATGTGCGTGGTCGAGGTCGAGGGCGAGCAGCATCCACCCATTTCGTGCTCGGCGATGGCCGCCGGTGGCATGAAGGTCCAGACCCAGACCGAGATGGTCCGCCGGCTGCGGGCGACCAACCTGGAGCTGATCTTCAGCGACCACAACGCGTACTGCCTGCCGCCGTGCCAGAACAAGTGTCCCAGCCACATCGACATCCCCGGGTTCCTCAAGGCGAACGCCGAGGCCAACTGGCGCGAGTCCACCCGGATCTTCAAGCGGACGATTCCCTTCCCGTCGATCCTGGGCCGGGTCTGCCCCGCTCCCTGCGAGGAACACTGCCGCCGGGACGAGGTGGACGAGGCGATCGCCATCCGCGACAGTCACCGCTACGCTGGCGATCAGGTCGTCAGGCAGATGCTCGACGATGGCATCGACCCGCCGTTGCCGTTCGAGCCACAGGCCAGGACCGGTCGGCGGGCGGCGGTGATCGGCTCCGGGCCGGCAGGCATGGCAGCCGCCTACTACCTGCTGCTGGCCGGCCACGATGTCACCGTGTTCGAACGGGATCCGGCCCCTGGCGGCATGCACCGCTACGGCATCCCGCAGTACCGGTTGCCCAAGGTCGAGGTGCTGGAGGCCGAGTACGAGTCGGTCTGGCGCCTGGGCGGGAAGCTCGAGTCGAACCAGGGCCTCGGGCGCGACTTCACCCTGGACGATCTCCAGCTCCAGGGCTTCGACGCGGTCTGCATCGCAATCGGCTGCTACGACACGAACAAGCTGGGCATCCCCAACGAGGACGCGGACGGGGTCATCGACGGCCTTGACTACCTGCGGACCGCCACCCTGGGGCTGCCCTATCCGGGTCACGTCGGCAAGCACGTCGTGGTCATCGGCGGCGGCTTCACGTCGATGGACTGCTCGCGGACCTCCGTCCGCCAGGGCGCCGCCGACGTGACCCTCGTCTATCGCCGAGATATGAAGGACATGCCGGCCGCGAACGAGGTCCACGAGGCCATCGAGGAGGGCGTCACGGCCATCTTCCAGGCCGGGCCAACGCGGGTCATCGTCGACGAGAAGACCGGCAAGGTCAGCGGCGTGGAGTTCATCCGGATGCAGCTCGGCGAGCCGGACGCTTCCGGGCGCCGCCGACCGGCTCCTGCGCCGGGGACCGAATTCACGATCCCCTGCGACAGGGTCCTGCTGGCGATCGGCCAGGGTCCCGACCTGTCCTGGATCGGTCCGGGCAGCGAGGGCGTCGAAGCCACCAAGCAGCGGCGGGTCAAGGCTGACGCAGTCACCTTCGAGACCGGCCGGCCCGGCGTGTTCGCGACGGGCGACGTCCGGGTCGGGTCGGCGACCGTCGTCCAGGCGATCGCGGAGGGCCGGAGGGCCGCCTACGCCGTGGACGCCTACCTGCGCGGTGTCGACCTGTCGGCGATCAAGGCCCGCCAGCAGCTGGCAGAGCCGCAGCCCGAGTTCCTGTCGATCGTGCCGTTCACGAGCGAGGTCAAGGAGCCCCGCTACCGGCTCAAGGCGATGGACGCCGAGACGCGCAACCGGAGCTACATCGAGTACGAGATTCCCTACAGCCCGGCGGAGGCGATCGCCGAGTCGACGCGCTGCCTGCAGTGCACCTGCGAGGCCATCGGCTACTGCGACCTGCGTCGCCTGGGGATCGAGTACGGGACCACCCTCCAGACGCTCGAGCCCCAGTACCACCAGGGCGCGGGCTACCGGAGTGTCACCGAGAATCGCTTCACCGGCACGAATCACGACTACATCCGGGACGACTCCCACGCCTTCATCCTGCGCGAGCCGTCGCGCTGCATCGACTGCGGACGGTGCGCCCAGGTCTGCGCGGAGGTCGTGGGGGCGGCCTGCTACGACTTCATGCGGATCGGTTTCGACACGCTGGTCACGACGCCGCTCGACATGAGCCTGAACGACACGCCCTGCGTCTCGTGCGGCCGCTGCGCCGAGACATGCCCGACCGGCGCGCTCATGCCGAAGCCGCGCGTGCTCCAGAAATACGCGGTGGACGAGAGTCGCTGCATCCTGTGCGGCATCTGCGTCGATGCCTGCCCGTACGACGCCCTGCGCGACGGGGCCGACTTCGAGCTGTCGCACGCCGGGCGCGCCGACCCCGAGGTCGACCTCATCGCACTCGCCGCCATCGACCGCGAGACGGAGGTCAGCTACATCCGGCGCGAGCGGGACTGGGTCGCCCGGGCCATGGCGGAGGGCCGCTCGACGGCCTCCCGCCTGCTCCCGGTCCTGCCGCCGTCACTCGCCCAACGCGGCGTGCCGGTCCGCGACGGCAACGGGCACGGCCATGACCATGGGCAGGGCCACGATCACGGTCATGGCCAGCCACCCGCGCCGCACCCGACTCTGGCCGCCGGGCCCGGGCATTCCGGACCGAGCGCCGGCGGACACGGGTAGATCGGGGTGGGTCTCCGCTCGCTCATCCTGCTGGCATTCGGCCTGGCCGTGGCCGGCGCTCCGCCGGGACTCGTCGTGGTCCTCAACATCCTGGGCTTTCGGGGCGTGAGCTGGGACGATGTCGCCTTCGTCCTCTTCGCCGAGATCATGCTCATCGCCGGCCTATTGGTCGTCACGATGCGCGACATCATCAAGTGCGGATTGGCGATGATCGTGTGCTTCGGCGCGCTGGCCGGCATCTACGTCGTCGTCGGGGCCCCCCTCGTGGCCGGTGCCCAGGTCCTGGTCTACATCGGCGCGATCAGCGTGCTCATCCTGTTCGCGATCATGCTCACCCAGGACAAGGTGGCCCCGACCCGGCTCGTCTTCCAGACGCAGGCCCTGCCCGCCGCGATCGCCGCGCTCGTCCTGGCCGTCGTCATCGGCCTGACGGTGACCGCAACGGACTGGGGCGCCGTCGCCATCCGGATCGAGAGCGCCACGAAGGACGTCGCCAGCGCGCTATTCAACTCCTACGTCCTGCCCCTCGAGGTCGTCAGCGTGCTGCTCCTGGCGGCCGTGATCGGCGGCATCTTCCTTGCGCGCCACGAGGAGGGTGGCCCGCCGTGAGCAACTCGCTGGACAGCTACCTCGTCCTGTCGGGACTCCTCTTCGCGATCGGCTCCTTCGGGTTCCTGGCCCGCCGCAATGCGATCAGCATGCTCATGTCGATCGAGCTCATGCTCAACGCGGTCAACCTCGCGATCGTGGCCTTCGGTTCGTTCGTGGAGCCGCTCAGGGCCAACTCCTCCGTGATCGCACTCATCGTCATGGCCGTCGCGGCCGGCGAGGCGACCGTTGGGCTGGCCATCGTCATCGCGATCTACCGCAACCGCCGGACCCCGCTCGTCGACGAGTACGACGCGATGCGCCAGTAGCCGCCGGCCGCGCGGACGACGTCATGGAACAGCTGATCCCGCTCATCGTCTTCCTGCCGATCGCCGGATTTGCGTTCACCGCGCTGTTCGGGCGCCGGCTGCAGTACGCATACGGCAGGCCGGCCGCCAGCCTGGTCCCGGTCGGTCTCATCGTCGTGACGTGGCTCATCGCATCCGCCGTGGCGTTCACCGCGCTGACCGGCGGCTTCGGCGAAACTGGCGGGTCGGTGACCCTCTGGAACTGGATCCCGGCCGGCGCCTTCAACGTCGAGGTCGGCTTTCGGGTGGATCAGCTGACGGCGTGCCTGCTCATCGTGGTCACCACCATCGGGATGCTGGTCCACGTCTACTCGATCGGCTACATGGCCCACGACGGCGGTTACTGGCGGTTCTTCGCCTATCTCAACCTGTTCATGTTCTCCATGCTCCTGCTCGTCCTGGCGGACAACTTCCTGGTGGTGTTCGCGGGCTGGGAGCTGGTCGGATTCTGCAGCTACGCCCTCATCGGCTTCTGGTACCGCCGTCGGAGCGCGGCGCTGGGAGCCAAGAAGGCCTTCCTCGTCAACCGGGTCGGAGACGTCGGCTTCGCCCTCGGCCTGGCGGCGATCTGGGTCAACACCGGCACCCTCAACATCCACGACTCGCTGGAGCGCCTCGGCCAGCTCAACACGACCAATCACGGGCTCGTCGTCCTCATCGCCCTGCTCGTGTTCTGCGGGGCGGCGGGCAAGAGCGCGCAGTTCCCGCTCCACGTCTGGCTGCCCGACGCGATGGAGGGCCCGACGCCCGTGTCCGCCCTCATCCACGCCGCGACGATGGTCAATGCCGGCGTCTACCTCGTGGCCCGGGCCAACCCGCTGTTCAGCCACGCCCAGGAAGCGATGGTGGTCATCGCCGGCATCGGCATCTTCACCGCGATCCTGGCCGCCTCGATCGCCCTCACCCAGACGGACATCAAGCGCGTCCTGGCCTATTCGACGCTGAGCCAGCTCGGCTACATGTTCGCGGCCCTGGGCGTGGGCGCCTGGACGGCCGCGATCTTCCACCTCATGAGCCACGGCTTCTTCAAGGGCCTGCTGTTCCTCGACTCGGGGTCTGTCATCCACGCGGTCCACGAGGAACAGGACATGCGCCGGATGGGCGGCCTGTGGCGGAAGATCCCGATCACCTACTGGACGATGCTGGTGGGCTCCGTCGCGATCGCCGGCATCCCGCCCCTGGCCGGCTTCTTCAGCAAGGACGAGATCCTCGCCTCCGCCTACAAGAACGGGTTCCTGTGGGTATGGGCGGTCGGCTTCATCGTGGCCGGCATGACGGCCTTCTACATGTTCCGGCTCATCGGCCTCACGTTCTGGGGCCCGAGTCGGGTCGACCCGGCCGTGGAGCCGCTCATCCACGAGTCGCCACGGTCGATGACCGTGCCGCTGATCCTGCTCGCCATTCCGTCGGCCCTGCTCGGCCTCTTCATCGGGCTACCGCCCGAGAATGGCCTCATCGCCGGCTGGCTGCGCCCGGTCTTCGAAGAATCGACCAGGCTGGCCGGTCACGAGGAGACCTACCAGCTGCTGGGGATCGACGGCGCGCTCCTGCTGGCGAGCGTCACGGTCGCGGTGGTCGGCATCGTCATCGCCTGGCGGCTGTTCGGGGTGGAGCTCGACGGCCTGCGCCGAGCGCCCGATCCGGAGGCCGTCCGCGAGCTGAGCACGCGGGTGCCGTTCCTGTATCGCGCCTCGCTCAACAAGTGGTGGTTCGACGACCTCAACGACCTGCTGTTCATCCGGATCGGGGGCCGCGTCGCCGCCGGCTTCTGGTGGTTCGATCGGGTCATCGTCGACGGCACGGTCAACAGCATCGGATCGCTGACGATCCTCGGCGGCCGCGAGCTGCGGCGAGTCCAGACCGGCCGCGTCCAGAATTACGCCCTCGGCATCGCCCTGGGCCTGATCGTCATGGCCGGCTCGTACCTGATCATCGTCGGGACCCCCCGATGACGGTCAGCAGCCTGCCGATCCTCTCGATCGTCACGTTCCTGCCGCTGGCCGGCGCGATCGCCATCGCCTTCGTGCCGCGCGGCCGGCCGGATCTCGTCCGCTGGGTCGCCCTCGGCACGGCCGGCCTGACCTGGATCTTCTCGCTGTTCCTCCTGCTCGGCT
>WNGF01005354.1_pt1 | contig 16445 bp, 12 predicted proteins | sample 5400641 | NCBI WGS metagenome assembly WNGF01 (sample SAMN13153371, study PRJNA577476) | soil metagenome | isolation source: 80 cm soil or saprolite under grassland replicate 2 | place: USA:California | collected 2016-06-15
AGCCGACGGTGTGGACCGCCGAACGAGTCTCGGCGTGGCGGGAGACCGGGAAGATCCCGAGTGTAGTGATGGTGTGGACCCCGCAGCACACCGGCGTCTTCCTTGACCACACCTACGACGCCGACGACCGGCTCTACGCCCTCTACCACCTGCTCACCTTCCCCGGGCTACGCCGCGGCGAAGCGTGCGGGCTGCACTGGGACGACCTCGACCTCGACGCCGGCACCCTCACGGTACGGTGGCAGATCGTCCAGCACGGCTGGGCCACCGCCATGGACACCCCCAAGACCGACGACAGCGAAGCCCCCGTCAGCCTCGACACCGAAACCGTCACGGTGCTGCGCGCCCACCGCACCCGCCAACGCCGCGAACGCCTCAAGGCAGGGGCCCGCTGGACCGACACCGGCCTGGTGTTCACCACCGACACCGGCGCACAGCTGCATCCCGCCGACGTCACCGACCACTTCCACCACCTGGCCGCGCAGGCCGGGCTTCCGCCGATCCGGCTGCACGACCTGCGCCACGGCACCGCCACCATGGGCCTGGCCGCCGGCGTGCAAATGAAGGTCATCTCCCGCCGGCTGCGGCACTCCAGCCCCAGCTTCACCTCGAAGTTCTACGGCGACGTACTGCCCGAACTGTCCCACGCCGCCGCCGAGGCCACCGCCGCCGTCGTCCCCCGACGACGCCGCTCGGGCACCACGTCGACGTAACCCACTGGCGGGCGGCGCCGCGACGAGGTCAACCAACCCGACAGCGGCGCCGCCCGACCGGCAAACCCGGCGCCCCAACAACGGGCCGGCACGCCGACACCCGGGTGGTGGGAACGGCGGGTTAGCAGCCTCGGCCGGCCAATCGGCTGGGTAGGTTGGTTGCCGTAGGCGGTAGCGGTCAGGTCAGCCTTGCCCGGTCCTGGTGGGCACGTTGCCGCACCGCCACGGCGAAATCGCCCTCGACCTTCGCCCCGATCCGGTCGTAGTCGTCCTCGTCGGCGTCGTCGAGGTCCTCGGCCGCCTGGCTGACCCCCTCCTCCCGGTACACCAGCAGACAACCGCGCACCCCATCCAGGAGGTGTTCGAGCAGGTCCCGGGCCGGCCGCAAAGGGTCCAGCGGGGTCACGCGCGCCAACAACCCCGCGAGGACCTCATCCCGCTGCCCGGCCGGCAGGCGGGCCACCTGCTCGCGGGCGGCAGCCACCAGGTCGGGCAGCCCGCCCGGATCCGGATGCCGGCCCTGGCGTACCGCGGCGGCGTCGGCCAGCAACTCCAGCACCACCTCACGCGGCGCGGCATCCTCGCCGAGGATCGCCTCCACCACCAGGCCGGGCACCTCCACCGACACTGCCTCGATGTCATCGGCGTAGCCGAACACCTCCGACGGGGCGATCCCCGCCGCGTCGGCGGCCACATCGGCCGCGGCGGCCAACCAATGCGCGGCCGCCACACACGCCGCCGCCGGGTCGACCGTGGTCAACAGCCGCGGCGTACCCAACGGATGCTCAGCCAGCAGCCGGTCGGCCGCCTGCACCTGCACCGGGGAGGCGTCCACCCGGTCCAGCACCACCGCCTGCACCGCCCGGCCGGACAGGTCCCCGCGCTCGGCCGCCGCCACCGCCTCAATCTCCGCACGCGCCTCGGCCAGCACCGCCTCGATCAGCGCCGGGTCGCCGACCTGCCGCAGCACCCGCCCCAGCCCGTGCGCGGACTCGATCACCGGGTTGTAGGAGACCAGCAGCAGACCCCGCTCGTCGGGCATCCGCGGCTGCGCGATCGCGTCCAGCACCTCGGCGAACCCGTCGCGCTGCTGCTCGCGGCGCCACCGCTCCTGCTCATCATCGGCATCTGCATCGGCCGAGCTGGCCGGACGGGTGTAGGTGTCCCACAACGCCTCCGACAGCCCGGTCAGCGCCTCACACAGCTGCTCGCCCACCTCACGATCGGCCGAGGCCGGCATAGCGCCGATGGTCGCGGCGTGCTGCCCCACCCCGGCCGGCCACACGGCCACCACCCCACGCCGCTGCACATCCAGGCCATACGTCGTCATCTCAACCCCCGGGGTCACAAATGGGACCAGGCAGCGCGGGACCCCGCCCATCGTTACACCCCCGCGACAACCCGCGGCGTGCGGCTCGCCGCCCCCGAACCGCCGCCAACCCGGGTTGACGCAACGAACGCCAGCCGGGTGCGACACTAGGCCCGCCAGGGCCGGGTAGAACGTGGAGGAGGCCACCGTGGCGCGACGCGGGAAGTTCGCCCGTCTGGTCGACGACTTCGTGGCCACCGTCGATGAGCTCGGCGGCAGCGTCGACCCGGCCGTGGTCGCCGAAGAACTGCAGGCCCGCATCGACGCCATCGCCACCCAGCTGCACGTGACCACGCAGACCGTGCTCAGGACGTACATCGATGACGACTGGGGCCGGCAGATGGCCACCACCATGATGGCCGACGTGAAAAGCCGCGCCGCCGAGCCCGCCGGCCCGCCGGAGCACTTCGCCACCCGGGTCGCCGGCCGGCTGGTGGCCGCGCTCGGGCAGGCCATGCTGTACGCCACCACCAACGGCGACCACCAGCAGCCCGTACCGGTGATGGACCTGCGGCAGGCGGCCGAGGCGGTCAGCGGGCTCGGCCTGGCCATCCACGAGGCCCCACCCGACGGGCAGCTCGTCACCGTCGGCGCCGACGTCGTGGCCTGGACCCGCAGCACCCTGCGGGTGTTCCGCGACCAGCTGCGCGCCGGCGCCTGGTCGTCGTGCCTGTGTGGTGAACAGCACGGCCAGCACGACACCGACGCCGCCGTGCTGGCCACCGTCAGCAAGGACCTGCTGTTCCTGCCCACGCCTCACCCCGACGACGACAGCGGCTGATGACAAGGCCCGACCGGCTCGGCCGGGGACCGATGGTGGTGGCTGGTCGGCAGCCGGCCGCTCGGCATGGGCGATCGCTACAGACCAGCCTGAGCGACGGCTGGTAGGCGCGGGCCGGGCAAGACCTCCTCGCCGTGGTCGTCGTTCGATCCACCACCCCATCGGACCGCCGAAGATTCGACTGTGACCCGTCACCTGCGACACCGATCGTCGGCTGGGTGGGGTCCAGCCACGGCCGTCGCGCTCGATACACTGCGGGGCGCGGAACCGGCGCTCGCCACGAACACGGTGGTTGAGTGATCGTGGCATGGCTCGGCTCATCCCAAGGTTGGCTCCTTCACCCGGGTCCGTAGGCGGCCTCCTCCATCACGATGCCTGACGGTCATCACCGTCGGGCCGGAGGAGTGACCTCATGGTCATATGCCGCATCCGGCGCACGCACAGCGGCGACCTCACCAACCAGGCAACCCGAGACTGGGCGGTGACCGCCGCGTGCAGCGAGGTCGGGGACGCGCCGCAGCGTTCGCCGGGCGTGCGTCCGTCGACGGCCCTCGACTGGTCTTCCGCTCGTCTGTCCGCTGCCCGCGTCGAGGCTGTCGCCGGGTGCCACCGGGTCGTCGACGGGGATCGGCTGTGACGCCGCGCATGCCGAGCGGCGCCGGTCGCACCGCGGCGCTCGGCACCAGCGGTCTGCTGTCGGCGGGAGCGGTCTCGGCGCTGGCGTACGCGGGCGCGCCCTGGTGGGCGGTCACCCTGGTCGCGATCGTCGGCATCACCGGCACAGCCTGCGTGGGCATCGTGCAATCGGTGTTCCCACAAGACTCACGCGACCGGCTGGCCTGGTGGCGCGACTACCGGCGGCGCCGAGCCGTGCGCCGCGAACATTGATGATGACGCGGGCCAACGCGCGTCAGCGGTGGCCGGATCCTCGGTTGGCGGTCGTGGATCTCCCCGGTGAGGGCGGGTTGCGGCCCGCTGGCGCGGCACGGGGCCCTGGTCGGCGTCCGTCGCCGAGACTGTGGAGCGGGGTTTGGCCGGCGCGCCGTGACTCGACGCGTTCGGCCACGTCGTACGGTCAAGGGTCGTCGTGCTTGTCTTGCGGGGAGCTGAAATGCCGGGTCAGTCGCGAAGTCGGTCGTTCGGGCCGGCTCAGGACTGGGGGTCGGCTGCGGGCGTGGGACGGCAGCCAGTACCGCGCGTTCGAGGAACTGTGCTTCCAGGTGTGCGATCCGGCGCCGCCGGGATGGCGGACGATCAAGACCGGGAATCCCGACGGCGGGGTGGAGTGGTCCGACCGGGCGCCGGACGGTCGTGTACACGGGTCGCAGGCCAAGTTCGTCGGGGCGGTTGACGAACTGATTCCGCTGGCTCGGGACAGCGTCCGGACCGTCGGCGCGAACCGGGGTTTCTGGAACGTCGTGAAGTTGACCTTCTTCGCGCCGTTCGACATGCCGGAGCCGGCGCCGCAGACTCGCAGCGGCCGGCAACAGCAGGGCGCGCGGCAGCGGTGGAACGACGCGGTACAGCGGTGGAAGAACGATCTGCCGGGCGTAGCGGACATCGAGATCGACTTCGTCGGCAGCGGTGAGCTGTTGGAGCGGCTGAGCCGACCGGGCAACGAAGGTCGACGCTGGTTCTTTCTTCAACGAGCTTGTCCTGGGTTCGCCGTGGTGTGTGGACAGGTTCGAGATCGCACAGCGGGTGGCACAGGACCGGTACGCCCCGCAACGCCACGTCGTGACCTTAGCTGGTCTCGTTGTCGATGAGGCCGTACTTGCCGCGGTTCGGGTCGCGGGTGAAGCGGACAACGACGTGCCGGTCGGCGACGGCCGGCGGGGTGTTGTCGACCACGATGATCTGTGCGCCGCGGCCGGGCCCGGCCAGCCAGTCGAGAATGTGGGTGTAGAAATGCTCGACCAGATGAACGTCGGCGAACTCCTCGTCGTCGGCGGCTGCACGGCCGCCGAGATTCTTTTGCGGCGTATCAATGAGCAGGAAACCGGGGTGGTGCCCGTCTTGCTCGTACGCTACTTCGAAGATGGCGAGTATCCACGCGAGGGTCTGCAGCACCTGCCCGCCGCTGGAGGCGTTGCGGTAGGGACGCAGGCGTGCGGAGGGCACGAGCTTGTCATCGATGGCGCCGGTACCGGCGTGCTTCGGGTAGTCGAAGTCGGTGAGGATCTGCCGGAACCGTGCGCTGAGCGCGGTGATGAGTGAGGCGCGGTCAGGTCGGGTCTGCTGTCCGCGTTGTTGGCGGCGAAGTTCGGCGAGGTCTTCGGCGAGGCGTGCGACCCGGCGGCGACGGGCGTCCACACCCCGCCATTGCTTGAGTGCCGCGTTGGCCCGGTCGCGTTTGACCATTGCCTGCTGGCGGCGGGCGAGGAGGTTTTCACGGGCGGACACATAGGGTGTGACCTTGCCGGCCGCGGCCCGGTCGACGGCGGCGGCGAGGGTGGCTTCCTCCGCGTCGGCTCGGCTACTCGCCTCGCGGAGGGCCGCCAAGCTCTCGTCGAGCTGGAGCCAGAAGGTGTTGAGCTCGTTGAAACGGCGCCGGGTACTGGCGAGCTCGGCCTGTACGACCTGTTGGGCGGTGCTCTCATCGGGCGGTCCGTCGGCCCCGGTCTTTGCATCCGTCTCGTGCGGCTCGTCGACAGCTAGTTGTGTGCCGTCGGTGCCGACTGGTCGGGTGCCGAGACCGGAGACTGGGGTCTCGCGTGCCACGGCGACGCCGCCCAGGGTCAGGGAGGTCACGCCGGTTGGAACGGGCTGCTGGCACATGCCGCAGGCGGCGCCGCGTACCCGCGGCGGTGCCGGGAGCTTGGCAAGGCAGGCCGGGCACACCTGGACCGATAGCTGATCGAAGACAGAGCCGGCCTGCTTGAGCAGGGTCAGCTTGCGGATGTCGTCGGCGTACTGAGCCCGTAGGCTCGCGAAGCGATTGACCAACGCCTCCCGGTCACGGACCCGCCGTTGCGCACGTACCGCTTCGCGGGCGGCGGCTTGATGGCGACGGCGCAACTCGACGGCCACATCGACGGCGGCGGTCTCCTGGGCATCCAAGCGAATAATTGCCTCGCGGATCGCGGCCAGTTCCACGTCGGCGTCCTCGACGGCCTGTTGGAGCTGTTCGCGGGGTGTCGCGTCCTGTTCGTGGACGAACGTTTCCAAGGCGGCCATCTCACGACGTGCGTGGCCCAGTTCCTCCGCCTGCTGCCTGATGCGGTTGGCCAGGTCGGCCGCGGCGTTTTCGTGCACGCCGAACACGGCATCAACGACCTGAAGAAGCTTCAGGTTCTTGTTGTGGTTGCCCTCGAACAGCAGCTGGGTGCTCCCCACCCGCTCGTTGAGGATCATGCACAGCCACATCAGGTCTCGGAAGCTCAGCGGGTCCGTGCCGGACTGCTGCTGTGTCGGGGCCTCGCGTAGCTGGATATCTTGAAGATCGACGGTGGACAGCAGCAGCTGTGACAGGCTGGCCGGGTCACCGGTGGGCTCGACGGGATAGGGCTGGGCGACGGTCTCGCTCAGGTGATCGAGCGGCACGTCGAACACCAGGGCGGTTTTCGATTCGAGGGCTCGTTCGATGGTGGTCGAGCCGGACGGCATGACCGTTTCCAGCAAGGCCGCCCGTACCTGACGGACGATCTCTTCGTGATCGGGGTAGTCGGAGGCGCCGAGCGCGTAGGCGACAAGCTGCAGAACGCTGGTCTTGCCGGTGTTGGTGGGACCGGCGATGACGCTCAGTGGGCGGGCAGCGCCGCGTTCGTCTCGGAAGTCGACCTCGTAGGGCTGCGTGACGCCGGCCAGCCGCAGCCGCAGCAGCCGGATGCCGCGCCGAGGACGGTACCCTTCGCCAGTGCGCGGTGGCTCGGTAGGAAGGTCAGGCATCGGTGCGCTCCTCGCCGGCCGACTGGGCGTCGTCGTCGATCGTGGTGTCCGAGTCTGGGGCATCCTCACTGTCGGACACGCCGTAGAGGTCCAGCAGCAACCCGGGTTCGCGCAGCCAGCCGCGTGCCTGCCGGGCCAGCCCAGCGTCGCTGAGCCGGGTCAGACGCGCCACCACGACGCCGACGCTGGCCATGTACTGGTCGGCGTACAGGGCGGTCAGTTGCTCGGCGGTGTGCAGACCGCGAGGGGTCAGGCCCCAACCGCCGGACCGCGGCTCCGTGAGGTCGTACGCGAGCAGCAGGGCCACATCGTGCTGCAGCCGGCGTCGACGGTTGGCGAACCGTTGGCCGGTGGCGGCGTAGGACAGCTGGCGTTCGTCGAAGCCGGCCAGGTGGAGCCGGGCCCGGGCTACAGCGTCGTCGCGGGGTACGACCAGGAACGGGTTGGCGGAGAAGAAGTCGTAGTAGCCCAGCCGTTCCAGACCGATACCCGGTTGGTCAGGAGGCGCCACCACCCGAAGGAGCAGTATCAGCTGGGCAAGCCGGAACAGGACATGGTCTTCCGGCGCGACGGGTCGGGCTCCGGTGAGATCGGGGAGGCCCTGAAGATCTCCTGGCGCCCCGGTGGGTGCGGTCATGGCGTCCCCGCCAACGCTGTCGCTGAGGCCTCGGGCTCACCGCGGGCGCCGGCGTAGCCGGTGGCGATGTCGCGCCAGTGCACCACCCAACCCGCGCGTCCGGACTCCACCACGCGGTGCATCATCCCGGCGCTGTGCACCGGGCGGACCGGCAGGTGTGGCGGCGCGGGAAGCTGCCGGACCTCCTTCATGACTGCGGCGAACAGGGCCTGCGCGTGCGGCTGAACGAGCCCGACGGCCGGCGCGCCGGCGGCGGCGACCTGCTCCTCCCACACGCACTTGGCGCCCGTATCCAGTTCGGTGAGCGCGCACAGTTCCTCCGGGACTCCACGGTTGCCGATGTCGCGGGCCAGCACCTCAGCGTTGAAGAACGCCGTCTTCTGGCCGTCGATCTCGGTCAGGCCGGCCTCGGTGAGCTGGACGACGAACAGGGCTCTGTCATAGTCCTGCCCGGCAGGGCGCTCGACGACCGCCGGGACCGCAACGCTGCGCGCGGTTGAGCCGGCCGCTACGGGCACCCAGACGCGCTGCGGGCCGTAGAACTCCTGCAGCACATGATCGGCGTCGGGAGCCATGAGGAACATTCGCAGCCGCGGCGGATCCCAGAGGTCGAACACGACCGCCGGATAGTCCTTTCTCCACTCGCGTACCTTGCGGTCCCACCACTGCCGTTCGGGGGCCGTCAGCTCCAGCGGCACGCACAGCGTCCAGCTCTCAACCTGGTACCCGTTCTTCGCCGCGTTGCTCATCGCCGAGGTCAACGAATCACGTATCTGTCGTTTCTGGCTGTCGCCGATGCCCGCAACGAAATACTTTGACTGCCAAATGTTGACCTTGTCGACCAGGCTGCCGACGAAGGTGTCGATGCCCCAGTCACCCGGGTATGGGCGGATCTCCGTTGCGGATGGATGCTGGACCTGTATGAGCGCGGTGAGCATCCGGTGGAAGTCCACCCGGGCTGCGTCCTCACTGCCGAGCCGGAACTGATGTTCCCGGAAGTCGAGGCGAGACGCCTGAGTCACGGGTCCTCCCACGTCGACCTCATACCGCCACACCGCCGCCCATCGCGGGACGAAGGGCGCGTTCGTCGCGCGCCGATCCTCCCTCCACGAAGATCGTCTCCAGCTCGCTGGGCAAAGTCGGCACGGTCAGGTTATAGGCGACAACCCAACGTAGTCGAGAGCGGTCATCAAAGGATCGACGGTGCGACGACGCGTGAACCGGTGTCCGCTCGGTCCGACTGATCGACGGCCGCGGCGTGCTCATTCGGCGGTGTGGTTGCCCGGCTCGCCTGGGTCTCCGCGCAGGAGCGCTTCGGCCTGTCGATGCCGCCGGGCTCGGTAGCCTCGTCGCATCCAGTAGAGCGCGCATTGTCCGGGGCCACCCAGCACATCCATGACGATCGGCGTGCAGGTCCAGATCATGTCCCCTTTCTCGGGCCAGGTGCGTTCGGAGCGCATGACGCCGCGTACGAACCCGACATAGGACGCAAGCAGTTCGATGACGTGGTCGGAGGTAACGGACATGACGTCGAGTTGGGCGTCTTTCGAGCGTGCGCGTCGCAGTGAGGATTTCCTCGCTCGTTTCGCGGAGTTCCCGCACATAGATGGCGCGCTGGTCCTCCTTAAGACCGGCTGGGATACGAGCGTGTTGTAGCTTGCCGGCGCCGAACAGGATGGTGTTGAGTTGGCGTCGCACGTCGGCCGAGGCGCGGTGACGGCGCAGGAGTCGCTCCTTGCGGGCTTCCAGCCGGGGTTTGGCCAGCCATTCCACACCGAGTGTCACGACGGCGGAGGTGAGGGCGGATACCGCAACGTTGGCCAAGGTGACGTCGAGCACCGAGCCATCATCGTCTGTCCTGTCACGGCCGCGGTTACCTGTCATATAGCCGGCACCTGCGGGACACCTACGAACGCCGTAGATCAGCCGTGCTCACGGCTTGGTGGGCGTCCGCGCAGCGGATCCAGTCAGCTCGGCGCTACCTCTCGCCCGTGGCAGGTATGGATGCCGATCGCGCTGACGTGGCCTTACCCCCGTTATCTGATCATCGATCGTCGGCCATGCTCGTGGGTACCTGTCCGTGCTGATGGGCTGATCTTGGATGGGGGGAGCTCGGCGCGAAATGCGCTGGCGTGACCCGGTCGGACCGGGCAGGGTCGGCAGACGTGAGGCGCAGCGACAGTGGGAGCAACGGTGAGACGCCGGGAACGCGGTCCGGTCGGCGAGGTCGGCGTGGTCGGCCGTCGCGCGGTTGCTGTTGCTCGCCGGATACTGCGTGACTTCGAGCCGCGAAGCCTGACCGCGCTGTTGCATGCCGCGTGTTCCAGCCCGACCGCACGTCATCGGCTGGCCGGCTGCGTGGCGATGCTGGTGTCGGTGTGGCGGGATCCTCCCGCCGGGAGGAGGGTCGCCCACGCTGACGATCTGCCGGTTCTGCTAGCGGCGTTGTACGAGGCGGAGCCGCGCCTGGGGTTGCTGGAAGACTGGATGCCGTTGGACCCGCGCCTGCTGGTGCTGTTTCGCGGTGTGCTGGACGAGCGGTCGTGGTGTTTCCCGGTGCATCCGGGGCCGATCGACTCGCCGGTCGACGTGCCCCGGCACGCGCTGCGCTATGCCGCGGCGCTGGACCCGGTGTTGGTCGAACGGCTCGGGTTCGGCGTCGCCGACCTGGTGGAGCTTGCTGCCCGGATGCTCACCGCCGAGCGCGACGCGCTGGCGGCCTGGTGGACCGATGCCCAGGTGTCGATGGACTCACCGGCGAGCGTCTCCCAGGCCGAGGTGGACGCTGCCGTCGCGTACCTGTCCCGATGGTCACTGGAGCACCTGATCGCCGACGAGGCCCGGAAAGAGGCGACCGCCGAGGGTCAGCCGCAAGACGCCGGCCCGGCGGATGCCGGGTTGGCCCGGGCGGCCGGGTTCGTCACCGTGTCCGGCGCCCAGCTTCGGCTCGCGCCCAGCTGGCCGTCGACGATGCTCGGCCGGGCGTTGGTCGTGCAGCGGGGCGCCGACGTTGTCCCGGTGCCGGCATCCCTCGTCCTGCAGGGCCTGGGATCGGCGATCACGGTGCTCGCCAGCGCAGTCTCGGCGCCAGTGTTGCGCCAGCCGCGGCGTGGCCGACAAACCGGGCCCACACGCCGGGCCGTGTTCCATCGGCCGCTGGTCAATGACGCTGAGCGGCTCGCAGCGGAGCAGCGGTGGCGCAGGGACGCACGGTCGGAGCTGTACGGGGTGTGCACTGGCGCTGCGGCAAACGTGCTGTTTCCGGTCACCGTTGCCGACGGAGCGGAGCTGCTGCTGTTGGCCACCGGACACCGGCATGTGGTGGCGATCGAGCTTGTGACCGGGATGACCCTCGCGGCCACCGTCGCTGAGGTCGGCGCCGCCCGGCGGCGCTTGGCCGACCTGGACACCGGCACGCGGCTCCTCCTCCCGAACGCTGGGGACGACACCGACACGGCATGGCTGGGGCCAAGCCACCCGCCGGTGATCTCATCAACGGGTGGCTCGTTGACCTGGTCGGCGGGGCTGGCAGACGCGTTGCCGATTCCGCCATCCGCGCTGTCTGGTGAGCCGTTCACCCTGGCCGAGGGAACCGTGGTGACCCGGCTGGTCGTCGTGGACGGACCGTGGCAGCCGGAGTCGGTGTGGGAAGGCGGCGTGCCGGTCTGCACGCTGAGCGAGTTCCGTGAGCTGCTGTCCGACGAGGACGGGGCGTCCACCGATCGGGAGGAGCTGTGGGCGTTTCTTGACGAGATCAGCAACCTCGGTGCCGGTCCGGATGGGCCCGGCCACGGCGTCGAGGCCCTCCAACTGTTCTCCATCCTGGACGCCTGGCAGCTGTGGCAGGACAGCGGCGTGCTCGCCCCTGCCTGGCTGCCCGAGCACGCGCTGATCCCGGTCCCGCCCCGCGACCACGAGTACGCCTGGCATCGGCGGGCCGCCCTGGACGCCGTCGACGAGCTGCTGTTCGCCGTCGAACTGCCGGGAGTGTCCGACTGGCCCACGGTCGGCCCGCCGCTGATCACCGCCGATGATCGGCCCGAGGTGATCACGCTCGCACGGCCCCACCCGCGGCAGCTGCTGTTCGCCTGCCCGGACCAGCAGGTGATCGTCTTCGGTGAGCTGGTGCCGGTTGAGCGGAACCCGTCCGGCCCCCACACCGTGATCAATTTCATCGACGCTGTGCAGGCTGGCCTTCGGCAGCTCGCCGCCACCCAACCGGAAGCGTGGGCGGCATGGCGCCAGGCCCACGAGCATGTCCCCACCGTGATCCGGCTCATCCCATCACCGCACCCGGGTGACGGACCGGCCGTGCGGTTGGCCGTGGTCGCGCCGCACGAGACCGTTGTCCTGTACGACCCGGTCAGGCTGCGCACGACACCCTGGTCCGACACCCAGGGCCTGGTGGGCGAGGCGCTGACTACTGCGGTCCTCGCCCGACTCGCACCGCCCACCGACGACGACCCGGACCTGACGGACCTGCCCGACGATCACGACGTCGTCATCGGGCAGACGCCGCCTCACGACGGACCCGGCCGCGCGGCCCCTCCGCTGCGGCGTGTCACGCTGTCGCCCACCTCGCGGGCGCAACAACTGGCCGGGGCGTTCTCGCAGGGCTGGGCGAACCTGCCGGCGCTGGTGTTCCAGCAGCCGGTGCACACGCCGTTCGCCAACGGCGTCCTCGGTCAACCCCGCACCCTGTCACCGGCCGGAATCGACCGCGCCGGCCGGTCCGTGGCTCGCCGGCTCGCCGGCTCGCTCACGGCGGGAGAGCATCCCGTGCGGCTGGTACTGAACACCCTGTGCCCCGCCGCGCTGGACCTGCTCCGCCGGGAGGCAGCCGCATTCGACGCCCGCGCCGCGCTTGCGGCCGCCTGCGCAGAGCTCGAACGTGCCCTCGGCGACCGGTTCCTGCGCAGCCTGGACCTGCGGGGCCGACTGGCTGGACCCTGGGCGGACGAGGCCCTCGCCCAGGCCGACGTCATCCCCGACAGCGACGCCGCCCGCCGCGCCCGGGCCGCCGAGCTGCTGGTGGAATGCCTGGTTCACGACGCCCCCGCCGGCGTGCTGGTCCCGGACCGGCGCGACGTCCACCGGCTGCTACAACTCGCGGCCTGGCCGCTCGACCTGGCCCTCAAGGCCCAGCAAGCGTTCGCCGGCATCCAACCATGCGTGGTGGCCGTCACCGAACACGGCGACATCGACCTGGTGCCCACCCGGCCGCCCCGAGTCGACCTCTTCCAGTGGCGACAGGCCCAATGGGAAGACGACCTGCACAGCCGCGCCACGGGCGAACATCCCGACCCCATCGCCGACGTACCGGCGGAATCGGTTGCTGACCCGAGTACCCACCGAGCCGACGACGCGGATCCGGGCGGCGAACCGGACGCGGAGGCGCCGTTCGTGTCGATGCGCGCCGGGCTCGCCACGCTCGCGGTCGAGGCCGGCACACCGCCAGGCCGGCAGGCGGCCGGGCTGCTCGCCGTCGACGACGCGATGCGCACATCGTGGGGCTTCGGCCTGGACGCCGTCCGCGCGGTCTTGACCACCGTCGCCGCTTGGCCGGTGCCCGACGAACCGGTGCCGCCGATCGCCTCGGTCCGCCGAGCCGACCTGGTCACCAACGTCGCCACCTGGTCAGGTCTGGCCGAGGCCGAGATCGGAGCCGCGGTCGAGGCGTGCACGTTGACGACCGACCTGCTCCGCACCGCGGGCCTGCGCTACTGGCAACTGGAGAAACGCCGGGCCAGGCTCGCCCTGCAGCCGCTGCTGGTCCCGCCTTCCCCGGCGACAGCCGACGAGCTGTGGCTGCTGCCACGCCGTGCCGACGCCACCAGGCGGATCCTCATGCGCTACCTCGGCGATGGTCGGCTGCCCTGGCCCACGCTGCCGGACCCGCTACAGGCCGCGGCGCGGGGCCTGCGGCGCACCCTTGAGGACGGGCTGGAAGACCACGCCCGCCGCGTCGCCGAAGAAGCCGGACTGCGCTGCCGGACATCGTTGCTGCCAGCCAAGGCCGCACGGCAACAGGTTCACCTCGCAGGCGAAGTCGACGTGCTGGCCGCCGACGTGAACCGGCGGCGGTTGTGGGTCATCGAGGCCAAGCATCTGCACGAGCCGTTCAGCCCGCCCGAAATCGCCCTGCACGTGGCCGGCTACCACGGCCATGACCCGCTCGCCCTCGACGCCGACACCCTCCAGCCCCACCAACTCGGTGGCAGCGCCCGGCCACACGTCGATCAGCTGCTGGCCAACACCGCCGCCGTGCGCGACAACATCCCTGGTGTGCTCCGGCTGCTCAACCTCGCCGACGTGGCCGGGGCGGCCCACCATCCGGGCCCCGACGGTCCTGACGAATGGGAGGTGATCCCGCTCGTCGTGACCCTGCACGTCGAGGTCGCCGCCTTCGTTGACCAGCCGCGCGTCGCGATGGCATCCGTCCACCACCTCGCCCAGCTCTTGCAAGCACCACAACCATCACCCGGTTGGTGGACCCCCTGGACATCAACACGCCCTCCCGAGTCCGCACTCCGGGACGCACCGGACGGCGCGTGAGCGTCTCGCCGCAGTCCCGCTGGCACCAGCGCAAGCCCGCGCCCGAACGTCGTACGGGGCCGCGCCCGAACACCGGTCGGTCCTGATCTCCCGATCTGCGGCCCCGACAGCGACTCCAGCGTGCTGCCGCACTGAGCACCGGTTCGTCCTCGATCGACCCGTCGCCCGCCTGTCCGCACGAGGAGCTGGTCATGGGTAAGCCGCGGGCCGGTGCGCCACCAGGCCCACCACCGCCGCGGCGCCGCTCCGCTCACCGCAAGGCGGCGACCCCGTGCGAAGACGCCTCGGCCGCGCTCGACCGGCGGGGTGCGGAGAAGCCCCGCAACGCCAGCCACGATGCCCTGCGTCTGATCACCACCGGGTGGAGCCGGCCTTGGTGAGGCGCGGCGCACGGTCATGCGGACACGCCAGCGAGGGTGGCCCGGCAGGCGCTGATCGGCTCCTCACTCATCCGTCTCGGGCGCGGAAACTCGCCCATACGCGGGGCCCCGCCATTCGCCCTCAGCGTCGCCCCGCGAGGCAGACTGCACGGGTGAGCGAGCAGCCGCCCGAGTTGCCCAGACGCGACGACAGGCATCAGGTAGACCGAGAGGGGGTGGCAGCCGCCAACCACGCCGTTGTCTTCAAGTTGAAGTGGATCTTTCGTGAACAGGCGGTCGAGGACTACGGCATCGACGCCCACCTCGAGGTGGTCGCCGACGACGAGAGCGTGACCGGCAGGCTGATCGGCGCGCAGGCCAAGAGCGGCGAATCCTGGTTCTCCGAGCCCACCGAGGGCGGTTGGATATTCCGCGAGAGCCACCGTCGGCACCTGAACTACTGGCTGGGACACAGCCTGCCGGTAATCGTGATCTTGTATCACCCGGCCCGCGAGATGACCTACTGGCAAGTCGTCAACGAGACGACCACAAAACACACAAAAAAGGGCTTCAAGATTCTAGTTCCCGAGGCGAACGTCCTGGACGCCTCGGCTCGCCCCGCGCTGGAGGACGTTGCCCGTCGCCGTGGCCAACTCGCGGTTGCCGCCTACGACCGTTCGCTCGAACTGCTGCCCGAGGATACCTGCCGCGTGCTGCGTCGCGCTGCCGAGCAGGACCTCACCGGCACAGCCCGGCTAGCGCAAATGCTCGCCGACGGGCGGTCCCAACCAGGCATGACCGCCGCCCAGGTCCTCGCCGCCGAGCCGAGCTGGCTGATCGGCAGCCCAGTTCAGGCCGACCTGTGGACAGCGACCGCCGCCTACGCCAACGCGCACGACCACCACGAAACAGCAGCCGAGGCGTTCCTCCGCTCCGCCCGCCTGGGAGGGCCACAGGCCGCCCGACATCGCGCGTTCGCCGGGCTGGCACTACTCACCGCCGGTGAGCGTGATCGCGCACGGGAAGACCTGCTCGCCGCCAGAGAAGCCGGCGCCACGCTGCTGGCCGACGTCGGCTTGGCCTACATCGATGTGCCAGCCGACGATGCCCGCCTGGTCCCAGAACCAGCCTCGATGCAGGCCGCCACCACCGCACAGCTCGACGCCGAACCCACCGTGCTGAACTTCCTGGCCGAGCTTCGACAGCGCGCCGAGGACTACGACGCTGCCATCGCGTTGATCGAGCGCGCCGCGGCCGCGTCGCAAGGACGTGACGGCGACATGCGGCTGCGGCTGGCCGAGATGCTGCGTCGACGCATGCAGGCCCGCGGGGGGTTCGGCGGGCCGGACAGCTCGACGGCCCGCATCCACGCTCGGGCAGCTCTGGTGGACTTCCGTCGCTGGTCCGGCCCAAGTGAAACGGCCCTGGAGGAGTTGCTCGACCTGGAGGTCCTGGACGGTGAACTCAGCAACGCCGTTTCGCAGGCCCTGCCATTGACCGCCGGCGGGACTGCCCTGGACCGGGAGGCCGCCGACTGGCGGATCGCGGCGCGTGGAGCCACCGCCGCTCTACTGACCCAGGACGCCCGCGCACTCGCCCATTTCCGGCAGGCGCTGGCCGGCCATCCGTGGCTGCTCCAGCTCGACGCGCAGGAGCTGGAGACACGCGTCGAAGACCCCCTCGCTCGGCAAGATGCGTGGCTGCGGGCGCTGCGCGCCGCCGATGACGACGGCCATCGAGCGTCGTGCGTGATGCGCCTCAGCGAGCTGGGGGTCTGGCCGCTACCCGAGGCTGACGACCTGCTTCAGCGGTCGGTCATGCCCGAATGGACCTACCAAATCGCTGCCGCCAAGGCCCAGGCCGCCCGCGGCGACGTCGCCGGGGCGGTGATCGCGTTGCGTGTCCTGGCCGAGGACTACGTGACCGCGGGGGTTGAACTCGTGCGCCTCCTCGACCGGCATGTGAACGCCGACGAGGCCAGACGTGAGTGGGAGCGCCAGTACCGGCGCTGGCAGGACGTCCTGCTCGTCGAGCTCATGGCGGACATGCGCCGCGACGCCGACCGGCAACGCGACGCCGATCAGATGTTCCTGCAGATGATCAGCGATCCACGACTTGCGGTCGACACCCGCATGCGGCTGCG
>WNGF01008619.1_pt1 | contig 16442 bp, 11 predicted proteins | sample 5400641 | NCBI WGS metagenome assembly WNGF01 (sample SAMN13153371, study PRJNA577476) | soil metagenome | isolation source: 80 cm soil or saprolite under grassland replicate 2 | place: USA:California | collected 2016-06-15
GCAGCTACCCCTCCTACTCTCCCGATCTCGCATGGAAGGCCATCGGTTTTTATGAGCGGGCGGTGCAGTTTGATCCGAATTTTGCGCTTGCCTGGGCGCGGCTTTCTCGCGTGAACGCCCTTATCTACTTTCAGGGCGAGGAGACTCACGGTACTCTCGCCGCTCGGCGCGACGCAGCGAAAGGCGCATTGGAGACTGCGCAGAAACTGGAGCCGAACTCGCCTGAAACCCTGCTCGCCTTGGGTTATTATCAATACTGGGTGCTGCATGATTACGGGCCTGCCAAAACCACGTTCGATCGCGTCAGCAAACTGTTACCCGGTAGCAGCGAGTTGCCAAAGGCCCTCGGCTTAATTGCCCGACGCGAGGGACACTGGGATCAAAGCACTGCCTACTTCGAACAAGCCCTGGCCCTGGATCCACGTAATGTAGAGTTACTTATCGACGCGGCATGGACTTACAGCATGCTTAGAAAATTCCCAGCCGCGCTAAAACTCTATGATCGAGCACTCGACATTACGCCAAATGATCCAGATATAATGGCGGCAAAGGCCAGCATTTATCAGGCCCAGGGTAACCTGCAAGAAGCCGCCAGGTTCCTATCAGGAATAAAAGAGGCCTTTGATCAGTTGATGCTTGCCTTCATGCAGCTTCTTGCTGGGGATAGCGCTGACGCTAAAATCATGGCTGAACAGGCGCGCGACACGCTGAAGCCACTCTTGAGAAGTCAACCAGAAAACCCCTACTTTCTACAAGTTTTGTCTCTAGCCAATGCCGCGCTCGGGGAAAAGGACTCGGCCCTGAAGGAAGCCGAACGCGCAATCGTGCTTCTGCCCCGTGCTCAAGACGCGATTGGCGGACCCGGCTTCGAAGAGACCCTGGCGCTAATTCAGGCGATCTTCGGCGAGAATAACCGAGCGATTTCAACTCTCGCCCAGTTATTACAAACACCCTATGGGGGCGGGTTTTACGGCCAAACGCCCGTCACGCCTGCCCTTCTTAGGCTCGATCCAATCTGGGATCCCTTGCGCCGCGATCCAGATTTCCAAAAACTCTGCCAGGAAAAGCAGCCATGAACGCCAGAGTTTTTTCGCCGAGCTAACACGCTGCAACGGTCCGAAGATAGTAATCGCATACGGCAGTCATCGCATGGTTGCTGATCCCAGGAATATTGAAGATGAACTGCGCCATTTCATTGCTGTAGTACGGGCGTAACCTGTGATAGAAAGTTACGTAGTAATAGGTAGGGGGGCGCACAAGCGACTCTCCGACGATGATCAGCGCACTTAGACTTTGCCCACATTGCGGGACTCAGATTCCCGCCGACGCGCGGCAGGGAATTTGCCCGGCTTGTCTTTTGGAACGCGGCCTTGGTCTACTTGAAGAGGAATCTGTAGCCGAGGTCGCCGAGCCGGGCCGCGCCGAAAGCGTTCGAGCAGCGGACAGAAAGAAAACCGCGCAGTCGCTTAGAATGCTCGCGGACTTCGGAGACTACGCGTTGCTGGAGGAAATTGGACGCGGCGGTCAAGGCGTAGTTTATCGCGCCTATCAAAAAAGTCTCAATCGCACCGTCGCGCTCAAAGTGATCGGTTTGGGCCCTTGGACCACCGAAGCGCATCTGAGACGATTCCGCCGGGAAGCGGAAGCGGCCGCCAGCCTGGAATATCCCTGCATCGTGCCTGTCGTATTGCTGGCTTAAGTGACTTGCGGCAGTTGTAATGAAGGTTCCCTAACCCATCGCGTAGCGAAAAACTTTCTATTGTAACCGTGACGGGATTTGTTACAGTTATGTTCCCGGCAGGGCATTCGCGAACGCGGATGGGAATCGCGAAAATCCAGAGCAATTCCCATTGTGAAAATGACAAGTTTACCCGCTCCTCGAAAAGGGATCCGGCCAACCCAAATTAGTCATGGCAGCGTGATGGGCGTTCTTCTCGTTTTACAATGTCTTGCCATAGTCACCCGCGCCGATGTTTCGGCGCAAGAGCTTCAAAAGTGGGCCCAGGACTCGACTCTTATATTCACAGGCAAGATTGTCGCGCTTGGCAGTAACGTCGGCAGCATTAAGCCGAGCGATAACCCGATTACCGTGGAAGTCGAACGCGTCGAATCGGGCAACGACGAGTCTTTGAGAAAATTTAATTCGTTGATCGGCAAACGGGTGACTGTAATTGTAAATCCTTCGTTTAAAGCTGGGCCCAAACTAAAACCGGGCGTTTCGGCGGTCTTCTTCGTCAACCCGCTTCTGTATGAAGAAAACATGGCTGTCACAGCGGTAGCGGTCGCTGACACTCAAACTGTGAAGGACCTGGCAAAACAGCTGCGCGCCGAGATCGAAGAGATCAAGAAAAAGCCGCTGAACGACGCATTGAAAATCGCCGATAAGGTTGTCTCTGGAATCGTGCTTGAGATAAGACCGCTGCCGGACGAGAAGCTCGCGAAATTGCAATCACTCGCAAACGGACGCTATCTCTATTCCGAGCATAGCCCGCGCTGGAGGGAAGCCGTCATTCGCGTGCAGTCTATGTTGAAAGGTGCTCCGGCAGAAAAGACGGTAATTGTGATCTTCCCGAGTACGGACGATCGAATGTGGGCGGCGGCGCCAAAATGTACCGTTGGCCAAAGCGGGACATGGTTGCTGCACAGCGCGGCTCAGCTCGGGGAGGACCGAGCGAAGATTCTTCTGACACCGGAACAACTTCACGGTGAGTCAATCACCCCTTACACCTCACTGCGCCCGCAAGATTTTCAACCGAAAGATTCCGCTGGAAAGAACGAGAAATTGATCCGCGAAATGCTGCGAAAGAACAATCCATGATATTGGCGCAGTTTAATCATTGTCGTCGCGCGCTTCACACCTGTTTTCACCGCGTTACCACTGCGTTCTGCACAATCCTCCTGTATGGAATTGCTCATGTAACTGCAGTTGCGTCGCCGTCAGTCATGGTGGTGGACATCATACCTGAATCGCTGAGCGGCGAGACGAACACGAACAGTGAGCCGGATCTCGCAGTCAATCCGGCCGATCCGTCTCAGATCGCAGCCTCGGCCTACTTGCCACCGCCTATGGGCGGCAACATGTCTTCGATTTTAATCTCAACCGACGGCGGGATGACGTGGAGATGCCTCTCCACGCTTCCGATCGACAAAATTTCGTGCGACGTGACACTGGGATTTGGCGGCTTGTTCAACGTGCTCTACGTGGCAGCGTTAAACGAGAACTGGGATTTCCTTATCTGTCGAACCAGTGAACTTGCACAAGTGCGGATGGACGACAGCCCACTCCGACAATTGCAATCTGGAATCGATCAGCCGTACATTGCCGTGGCGACAATCAATGAACGAGACAGGGTATTTGTAGGCGCTAATGATTGGAACGGACCAACTGGACGCACGGCCGCCGTCGTTCGGTCGCTCGATGGCAGAGCAAACTCGCCCAACAGCAACTTCACATTCGTCCCAATCGAATTCGCTGCTCCAGCTGCACTAAGGGATGGCGCTGAGATTCGGCCCGCAATCAGCGCAGATGGAAAGAAAATCTATGGCGTTTTTAATCGGCTGATTTCTATCAACGGCAACAAGCGCGTCGGCGACGTCATTCTTGTCCGTGATGATGAGGGAGGAAATTCAGGAGCCGCTTCGTTCAAGGCATTGCACGACGAAAACGGAGTAGCTGGTTTTCCGGTCGTCAAAGCGCGAACATTTCTTTTCGATGCCGATAGATTTCCAGCGCTGCTAGGCAGAGACCGCCTTGGAGGAGACCTGGCGATTGCAGTTGATCCGCAGAATGCCGAGACGGTTTATCTGGTTTGGGGTCAACTTTTAGAAGATCAACCCGCTCTTAATGTAACGCGATCGACCAATGGCGGGCAGCAATGGTCGGGCATTTTGCACACCATCAGGAACGCGAAGAATCCCGGACTGGCGATCAACAACAAGGGAACGCTGGCGTTTTTGTATCAGCAGGTGGTGATGGATCCGGGCGGAGACGAAACATGGCTCACAAAAGTCGAGCTCACCAAAGATGATTTTCAGAACGTGAAGTCTCTCACGCTCTCGAAGTTTCCCGCCGCTGAGCTCGATTCCATAAAGGGCCAGCCTCGCCTCGGGGACTATCTTCGCCTCACAGCGGTGGGAGATGCTTTTTACGGAATCTTCTCCGCCAGCAATGTGCCGGACCAGTCGCGTTTCCCTTGCGGAGTAACTTTTCAGCGGGTCAAGGATTTCGCGACCAAGAAACTGCTGGATCAGGACGGAAAGGAGGTCCTTTCGTCGGTCGATCCTTTCTTTTTTAAGGTGACTGAAGAATGAAAAGAACCCCGATTCTCAATTTTAGCCTTGCTTTCCTCTTCGATCGACGTCAAACCCGCCTAATTATGAAAACGCGTCCACAGTTATTATTTTTGGCTGGGGCAGCGGTACTGGCGCTGGGTGCATGCGCCACGGTCGAGTTGGCAAAAGGCAAAGTCAGCTTACATGAGGCGTACATCGACATCCATCCCGGGACAAATATCTCGATAGACGACGAGAAGCAGCTCGACCGGATATTGCGCAAGTACAAAGCCTCCTTCTACAAAATCAAAAAGATTGAAAACGGTCAGGTCAAAACACAGGGGCGATTAAAGGATATTTTTATTGAACAAAAACTGCTGACCGAAGTGAAAAAGGCTGGCGGTGTGTCGTCCATTTGGTGCACCCCGAGCATTTGGTGCACCCCGAGCATTTGGTGCACCCTGAGCATTTGGTCCATCCCGAGCATTTGGTCCATCCCGAGCATTTGGTCCATCCCGAGCATTTGGTCCATCCCGAGCACCCTGAGTTCACGAACCAGGATTCCGATAAAATGGTGGAGATGGTGAGGCGGGTCACACCCATTCTCAAGAAATATAGCCGCAACTGAGCAGCTGAAACAAAGAGATCCAGCCTCGCTGACGACCTGGCGGCTGGTATTTTTTGCACTGCAATTTCTCCTCGTCCTCCTGGTTTGTTTTCACGATATTTTTTCAACGTTCGCTGACAGTCCGACTATCTTTCCAACATCGCTGCATCGCTTCTGGATTCAGGCCACTGCAGTAGTTGCAGCCCCGTTAGGGCGAACATTATCCGAGACGAATCCGGCGCGTCAGATTATTTCGGCTTACCTTAACACCACCGGCATCGAAGCCGGCTACAGCTACTTCGCGCCGAACGTTCCGGCTAGTTACAAAATTGTGTTCGAGCTGCACTATCCGGACGGCCGCACCGAGTTCGAGCTGCCACAGGTTAGTGGAAGGGCCACCGGCTTGCGTCTTGCCACGTTACTGGATGTGATGGCCGAAACGGAATACGAACCACTCCGAGCCATGTTGGTCAAGATGCTGGCATATGCCGTCTGGCAGGAGCACTCTGAAGCCGTGAAGGCTCGAGCCGTGTTCGGCTATGTCGATCTGCCGACAGCCGCCGAGTTTAAGCAGGGCAAAAACGAATCGTATCATTCTCTCTTTGTCTACGACATTGACTTTACCTCGGCGCAAATTCAGAGACGCTGAAAATGTCGAGCCTAACGAATCGGCTTCGGGAATTTCTGTTCGCGCTTGAATCCTCTTTCTGGTTAACCATCCTTAGGACGGGACTCGGGCTACAGGTTTTCTGCTACGGCATCTCTTTGCGTGCGGATTGGATTGAACTTTTGGGTCGAGAAAATCAAGGCCTTATCCGGCGTGATCTAACGGAGGCGATGTTGTCGGCCGAGAGTCCGTTTATTCCGCGCGTCGGATGGCTCGTGGATGCTGGTGCCCATTTCGGTTTAAGCGAGCGCGCCGTCCTTTGGTCGGTATGGCTATTACTAATGGTTACCGCACTGCTCGTCGTCGTCGGTCTGTTTTGTAGGATTAGCAGTGTTGTTCTCTGGCTTCTTTATGTCTGTACAGCCAAAAGTGCCGAGCTGCTTAGCTACGGCGTTGATAATTTTACCATTATCGGACTGTTTTACCTCGCGATCGCACCGCTGCCCGATTCCTCATCGCTCGACGCATGGTGGCGCGGCATACTTCCGCGCAGTGCCGCTCTGCATGGTCTCCACCGACGGGTGCTCCAGTTTCACATGTGCATCATCTATTTCTTTGGCGGAATTTCAAAATGTGCCGGGCACGGTTGGTGGAATGGGGTCAGTTTGTGGCGAGCGTTGACCCGTGCGCCATTCGACGTGGTCCCGCCTGAGATCTTGATTCGCATGGCATTCGTTCTTCCGCTATTCGGAATTTTGGTGTGCGTAATGGAAGCGACGTACCCGATTTTCATATGGCTACGGAAAACGCGTTTTGTGTGGTTTGCTGGAGTTGTGGGAATGCACGTCGCCATTGGCCTGATGATGGGCATGTACCTTTTCGCCAGCGTGATGATTATTCTGAACGTAGCGGCGTTTGGCCCGGAGGTAATGGCCGTAGGAGAAAGAAGGGCCGTCAAGCGCGTAAATCTGGACTGATTCTTCCCCGCACAATAGATCGCGACATATGAGTTCGGGCTCATCGTTGCCGTTCCCAGTCCCACCCTGTATGAATCAATCGACGCGGAGCCGGACCGACAGGGAACGCTGTCGCGCGCGTTCGTGATGTACACCAGTTAAGGCAGCCAAATGCGACGACGCAACTGGAGCCCATCCTTTGTTCTTTTCGTCCTGCTCGCGAAAGGCTTCGGAGTGATCTTCTGTTTGGAATCTTTTCTCGCTTCCCTTCTGCCTTAGTAGTTTACGCTCCCGCGCTACATCAGCGACTGTCACGTCGCTGATTCGCGAACTCGTTAGGGGAAGTTCGTTAGGCAAAGGTCGCTAATCGGCGGCTTGCCTCGCCGTAGCTCATCGCACCGACCAAAGCGGTTGCTTCAGAAAAAAGTCCAAACGTCCCGCGTTATATCGCGCTGGAATTCCTGCAGTACCTCGATGAAGACGGAATCAGAGAAAGCCAAAACAATGAAACTTTGATCGAAAGGACTTTAAAAATGAAAACCTTTATTGTTTATGATTTAGATTCAAAAACACCCGTCGCTATTGGCGAACAAGCAAGCGCAGAAGCTGCGCGATGTTGCGCAAGCGCGGCAACTGGAATTTTCCACTCAAATCTTTTGGCAGAAGAAATTGATTTGGAAAAAACAATTACGTACTGAACGAAACGGCTCTGTTTTCTTCAACACTCCGAGTTCGTTTGATGATCACTTCCACAGCTATGCCTCCGGATTGCCCGGCACAGAGGTCTACGTAGCCGCCGGCCTGGCCTTCACGGGCGTCCCCGACTACATCATCCCGCTTACTACTCCAGCGATCCTCAGCGGCACTGAAGATGGACCCCGCCAGCTAATTGCTGTGGTACGGGCGTAACTTGTGATAGAATTTTACGTAGTAAAAAGAGAGGGAGCGCAGAAGGCGACTCTCCGACAATGACCAGCGCACTTAGACTTTGCCCACAGTGCGGGGCTGAGATTCCCGCCGGTGCGCGGCAGGGAGTCTGTCCAGCTTGTCTTTTAGAGACCGGCCTTGGTCTGGTTGGTGATGAGGAGGGAGACCCGACTAGTCACGCGCGGCTGCCGCACATCGAGCGCGCCATGCGACCGGCAAGAATGCTGGGAGACTTTGGCGACTACGAATTGCTGGAGGAAATTGGCCGCGGGGGTCAAGCCGTAGTTTATCGCGCCCATCAGAAAAGTCTCAATCGCATCGTCGCGCTCAAAGTAATTGGCTTGGGCTATTGGGCCACCGAAGCGCATCTGAAGCGCTTTCGCCGCGAAGCGGAAGCCGCGGCCGGCTTGGATCATCCTGGTATCGTTCCCATCTACGAAGTTGGCGAGCGTGAAGGCTCATGCTACTTCAGCATGAAGTTCGTCGAAGGGGGTCAGCTTGACGAAGTGGTCAAGCGTGAGCCGATGCCGATCCGGCGCTCCGTGGAACTCATCGCCAAAGTGGCGCGTACCGTTCATTACGCGCATGAACACGGTATTCTGCACCGGGACATCAAACCGGGGAACATCCTTCTGGATGCAAAAGGCGAACCGTTGCTCGCCGATTTTGGGCTTGCCGGATTAGTGGAAGCTGAGAGCACGATCACGCGCACGTTGGAATTGATGGGGACGCCCAGTTACATGGCGCCGGAACAAGCCGCCGGTGAAACTACAAATGTCACCAAGGCTACAGATATCTATGGACTTGGCGCGGTCTTCTACCAATTGCTCACCGGCCATCCACCTTTTGCCGGAGGAACAAGCTATCAAACGATCCGCCTACTACTGGACACTGAGCCGCGACAACCGCGCCTGTGGAATCCGAAAATAGGTCGTGAGCTTTCCACAATCTGCTTGAAGTGTTTGGAGAAAGATCCCAAGCGCCGTTACTCTTCCGCTCTCGCGCTCGCGGAAGACTTGGAACACTGGCTAAAGCACGAACCAATCCGGGCGAAGCGAAGTGGAGTTGTTAGGCATGCCGCGAAATGGGTGCGGCGGAAACCAGCTATCGCTGCGTTGATTGCAGCATTGGCTGCTTTCGCCGCGGCCATGAGCTGGGATGTTTGGAAAAGCGGACTAATCAACCGTCCTGCAACAAAGGGAATCGCACTGCTCCCGTTCGAGAATCTCAGCCGCGATCCGGATAACGCCTATTTTGCCGATGGCATTCAAGAGGAAATCCTGACGCGGCTCGCTAGCATCGCGGATTTAAAAGTGATTTCGCGCACGTCCACGCAGCGCTATCAAAGCAAACCTCGCAATCTCGGCGCGATCGCAAAGCAGCTTGGCGTAGCAAACATTCTTGAGGGTAGCGTGCAAAAAGCGGCCGATCAGGTGCGGGTCAATGTTCAGTTGGTTGACGCGCAAACCGATTCCCATCTCTGGGCCGAGACCTACGACCGGAAGTTGACTGATTTCTTTGGGGTTGAGAGCGAGATCGCCAAGCGAGTCGCGGAGTCGTTGCAAGCGAAGTTGACCGGTCGCGAGGAGCAGGCGTTGGCAGTTAAACCGACAAACAATACCGAGGCTTACGATGCCTACTTGCGCGGGTTGGCCTATACGCTGAGGACTGGCAGCACACCCGCTAATTCCCTAGGCGCTCAAAAATATCTCAGAGAGGCCGTGCGTTTGGATCCGAGGTTTGCCCTTGCTTGGGCGCTGTTGTCTTACGTGAATGCGCGCGGTTACCTCACACAGGCTCTTCAACCAACGGTCGCGCTGCGTGAAGAGGCACGGCAGGCGGCCGAAACCGCGCTCACTCTTCAGCCCAATCTCGGGGAAGCGCTGATGGCCAAGGGCTATTATCATTATGCCTGTCTGAAGGATTACGACACCGCCGTGCGCTACCTCGAGGAGGCACGTCAGCTCCTGCCGAATAGCAGCCAGATTCCTGCAGCGCTGGCTTATGTCACGCGTAGGCAAGGCCAGTGGGACCGTAGCGAGAGCTACTTCAACGAAGCCGAGCGGCTCGACCCACGCAACGGTTGGCTATTCAGCCAACACGCAGGATCCTACATGGTACTTCGCCGCTTTCCCGAAACGCTGCGAAAGCTTGATCAAGTCCTCAATATTACGCCGGACGACGCAGATACCCTCGCGTTTAAAGCAGGTATCGTACAAGCGGAAGGCGACCTGCCGCGAGCCTCCGTGCTCCTCGCTCCCCTTCACCCGCCTGCCAGCGACACCAGCGCGTTGGAAACACAAGTTTACCAAGCGATCCTTGAGCGCCGTCCTGCACAAATCATCCCCCGGCTAAAAGAAGTATTGGCCAAGCCTGACCCAGCGTTGGGTTACTTAAATGGCCGACTGCGCTTTTGGTTAGGCTGGGCGCAGGAAGTGGTGGGCGACCATGCCGCCGCCCAAGAAAGTTGGCAACGCGCGCGGAGCGAACTGGAAGCTTTTTTGAAAGAACAGCAGGATAATTACGTCCTCATTGGAGATCTCGCGCTGACCAATATGGGCCTTGGTGACAAAGCTGCCGCGTTGGCTCTTGCAGAACGGGCCATGGCGGCAAATCCGATTGAAAAGGACGCCTTGACTGGTGCGAGTCCGATCGAAATCCTAGCCCGAGTGGCCGCGCGCCTTGGAGAGCCCGATCGCGCGATTGCCGCCTTACAAAAACTAGTCTCGATACCGTACCAGGGCCCCTTGGCTACGGGCGTGCCACTCACTCCCGCGCTGCTGCGGCTCGATCCGATGTTCGATCCGCTCCGCAACGATCCGCGCTTCCAAAAACTCTGCGAGGGAAAGCAGCTATGAAGCGAGGGGAATTCGCTGACGATTTACCAAAAGAGTCATCGCGTAATCCCGCGTGGCTTTACGTGATAATCCTAGCTGTTGCGCTTTGCGTCGGTTTGTTTTTTGTGCGCCGCTACACAGGTCCACGGCAAGCTGACACTTTCCGCTCGCCTACGAAATCCATCGCGGTTCTGCCCTTCGAAAACCTCAGTCGCGATCCGAATAACGCATATTTCGTTGACGGCGTACAGGAAGAAATCCTAACGGACCTAGCCAAGATCGCCGATCTGAAGGTAATCAGCCGCACATCGGTGATGCAATATAAGAGCGGGATCGCGCGCGATCTCCGCAAGATCGGTCACCAGCTCGGGGTGGCGAATGTGGTAGAAGGAAGTGTCCAGCGCTCCGGCAATCGCGTGCGTGTCAACGCGCAATTGGTCGATGCGCGCACACACCGGCAGTTATGGGGACAGACTTATGACCGCGATCTTGCGGACGTGTTCGCAATTCAGAGCGAGGTCGCAAGACGAGTCGCGGAGTCGTTGGAAGCGAAGCTAACCGGTCGCGAGAAGCAAGTCATCGCCGCCAAACCGACGGACAGTCTTGAGGCATACGATGCCTATTTGCGTGGACTGTCTTACGCATTGAAGACCGACAACACAGCCGCCAACGCGCTTGGTGCGCAGAAATATCTCAGAGAAGCGGTGCGCTTGGACCCGAAATTCGCCTTGAGTTGGGCGCTGCTGTCATACGTGGATGCGCGCGGCTACCTCACGGAGAGTCTTCAACCAACGGTCGCTCTGCGTGAAGAGGCACGGCAGGCAGCCGAAACCGCGCTGACTCTTCAGCCCAACCTTGGCGAGGCCGTGCTGGCCAAAGGGCAATACCACTACGCCTGTCTCAAGGAGTACGACACCGCCGTGCGTTACTTTGAGCAAGCACGTCAACTTCTACCTAATAGCAGCAGGATTCCTCAGTCGCTCGCTTATGTCGCGCGGAGGCGAGGCCAGTGGGACCTGAGCGAGGCATACTTCAACGAAGCCGAGCGGCTCGATCCGCGCAGCGTTTCCCTGATCACCCAGCACGCGATTTCCTATATTGCTCTTCGTAGTTTCCCCGAAGCTCTGCGAAAGCTTGATCAGGTTCTGGATATCACACCGGATGATGTGGATACGCTCGCGACGAAGGCGGCGATCGCGCAAGCCCAAGGCGATCTGCCACGTGCTGCGGCGCTTCTCGCTCCGCTCCGCCCAGCCGCCGACGACACCCAGGCCTTGGAAGCACAAGTTTACCAGGAAATCCTGGAGCGCCGCCCTGCACAGATGATTCCTCGCCTAAAGGAGATATTGGCCAAGCCTGATCCAGCGTTGGGTTACATAAATGGCCGACTGCGCTTTTGGTTAGGCTGGGCCCAAGAAGTTGCCGGCGACCATGCCACCGCGCGGGAAACTTGGCGACAAACACGCAGTGAACTGGAACCTTTGCTCAAAGAACAGTCAGAAAATTATAGTCTCGTCGAAATTCTCGCGCTAACCAACGCAGGCCTCGGTGACAAAGCCGCGGCGTTGGATCTGTCGGAACGGGCCATGACTACGCTCCGGATCGAGATAGACGCGTTAGTCGGTGCCGTTCCGATCCAGATCCTTGCTCGAGTGGCGGCTCAAACGGGCGAACCGGACCGTGCCATCACCGCTATACAGAAACTGCTCTCGATACCGTGTGCAGGCCCACTGCCTGAGAACGTGCCGCTCACTCCTGCATTGCTTCGGCTCGATCCAATGTTCGACGCGTTACGTGGAGATCCGCGTTTCCAAAAGCTTTGCGAGAAAAGGCAGCGTTGAACGTCCACAGCTTTTTCAACGAGTTAGAAAGCCGCAGTTTTCCAAGGTAGACAGGTTTTTCAATTCAACTTTCCTCGCGTCCGAATAAACTGCTTCGGCGCGGCTTTAACAAAAGGCAACGAAGATAACGAAGCAGTTCAGATTGAGCAAAACTCGATCTTTGTTTCCATCGCCTGCTCGCGAAAGTCTTCGGAGTTATCTTCTTCTGTTTAGAGCTTTTCTCGCTTCCCTTCTGCCTTGGTGGTTTACGCTGGTGCGCTACGTCCGCGACTGTCACGTCGCCGGCTCGCGAACTCGTTCGGGGTAGCTCGCTAGGCAAGGGCCAGTAATCCGCAGCTGGGCTCTCCGCAGCCTCGGCGACGGCCCCGGCTTCTTCAAAAAAGTCCAAACGTTCCGCGTTATATCGCGCCGGAATTCCTGCAGTACCTCGGTGAAAACAAAAAATGCAGGAGGACAAAATGAAAACAAAATCAGATTCTTTATTCCGTGTATTATCCCGGCGCGTTTTAGTTACTCTACTCCCCCGAACCAGATACCTTGCCTCAGTCTCGTTGATGCTGGTAGCCGCGTTACTGACCGGTTACAGCGCTGTCGCGAACGCGCTTCGCGATGGTATGCAGGACGCAAGCAGTGAGGCTGACCTTTCGGCCGAAGAAAACGATAACGATCCCGAGTATGTCGAAAAGCGTACTGAATTTTTGAACCAATTCTTCGGCACCGGACCAGGAGGCGTGTCCCCCGGCGCCTACGAAAGCGCCCTAGTCGCGGCGCGCGCGTTGCCTCTAAGCCCGCTTTTGCAAGGCCGGAAGTTCATCTCGCCCGAAACGCTTGAGGTCGTGCCACCATGGACTTTTCCGATAGCGCCTCCCATTCAGCACAGCTACGGCGGAAACGCAAGCGCAAGGGTCCATACTTTGGCTATCGATCCGATCAACGCCAACGTCCTTTATACAGGAAGCTCAGGCGGGCTTGCCAAAACAACCGACGGCGGTCTCACGTGGCGATATTTGTCCGACGCGTGGGCTTCGCAGAGTGTCAGTTCGATCGCTATCAATCCTGCCGCGTCTAACCATGTTTATGTCGGCACCGGTGCCGATCCCCATTTCGGCGTCGGTCTGTACCGCTCCTTGGATCGAGGGACGACTTGGTCCAATCTTGGCGCAACCCAATTTGGGGGAACGGTTATCAGGGCGATCGCCATCGGTGCTCGGACCCGCAAGGGCTCGATAGTGTACGTGGCGAATGGACTTTCGCACCATTCTGGATTGTGGCGTTCGTCCGATAGCGGCGTGACTTGGACCCGATTGCGCCAGGCGGGCCAACCGGGCTCGAGGGAGGAATATGACGGAATCCACGACCTAGCCATTGATCCATCGACACAACCCTCGGCTCTTTACATCACCGATGACAACGGTGCCTTCAAGAGCACTGACTCTGGCCAGTCCTGGACTCTCATACATGGTGTCCTCGCAGGTTCGCAAAACCGATTGAGTGTGGTCAACTCCACGCTTTACCTTCTGGGGCCCGGTGACCCGGACCATAATCTCTATAAGTCCATGGACGGCGGAGCGACTTGGATTCAAATCGCAACGAGATGCTTTACCGGAGCTGACAGCTGCGCAAACGCTAACAATATCGGCTTCGGGGTGTTCGCCGTGGATCCCTTTAATCCAAACGTCATCCTCGGAGGAAACCAGGCCCTTTACCGTACCGACAACGGCGGCCTCACCTGGACTGAAATAGGGCACTGGTGGGGTCCTACCATCCATACCGACCAAAGAGCGATCGCCTTCTCGCGGACAGCTGTTGGCGTGGTGTACGACGGCAATGATGGAGGTGTTGTAAGATCGACGGACGCCGGGCTGCAGTGGACGAACCTCAATCAAAACCTTCCAGGTGCGCTGCTCTACGGCGTGGCCTTGAGCGCACACGGTAGCATGATCGCGGGAACCCAGGATAACGGCGTCGTGTTCAGCAGCGTGGGCGCGCCATGGGATATGATCTTTGGTGGCGATTCCGCGCACAATTTGATCGATCCGGTCAATGGGACGGTTGGGTACTTCACGATGTATCGGGATTATGTCTTTAGGAGATTCAACACGGCAACGCCGCACAACTCGGTCGATATTCGCCCGTCTCAATTTGATGGCGATCCTGGCTGCAACTTCTTTCCGACGTTTAGCATGAATCCATCCTCTCCAACTCATATCATCGCCGCTTGCCAACACGTGGTCCGAACCCTTGACGGCCCGACGGTGACGCCTGGGGGCTGGACGACGATCGGGCAGTCGCTTGCGGATCCTACCAAACCTCCAGATGCGTGGTACAACTCTGTTACTGCAGTCTACGAAGCACCGAATAATTCTAACGTCATTTACGCTGTCGCCCTCCACGGGAAAGTTTGGGTGACCACGAATGCAAACAGCGGGCCTGCGGCGATCTGGAGCGACGTCACCCAAAACTTACCGGGGGGAGTCTGGGCCATCACCGTCCATCCCACTGACCCGCAAACGGCGTATCTCGCGTGCGATTCAGGTGTGTATAAGACCACCAACATGGGAACGACCTGGACTCAACAGGGAATCCCTAACCTGATCTATCGCGATGTAGCTATCGATCCAGCGAATCCCCAACATATCTTTGCAGCTTCTCTTGCAGGGGTTTTTGCCAGCACCGACGGTGGCATCACATGGGGAGACATGAGCGACGGCATACCGACAGGAATGGTGGCTAGCGCGCTCTCCTTCAATGCTATGAGCCGTCAGCTTGCGGCTTCTACCTATGGACGCGGGGTTTACATATTCAATCTGGGCGCACCGCCGACGGCATCCATGAATTCATCGGCCAACCTGGCCACAACATCGGAACTGTGATGGTCTCTGCCGATCCCAGCAACCTGGAAGTAGCTGGCGTTCCATTCGACCTTGATGGCGCCAATCTCGGGAACGACGTGCTCTCGGTACTCGATGGGTTGGGACACCGTTACTTCGGCGAACAGTACGCAGACGCCAACGGCAGTAACGCGCGAACTGTTCCGGCTTCAGAATTCAAATCAGCGACTGCTTCACGAATGAAGTGGGGTAGTTTCTTCGCCGAATTGAAGCGGCGCGATGTTTACAAGGTGGCGATCGCTTACATGGTCGCCGGCTGGGCATTCTCGCAGGGCATCGCGCAAGTTTTTCCAGTGTTCGATGTTCCGAACTGGGCGATTCGCTTGATTGTTCTGCTCATCATCATCATCGGCTTACCAATCGCGCTGGTTCTCGCCTGGATATTTGAGCTGACGCCGGAGGGAATAAAACGAACCGCGGACATCTCGTCGGACAAAGTCCCTGACGTCGGTCGGCAGCTTGAAGCGCGGGGCCGGCAGGAATTCATCCGCGGTTATTTATTTGCCTTGATCTACGCTGGATTAGGCGACAAAGCGAAGGCGATCGATTACCTTAAGCGCGAGTGCCTTGATCAGGACAATATCGACGCTCCGTCGATTCGAGTCGATTCCATGTTCGATTTGGTGAACGGCGATCCGGGTTTTCAAACGCTTGCGGACAAAACGCCGGAGATAGCACGACCAAGTCGACCTATTTGTTAAAGTTAAGGTGAATAACTGAGAAGGACGTCGGCCAAAAGAGCGACGGTTTTCGCGGCCGTCGGGCGAATCTAAAGCGTGCCAATCACGCGAAGTGAGCCGAGTAGAAAGAATTCCAGCGAAAGCCTAACAGCACCCGTTTCCGCCTTTCAGGCAACAGGACCTGAAGCCAAAGCGAACATCCCGGTCCGCATTCCGTAGAAAATCATTCACGGCTTTCCCATGTTCAGGGACCCTTCAGGGACCCCTCTCTATGATTCGCTGTAAAACTTTGGCTCTCTAGTCGCGACATCCGGGTAATCCGCGGCCTGCCACGAATGTCGTCGAGGTGAACTAAGGGCGGGCTTCTTAAGAAAACTTTTCGCGTTATATCGCGCCAGATTTCCTGCAGTACCTAAGTGAAGACCCAAATCAGCGAAGGCCCAAGACAATGAAACGAAACCAGCGCATGAAAAATCGAAATATTGTATACGCTATGATTTTGTTCTGTCTCTCTTTTGGCCTTCCCCAAAGGGCGCAAGCGATTGTCCTGGCACCCGACGATGGCTATGTCGGTCGCAACACGGCGGAAGGGCACACCGCCCTCTTGAGCCTTACGGTGAGCAGTTACAACACAGCGATTGGCTTGTTTTCCCTCTCGAGAAACACAGGCGGCAATTTTAATGCGGCCATTGGCGCCGGAGCACTCCTCGCCAACACATCAGTCGAAAATACGGCCACTGCCGCCGGGGTACATTTAAGCGACATCATAGTGTCTCTCCTCGTCCTTCCTTGGCTTGTACGCGCCTTAGTGTCGGCGAAGGCGA
>WNGF01005355.1_pt1 | contig 16440 bp, 17 predicted proteins | sample 5400641 | NCBI WGS metagenome assembly WNGF01 (sample SAMN13153371, study PRJNA577476) | soil metagenome | isolation source: 80 cm soil or saprolite under grassland replicate 2 | place: USA:California | collected 2016-06-15
GGCCACCAGCTGGGAGGCGATCCGCACCGCTTCATCACTCGCCTTGACCGAATCGAGGTCCCGCAGCCTGCCTTCTGATTTGGACACGACCTTCTGCGCGACCACGACCACATCGCGGGGCACGAGCGCGGTCCGGGCGCTGATGAGCTCACCCAGGTCATCGCCTGGATGAATCTCGGGTAGACCCTCTACGGCGAAAAGCTCGAGACGCTTCACCCCGCACGCCGCAGGCGGGCGAGGTCGGCAGGCTCGTCGAGGTCGAGCGCCATCGCGTCCGACTTTTGCACGACAAAGCTGACGTCCCTTCGTTCCGCCTCGCGCCGGAATTCAGCCAGCGAGTCCACGCCGAAATGCAGGCTGATCGCGTTCGGCGGATCGAGATAGAGCGCATTGGTGCCGCCCCGGCCCACCGCCGGCACCGCGACCACGACCGGCGCGCCAAGTGCACCGGCGGCATCGAGCAGAGCGCGCACGGATTTTCGCGTCACCAGGGGCAGGTCGCTCGACAGCAGCAGGACCGCGGTCGCCCCCGCGCTGACTGCGCGTGCAATTCCGCGGCGCGCCGCCACGTTCTGGCCTTCCTGGCGGGGCTCGATGAGCACCTCCGCGCCCAGGCGTTCGGCCATCGCCGCCACCTCCGCACTGCCGGCGACCACCAGTCGATGCGGCCCGGCCGCGGCGGCGCGAACCGCCCGCTGCGCGTTCCGGCGCGCAAGCGCGCGCCGCGCCGGCGGATCGAGCGCCGGTCCCAGCCTCTGTTTGGCGTCGTCGAAGTCCTTGACCAGGACAATGACCCAGACGTTTAGGCCCATGCGGTGCGGATCCTCGGCAGGATTTGCGACCCATAGAGCTCGATAAAGGCGGCCTGGTCGTTACCCGGCGCGTGAAAGACGAGGTGGTTGAAGCCCAGCTCGAGGTAAGGGCGGAGCTGTTCGAGGTGCTCGTCAGGATCGTTCGAGACCAGCCACCGCTTATGGGCCACGTCCTCGACCCCCTTCGCAAGCCGCTCCATTTCGCGGGGGTCGTCCACACCCGCTTTGGTCTCGGCCGGCAGCGCCAACGCGGCCCAGATCTTGGTGTCCTCGATCGCACGCGAACGGTCCGCGTGGTACGAGACCTTGACCTCGATCATCCTGTCCAGTGACGAAGGGTCGCGGCCCTCAGCGGTCGCGCCCTCCTCGAATGCAGGCAGAAGCTGCTCGGAATACAGCTCCATTCCCTTGCCCGAAGTACAGATGAGGCCATCGCCGGCGCGACCCGCGTATCTGGCGACCTGCGGGCCGCCCGCACCGACGTAGATCGGAACGGCATGCGCGGGGCGGTCGTAGATCGTCGCGTTGCGCGTGTGGTAGTACTCGCCATCGAAGGTCACCGACTCCTCAGACCACAACTGCTTGATCAGCCGCACCGCTTCGCGTAAGCGTGCGAAGCGCTCTTTGTTGTCGGGCCACGCGATGCCCAGCGCGCCCTCATTGAGATGTTCGCCTGTGCCCACCCCCAGGATCATGCGCTCGGGATAGAGCAGGCCCAGAGTCCCGAACGCCTGGGCGACGATTGCCGGGTGATACCGGAACGTCGGAGTCGCCACCGAGGTGCCCAGCAACACCCGTTTTGTTCGTTCGCCGGTCGCGGCGAGCAACGCGAACGCGAACGGCGCGTGGCCGTCGGAATGCCTCCACGGCTGAAAGTGATCGCTGACGAAGACGCTGTCGAAACCGTTCCGCTCAGCGCCGACGGCGAAGTCGAGCAGGGTGCGTGGGCCGAACTGCTCGGCGGACGCCTTGTAGCCAAGCCGCAGCATACCTACCTGCTTGAACTCAGCGCCGGTAGTAACGCTTCCAGCTGAAGCCGACGCCCCCCGCCGCCGCAGCGACCACGACGACGCCGAGCGCGATGAGGCTGCTGCTGTCGAAGTTCGCGATCGCGCTCATGGTGAGCAGCGCCAGCACTCCGAGTGCGAGCAGCATCATGGCGATCAGAGTCACCGCGCGGTGGACCTTCATGCGGAGTGGGTCTAGCTTATGCGCTCTGTGAATCCCCCTCGGATCATGCACCTCGAGTCGGTCTCCTCGACCCAGGACGTCGCCCGCGAGCTGCCGATCGGTTCGGTGGTGCTGGCCGACCATCAGACCGCAGGCCGTGGGCGCCTGGACCATCGATGGGAAGCACCTCCGCGGACCGCGCTATTGGTGTCGTTCGTTCTGGCGCCAAATCCGCTGCTGAGCCTCGCCGCCGGCGTCGCCGCCGCCGAAGCCTGCGGGCCTCGAGTCCGCCTTAAGTGGCCCAATGACATGATGCTGGACGGGCTCAAGGTGGGCGGCATCCTGGTCGAGGCGACGCCCGCGAAAGCGGTTTGCGGGATCGGCATCAACCTCACGTCAGCGCCGGCCGGCGCCGCCAGGCTCGACCAACCGCGCGATCAGCTCCTCGTCAGGCTGCGAGCGGGCATTGACAAGTGGTGCGCCGCACCCGCAGAGCGGGTGGTGGCGCGATGGAAGGAGCTGTCGGATACGATCGGCCGGAGGGTTCGCGTCGACCTGCCGGAGTCGGTGGTGGAGGGCGTCGTGCAGAACATCGACGCGGGTGGTCGACTGATCGTGGACGGGGTGCCCATCAGCGCGGGCGCAGTGACTTTTCTACGCGACTAGAGCCGGCTCACCACTTCGGGCAGGATTTCGCCCGAGCGACCATGGATCACGACCTCGGCCAGACGGTCGAATGGCGTCGGCTCTGCGTTGATGACGATCAGCTTCGCACCAGCGCGCACAGCTTCGAGTGGGATGTCAGCGGCCGGGTACACGACCAGCGACGATCCCACCACCAGCATCACATCCGCTGCTCGGGCCAGCGAGTATGCCTCTTGCACCGCAAGTGGCGGCATCGGCTCGCCGAACAGGACCACCGTCGGCTTGAGGAAGGTGCCGCCGCAGACCCTGCAGCGCGGCGGCATCTCCACGTCGAGCCTGGCCTGCACCTCGGAGCGTGGCTCTCGAGCACCGCAATCGAGGCACTGCACGGCACGACTCGATCCATGAATCTCGATCACGCGACGGCTGCCGGCGTCGATATGGAGTCCGTCGGTGTTCTGGGTCACCACCGCGGCGAGGTGGCCCGCCTCTTCGAGCGCCGCCAGCGCGAAGTGGCCCGCATTCGGTCGCGCGGCAAGCGCCACTCGGCCTCGGTTCTTCGACACGCTCCAGTAGGCGCTGGGGTCCTTCAGGAAGTAATCGATCGAAGCCACCTTCACCGGGTCGTACTGCGTCCACAGCCCACCTTCGCCCCGAAATGTCGGGATCCCGCTCTCGGCGGATACGCCGGCGCCGGTCAGCGCCAGCCCGCTGCGGGCGCTCGACAGGAGCTGAGCCGCGCGCTCGATGCTCATGTTTCGGTCGGGTTCGCGGCGACGAATATCGACTGGTGCGTATAGCGCTGTCTGAGCATCTCGTAGGAGCCCGTCGCGACCTCAGTCGGGAACGGCACCCACGGCGCGGCAGGGTCCTCGCGAATCGCGCTCACCCTGAGGACGCGGAACTTCTCCGCCGACTTCCCCTTGAGCTGCAGCCCGGGCATCTCGTCGACGGCCACGAGCTGCGAGCAGGCCTCGAACGTCGGCCAGCCGATGAGCAGGGTGAACCCGGGCGCCGCGCTGCAGAATCGCGCGGCGGTGTTCACGGTGTCGCCCAACGCTGTGTACTGCAGGCGGTCCTTGCTGCCCATGTTGCCGACCACTGCCGGCCCCGTGTTGATGCCGATTCCCCAAGCGATCGGCGGCAGTCCCTTGGCCACCAGCTTGGCCTGCAGGTCAGGAGCGCTGCTCACGAGGTCGTAGGCGCAGCGGACCGCCAGCAGGGCGTGGTCAGGCTGCACCACCGGCGCGTTCCAGATCGCCACGATCTCGTCTCCCACGTACTTGTCGATGGTTCCGTCCCACTTGAAGATGAGCGCGCTCATCTCATCGAGGTACTCCTGGATCACACCCAGCACCTGCTCCGCCGCCATGCCCTCGGACATGGCTGTGAACCCGCGGATGTCCACGAAGAGCATCGTCAGCTCGCGCCGCTCGCCTTTCGAGATGACGTCGTCGATCGACTTCATCGCTGCCAGCTGGCTGACGATGCGCGGGTCGACGTAGTGGCCGAAGATGCCTTCGACCTTTCGCCTTTCGCGTTCCTCCAGGACATACCGCGCGGCAAGCGACGCGGCCGCAGCGAGCACGATGGCTGCTGGCGCGTACAGAGGATCGGAAAGAAATCCGAGCTTCGCCAGGCCCACGATCCCAATTACGTAGACAGCGATCAACGCGCCTGTCACAACCAACCCCAGTCGGATCGGCAGCAGGTAGACGAGAAGACCGACGAAAACCGACAGGATCAACACCGAAAGCACCATTGAGGTCTGGGGCTGCTGACGCAGGTATCGATCGTTCAGGACCGTACTGATCGCGTCACCGACGATCCGGTAGCCATAGTTCTGGTTGTCGAGCATGCAGCTCTGGCGGAACTCCGGACAGAAGCTGCTGTCGTGCGGAAAGCTCACTGCTTGCGAGTACACGTCGCCGGCATCGATGAGCTTGGTGCCAACGACCACGATGTGGTCGGTGATCACCTCCGGGCGCGGGCAGTTTTCATTCAAGGCGTCGATGTAGCGGCAGGTCGCGCCCGACCCCTTGCTGAAGTTGATCAGCATCTGGCTGTCGACGAGAGGAATGCGGTGAGGTCCGAACTGGATCTCAGAGCCATCCTTCGACGCGGTCAACGGGTCGCTTATGCCCTCCGCGATGCGCAGAGCCTGGATGAAGGCCGGTTCCTGCGCTTCGTTCTCAGGACAGGTGGGTTTCGGGCGCAGGACAACCCCCCTGACCGCGCTCGCAGCGTCCGGATTCGCAAAACCGCGCTCGCCCACGGCGGCGGCGACTTCCGCGAACAAGCTGGTGGGCGGGTCATTCAGCGTGCATACAAGCACGACATTGCCGGCCGCTTTGATGGCCGCCCTTAAGGGCTGGTCGGTGTCCGTAAAAGGGGGCTCGACCTCCCTGAGGGTGAGGTGGTCGAGGACGATGTCGAAGAGGATCACCCTGGGGTGGAGGCTCGCGAGATAGTTGATCACCTTGGCGTGATACGCGTTGCTCCACGGATAGGCGCCGAGGTCACCCTGAGACTTCGAGTCGATCGCAACAAGGGTCACGCGAGGATCCGGCGCGGGAGCAGGGAACAGCAGATCCTGCGCGGCGAAGTAGGGCCGGTTGATGCCGCCGAGAACGCTGTTAGGCGCGGCGTTCGCACCGGCGCCCATGCCGACAACCAATAGGCCCGCCGCGAGAGCGGCCAGGGCGAAGCGCCATGACTGGCGCCAGTCCCCGACCCGCTGACGGACCATGCGTCGGTATCCTAGGGCTGCTCGACGGCGGGGCGCGCTCGGATCGCGGCAGGCGGCCGTTGGCCGCCGGTCAGGCCGCCGAGGCGACGGAAGGGGTGGCACTAGGAGGCGCGCATCGCAGATGCGTAACGACGACGGGCCGGGCCCCCTGACGAAACGCATCGGCGGCCCGAGCCGATGAGACGAGTGCGTCACTCGCCGGCCGGGCAGCCCTGAAAGGTTCGGTGCGGCTGAGCGTCCTCGAATCGCGGCGTGCGCTCGCGATCTACCTGGCCGCCGGAGCTGTGTTCGCGGCCCTCGCCGCTCGAGGCCTCACCGTGCCGCTCTACGCGCACGAGCTTGGTGCGGATCGTTTTCAGGTCGGCGCGTTGTTCTCAGTCGCGACTCTGGCCGGCGCGCTCCTGTCCATTCCCTCTGGCGTCCTGATCGATCGATTCGGCGCACGCTCGCTGCTCGTCTTCTCGATCGCACTCAACGCCGGATCGCAGCTGGCGACCGCGGCCACGACCACCGTTTTCCCCCTGTACATCTGGCAGATCGCAGGCGGACTCGCAGCCGGCGCCCAGCAGGCAGCCCTCTTCTCGGCGGTCACGGAATCCGTGCCCAGAGGTCGATTGGGACGGGCCATGGGCTGGCTGACGTTCTCGATGCAGGCAGGGTTCTTTCTCGGCCCAACGGTGGGGGGCCTGCTGCTGCAGTGGATTGACATTCGGACCGACATCGCCGTGACGACTGCGTTGATGGTCTTCAGCATCCCTGGTGCCATTGCTGCCGGCAATACAAGGCAATCAAGTCGCGGGCTTTCGATCCGGGAACCGTTGCGCGGGCTGTTCGCACAGCGCGCGTTCTTGCCGGTGCTCATCGGCCTGACCTCAGCGACCCTCGTGTGGGGCACGGTTGGTGCGTTTCTGCCGATCTTCGGCAAAGAGGCGCTCCGCCTGCCTGGCTCTCAGGTCGGCCTGCTTCTTGCGCTCCAGGCGATCGCCAATGGTCTCTCACGCATCCCCGCCGGTAGGCTCGTCGACCGCGCGCGCCGTCGGTGGCCGATTGTCTTTGTCGGCGTGATCGCGTGGTCGGCGGCGACCGTGGTGCTCGGCCACCTCACCGGGTTCTGGGCGCCGGCCATCGTGCTGGTGCTCGGCACGCCCTTCATGGCGATGGCGTTTGTGGCCATCGGCGTGGTTTTTGGCGACCTGTCGACAGGATCAACCCGCGGCGTGACGATGGGCGTTTATGGCACCGTGCTGTTTCTCGGCCTCGCCGCCGGCCCGCTCGTGTTCGGGCCCGTGGTCCAGAATGTCGGCTACGCCGCTGGTTTCACGGCTTGCGCCGTGGTCGCGGTCGTGCTGGCGCTGGTGATGGCCGCCCTGCACGCCGAGCCTTTGCGCCGGCGTTCCGAGGTGCCTGTTCCCCCACCGGCGCCCGGGACCTGACGAACTCGTCGAGCACGTGACGGTGGCTCGGGAAGGCCAGCTGCGGGAGCGATTCGAGCGGAAAGACTCCGACCTCTAGCATCTCCGCGCCCGGCCGCATCTCCGCGCCGTCCACGAGGCGCGCCCGATAGGCGATCCCGATCATGCTCGAGGCGTCGCGCTTGGGGACGTGGTACACGCCGATGAGGCCTGTCAGCTCGACGCCGGCGCAAATCTCCTCGGCGCATTCGCGCTTTGCCGCCTCGGCTGGATGCTCGTCGTCGTTGACGAACCCGCCGGGCAGGCACCACAGGCCGTAGCCGGGGTCGATCGCCCGACGGCCGAGGACCACGCCACCCTCGACCTCGACGACGACTGCCGAAGCCACCTTTGGATCGCGCCACAGCACGAAGTCATCGCGCGGGCAGGCCTCCATCTCGCGGCCTTCGATGACGCGCGTGACGAGCTCGGTCCCGCAGCGCACGCAGTAGTGGGCCATGGTGGACCGACGTTACGCGTGCTGCTGCTGCTTCGAAGGGGCTGCCTTCATATCGGCGACTCGGACCTGGTTGCGGCCGCCCTGCTTGGCGACGTACAGGGCCTGGTCGGCGCGCTCGATCAGGGATGTGAACTGGGCCGCCTCTGTCGTGGCGGCGACGCCGATGCTGATCGTCATCTTGAGGCCGCCCGGAAACGTGTGAGCGGCGACCTTGGCGCGGATGCGCTCGGCGAGGATGTTGGCGCCGGCATCCGTCGTCTCGTGAAGGATCAGGGCAAACTCCTCGCCACCGTAGCGGGCGCACACGTCCGACTCGCGTGCGCCTGAGGTGAGGATGGATGCGATCTCTGCCAGCACAGCATCGCCTTGCAGGTGGCCGTACGTGTCGTTGACCTCCTTGAAGTGGTCGAGGTCGACCATGAGGAACGCGATCGACTTGCGGTGACGGCGCGCGCGCTGCATCTCCTTCAAGAACTGCTGCGCCAGCGCACGCCGATTGGGCAGCTTCGTCAGCTCGTCGGTGAGCGCGTTCTCCTCCTGGGCCTGGAACAGCTGCGCATGCCTGATCGCGACCGCGGCCTGCGACGCGATGCCGACCAGCAGGTCGGTCTGGTCCTCGGTCAGCTCGCGCCACGCGTTGAGGTAGAGCTCCAGCGCGCCCATGAGCTGCCCCGAACGCTGAACCGGCACGACCAGCACGTGTTGGGGATGCCCTCCGCCCTCCAGCCCGGGCGCCGTATCCTCGCCAAGCCGGACCACGACCGGGCGCATAGCCGCCAGCCCCGAGCGAAGGGGCTCGTCGTGGAGCTGGCGCACCGAACCGCGCGGCCGAGGCGTGAGCCCGTAAGTGGCCTGGCGCCGCATCTCGGTCTTGCCGGGCACGATCAGGTACATCGCGCCCGCGACCGCGCCCATGATCCGTCCTGCGTGCCGGAGGGCGACGTTCAGGACCTCTTCAAGGCCCAGCGAGGAGTTGACGGCCGAGGCCATCGCGAGAAGCAGCGCCGCCCGGTCGCGCGCGCCGCTTTCGTCCTCCAGTGCGCTCTGGAGACGGTGGGTCATCCCGCGCATCCGCATCAGGGCGATCGTCAGCAGCACCAGTGCGAACACGAGCAGCACTGAAGCGACCAGAAGCACCGCCGCGAGATCAACCACAGTTTCCCTCCCCGGAAGTCGTCATAGGTTAACGCGCGGGGTCCGGGGCTTGATCTGCTTGCATACGGCGGGGCCATGGCAGGCTCCGGCGACCCAGGGCGGATGCGCGCGCGGGCTATACTCGCCCCGACCTGGAGCCGATCTCTTTCGACGACCTTCCCCTCGGCGGCGAGTGGACGACGCGGCGGCGCACCATCTCGGAATCTGAGATCGCGCTCTTCGCCGCTGTGGCAGGCGACTTCTCCCCTCTTACCATCGACTCCGGGCACGCCGGCGGCCGCTTCGCCCCGCCCGCGCTGCTCGTCGCGACCGCGATTGGGCTCGGCAGCATGGACATGCCGGTGCCGTCGATCGCGGAGTGGGAGTGGGTCAACTGGAAGTTTCCGCGGCCGGTGCGCGCCGGGGAAACCATCTACGCGCGCTGGACGCTGACCCAGAAACGGGCGCCCGTCGGAAGCGCCCCGACCGCAATCGTCGTCTGGCGGGTGGACGTCCACACCGCCGACGGGGCGCTTTGCGCTGAGGGCGAGGTGGGCGCCAGCGTTCGGCGCCATGTCAGCATCGGGCGGGCGGCGGCCCAGGCAGCCGAGGCGCAGGCCGCAGCTCCATCCCGGCGCCGGCGAGGACGCCGGGCGCCCCCGAACCAGCAGGAGGCGCCGGCTGCGCCAAAGGCTTCCGAGCCCAAGCCGGCCGCTGCGGAAGCGTCGGGCACTCCCAGGCGCCGCCGGCGGCGCCGGTCTCGCGCGGGCGCGCCGCCACGCGAGGCGCAGGGATCTCCTGCTCCCGCGCCAGAGCCGTCGACTGCACCGCCCCCGGTTCCAGCGATGGCGGCCCCTGCTCCTCGTGGCGCGCTGGGGCGCGTGATCAAGCGCCTGCGCCGCAGCTAGGGAGCGTCAGGCCGGGGGCTCCAGGGCCTCCAGATACTCGATGACCCGCCTCGTGAGCTGTGATGGAGTCGACGCGCCGCTGGTGACGCCGACTTTCTTGATCCCTTTCAACCAGCTCATGTCGAGGTCCTCCAGCTTGTCGACCAGATAGGCCGGCTTGTGGCCGAGCTTTTTCACCACCTCCACGAGCCGCAGGGAGTTCGACGACCGCGGACTTCCGACCACGATCACGGCATCCACGTCCTGCGCGGCCTCCACCGCCGCCTCCTGGCGCTCCTGGGTCGCGCGGCAGATCTCGTTGTGGACCTGGGCCTGCGGGTAGCGCGCCTTGACGCGGCCGATCAGGTCCTCTGTGTCCCAGACGGACAGCGTGGTCTGACAGGTGACCGCGACCCGCTCACCCTTGAGCTCAAGAGCATCGATGTCCTCCGGGTCCTGGACCAGGTAGACCTTGCCCGGAGCCTCGCCCACAACGCCTTCAGGCTCGGGGTGGCCCTTTCGCCCGATGTAGACGACCTCGTAGCCCTTGCTCGCCAGGTCGGCGACGAGCTCGTGGGTGCGTACCACGTCGGAACAGGTGGCGTCGATCGCTTTCAAGCCCAGCTCGGCGGCCCGCTGCTTGACCTGCGGCGAAACGCCGTGCGCCGTGAAGATCACCGTCCCTTCTTTGATCTGGCTGAGGCCGGCGAGACGGTCGGGCGGATCGACCAGCGCGATGCCCTGCGCCTGCAGGTCGTCGGTGGCGTGCGTGTTGTGGACCAGCATGCCGAGCATGTGCACCTCGCCGGTGGTCTCCTCTCGCACACGCTTGGCGATGCGAAAGGCGTCCACCACGCCATGGCAGTACCCGCGTGGCGTGATCCTCACGACTTCCATCTGGTGTCGAGTGTACGGGGCGCCTCTAAACGCGCGTTTGGCGCCAAAAGTGCGGAATCAGCGCCGGCGGTCGCGTCCCTTCGTCAGCCGATCCCCGCGAAAAGGTCGTTCTCCGGCAGCTCCGATCCCGGCTCGCCGCGGCTGAGCGCGTAGTACTCGGTCCCGAAGGCAATCCGGTAAATCTGGTCGGCCATGGTCGTGAACCACGAGTTGGGGTCGTTCTGGCTCACGTGGGCGCGAAACGCATCTCGCTTCCGGTCGACGTACTCGCTGACGTCGACCTTCGTGGTCACGAGCTCGTCAGGTGTGCCGGTGATCCGGGAGCCGATGTTGTCTTGCTTCGCCTCCTCCGGTAGCTGCTCCATGAACTGCTCCATCAGCGAGCGTGGGATCGCCGTGTAGTAGAGCTTGCGCGGGCGCCAACCTTCTTTCTCGAGAAGGTCGAGGGCGGCATTGGTGACGTAGTGCGCCTTGATGTGATCGGGGTGGCCGTAGGTTCCATCCTGGTCGTAGGTGACCACCACATCGGGCTTTTCCTCGCGCATGATGGCGGCGACCTTTGCAGCAGCCTCCTCCAGCGGAGCCTGATGGAAAGACGTCGGGGCGTCGTTGTCGGCGGTGCCGGCCATGCCGGAATCTCGGTAGTCGAGAAGCTCGCCGCGGTTGACGCCAAGTATCCGCGCCGCCGTCTCGAGCTCTTTGGTCCGCACCTCGCCCAGATGGGGGCGCGTGGCCTCCGCATCCATGTTGTAGATCTCGCCGGCCTCGCCTCGAGTCGCCGTCACGACCACGACCCGATGGCCGTCGGCTCTCGCCTTCATCATCGCCCCGCCCGTCGAGACGGACTCGTCGTCAGGGTGCGCATGAACGAGCAGGAGAGTACCCATCAGCCTGTTTCGACCAACAGGTCGGCGAGCTGTTTGATTCCACCGTGCCCGGGCGCGGGGATCGTGCGATCGGCCACCGCCTGCACCTCCGAAGGCGATCCTTCGACTGCGATGCCGAGTCCCGCCCAGGCGATCATCGTGGCGTCGTTGCGCCCGTCTCCCACCGCCACCGCCTCCGCCTGGGTGATCCCCATTCGCTCACACAGGAAACGCAACGCAGACGCCTTGTCGCTCTCGAGGGCGGTGAACTCGAGGTAGTCGGCCTGCGATGTGGCTGCGTTCAGTCTCCCCGACCAGCGCCGCCGCACCTCCGGCAGGAGCTCCTCCAGCAGCTGGGGCGCGCCGACGATCACGAGCTTGGGGGTGGTCGGGCCCATGGTGGCGTCGAGGTCACCTGTGATGTTCACGTCCATTCCCGCGTGGTCTCCGTATGTGTGCGCCTCGGGCCGGTCGCGCTCGACCAGGAGGCGGTCGTCGCGATAGGCCTGGATGTGGAGGTTGCGCTCGCGGGCAAAACGGATGACCTCCATCGCGAGCTCGTGGTCGACCCCGTGGTCCAGCAGCACCTGGCCGTTGGGCATCCTCACCTCGGCGCCCTGGTAGCAGATGATCGGACCGTCCAGTCCGAGACGCTGCGCCCAGGGCAGAGCACCGGGAAACGGCCGGCCGGTGCAGGCGATCACCGTCACTCCCGCGGCGACGATCCGTCCCAACGCCTCGACGTCGCGCTGATCGAGGTTGAGCCTCGCGTCGATGATCGTGCCGTCGAGGTCCAGCGCCAGCAGCCGATAGCGCGTTATCGCTTGACCTCGGGGTTGACCAGGTTCGGCGGACGTCCGCCGCGAACCGCGGTCGCCATGTTGCGCGCAGCCATCGCCGACATCTCGGAACGCGTGCGGACAGTGGCGCTGGCGATGTGCGGGGCGAGGACGACGTTCGGCATCGCCAGGAGTCCCGGATGGACAGCCGGCTCGCGCTCGTAGACGTCGAGGCCGGCTCCCGCAATCAGCCGGTTCATCAGCGCGTCGACCAGCGCCGCCTCGTCCACAACGGGACCGCGAGATGTGTTGATGAGGATGGCCGTCCGCTTCATGGCTGTGAACTGCGGAGTGCTGAGGAGGTGTTGGGTGTCTTGGGTCAGCGGCGTGTGCACGGATACGAAGTCCGACTCTGCGAGCAGGCGGTTGAGGTCGACGCGGGTGGCGCCCAGCTGCTGCTCTGCCTCTGGCGGCAGCGGATACGGGTCGTAGTACAGCACGCGCATGTTGAATCCCTTTGCGCGGTGCGCGACCCCGCGGCCGATGCGGCCGATGCCGATGATGCCGAGCGTGGCTCCGAATACGTCCGCGCCCAGGATCATGTCGATGGCCCAGCCTCGGAACCGGCCCTGGCGCGTGAAGTTGTCTGCCTCCACGATCCGACGTGCCGTCGCCATCAAGAGCGTGAACGCGAAATCCGATGTCGCGTCGTCGAGCACGCCAGGGGTGTTGGTCACCATCACCTTGTGAGCCGTCGCCGCCGCGACGTCGATGTTGTCGTAGCCGACGGCCACATTGCTGACGATCTTCAGTCCGGGCGTCGACAGCACCGTCTCGCGAATCGGGTCCATCAGCTGGCTCACGATGCCCACGCAGCCTTCGGCAGCCTGACGGATGCTCTCTTCATCAAGTGGGCGATCCGGAGGATAAGCCAGCACCTCGGCGGCCTCGGCGAGGATCGATGGTCCCGGATCGAGGATTGGATGCATGAGCACGACCCGTGGCTTTCCGCGCGTGCTCATGGATTCAAACCCAGCTCCTCTGCAATCGGCTTGAGCGCATCGCGGACGATTTCCACGTGCTCGTCGAAGGGTATACCGAGCGACTCAGCGCCGGCCAGGAGCTCGTCGCGGTGCACGGCGCGCGCAAAGGCTTTGTCCTTCATCTTCTTTCGAACAGTGTTCGGTTCTACTGAGCTCAGCGACTTGTCGGGCTTGACAAGAGCGCACGCAATGATGAAGCCGCACAGCTCGTCGACCGCGTTGAGCGCCTTTCGAATGTTGGTGTCACGGGGCACGTTGAGGTAGTCGGCATGCGAGGCGATGTCGTCGAGGATGTCCTCCGGCCAGCCTTTTTCGCGCAGCATCGCGATGCCTCGCATCGGGTGCAGGTCGAGACTTGGACCCGACTCGTAATCCCAATCGTGGATCAATCCGAGCACCGCCCAGCGCTCCTCGTCTTCGCCAAAGCGCCGCGCGTAGGCGCGCATCGCCGCTTCGACGCTGAGCATGTGGCGGCGCAGCGGCTCGGTCTGGGTCATTGAGGTCACGAGCTCCCAGGCTTCCGAGCGGGTGGGTCGCGTATTCACAGGATCTCCCTGAGGGCGGCCAGCAGGCGCTCGTGCTGCTCGCGAGTGCCGATCGTGATGCGAAACCAGCCGGCGATTGGCTCACGATCGTAGTTGCGGATGAGCACGCGGCGCTCACGAAGCGCATCCGCGATCGCAGCTGCGGTGCCGCCCGGCGGCGGCTTGACGAAGACGAAATTTGCTGATGACGGCGCGTGCTCGAAACCCTCATCGCGCAGCTGTGATTCCAGCCACGCACGCTCGCTGACCACGTGCTTGACGATGCGGCGATGGTGGTCTTGGTCTTCGATCGCCGCCACAGCGGCCGCTGTCGCCAGCCGGTCCATGTTGTACGAGTCCTTCACGGCGTCAAGCGCGGCGACCAGCGCGGGATCGCCGAGTGCGAAACCGACGCGCATCCCGGCGAGCGCGTAGGACTTGGACATCGTGCGCAGGATGAGAAGGTTTTCGTGCTTGCCGAGGAGGTCGGTGCGCTCCTCGGGGGCGAAGTCGACGTAAGCCTCATCGAGCACCACCACGCCTTGCGACCGGACCAGGATCCGCTCGACCGACGTCCGGCTGTGCCACGTCCCGGTCGGCGAGTTGGGGTTGACGAGGAACTTGAGCGGGGCATCGTCGTCGGCCAGCTCGGTCGTCCATGTCCAGCCCTCCGCCGTCGGGTGGGCAGCCGCCGCGACCTCGTGCACGCGGCACAGCGGCTCCAGCAGCGGATAGGTGGGCGTTGAGTACGCGACTCGCTCGCCCGCACCCACGAACGCGCGGAAGCACATCTCGATCAGCTCGTCGGCGCCGTTGCCGAGCGCGACCTGGCCGGCCTGCAGGCCGAAATGATTGGCGATGGCTGCTCGCGCCGGCGCCGCCGTCGGGCTCGGATACAGCCGCAGCGACTCGTTGGCGGCCGTTCTGATTGCCTCGATGACTTTGGGCGACGGGGGCAGCGGCGATTCGTTCGTGTTGAGCTTGACCCAGTCCTCGCCGTCTGGAGGCTGCTCGCCAGGGACGTACGGCTGGAAGCCCTCGAGGGCTTTTTTCAGGAAGCTTTTCGGCATTCGAGCAAAAACGTCTCGAAAGCGAGGCGCGGGCTGACGTTCTGCTCGAGATAGCCGAGCGTGTCATACGAGAGCTCGATCAGGCGTGCCCAGTGCCCCTGCTCCCGGCCCCGGCTGCCGAGCATGCGTCGCCGCAGCTCGATCTGCCAGCTCGCCATCGCAAACAGCGCGGGATCCTCAGCCTCACCCTCGCTCCGCCTCCACGCCATCTGGCTGCCGTCGAGCTCAGCGGCGACGCGCAGGGGAACGTCAGCGGGCGCTCCGAAGACCTCCTCGAGCCGGTGGGTCCACTCCTGGTGCAGCTCGATCACCCCTCCGTCGCCCGCCACGCGCAGGGCCCACCCAGGCCGGCCTCGCGAAAGATCGGCCAGGAGGCGCGCCCGCCCCGACTCAACTCCCGCTTTGACCAGCAGCTCGGCGATTTCCTGGGCCGGCACCGGATGGAAGAAGACCCGCTGGCAGCGCGAGACCACGGTCGGCAGAACGACGAAGGGATTGAGGCTCGGCGTGGTGAGGATGATCACACGGTTCGGATGCGGCTCCTCAAGCGTCTTGAGGAGCACGCTCTGGTCCTGGTCACGAAGACGCCCGACGTTGGTGACCAGCGCCACACGCCGGGTCCCCACCGCGGGCTTCAGGTTGAGAAACGCCTGCAGCGATAGCTCGTGGAACTCCGGCGGCTTGTCAGGCAGCAGCCGGATCTCGTTGATGGACAGGGCCTTGATGCGATCGTCTTCCCAGTAGTCGGGGTGACGGCGCAATGGGGCTTCGGGCAGCAGCGCCGCAGCCAGCTCGCGTCCGGCCGTGGCCTTGCCAAGCCCGGCTTCACCGACGAACAGGTAGGCGTGCGCGAGTCGCCCAGCCTCGAGCTGCGAGCGGAGCTGCCCGAGGGCCTGGGTATGCCCGGCGATCCCGACGAAAGGGTCGTGCACCTTGCAAGTATCGGTTGGCCGCGCCCGCCACTGCTGATCGCCGGTTTGGCCCTACGCTTCTCGCTGGATTGGGCGATCCGCAGTCCCTGGCCGGCAGGACGATCCTGGTCACCGGCGGCACGAGCGGCACTGGTCTGGCGGGGTCCATCGCCTGGCACGGCCTGGGCGCGCAGATCCTCCTCGGGGCTCGCAGCCGCCAGAGGTATGAGGTGGTGGCGGCCAAATTCGGGGGCGAGAGGCTGCACCCAGTGATCGCCGACCTCGAGGATCGCTCGTCCATCGAGGCCGGCCTGCGGCAACTGGAGCGGGACGGCATCCGGCCCACCGACGTCGTCCACTGCGCCGCCGCAGGGCTGGAACCCATCCTGCGGCCTTTGATGCGCTCCGTCGTCGGGCTGCGGCGCCTGCCCGCGGGGCAAGAGCGCGATGACGCCATCGAACGCGAACGCAAGCAGCTGAGCAGGTTGGTGCGAGAACAGTCCGACAGTGCGACGCGGGTCAACTTCGAGGGATCTCGCGACTTGTTGAGCAGAGTCGCAACGACGCTGCCTGCAGGCTCGCAAGTCATCGCGCTCTCCAGCATGTGGTGCGCCGGCTTGCGCACAGGCGCTTGCCCGGGCTTCTATCGCGCTGTGGCCGAGACCAAAGTCCAGTTCGAGGACTGGCTGGAGACTCAAGCGCATGAGTGGGCCGGACGCGGCATCTCGGCGACGGTCCTGGTGGGTCACATCATCTCGGACACAGGGAGCGGGAAGCTCATCGACCGCCATGTCGTCCCGCTGATGGCCGAAGCCGATCAGCTGCGCTTTCGAGCCGACTACGTCACCACCGCTGAGACGACCCAGGCCGTGACGCGGCTCCTCACCGACCGTGCACGACCGGGGGCGATGCGCCGGCTGTACTTGATCGGAACCGGCGGCCTTCTCGACAGCGAGCCGGAAGAGGCCGTCGCCGTCGCGGGACGCGTCCCGCTCTAGGGATCGAGCTTCGCTAGGGCGCGACAGTTTTGCCGGCGGGCGGC
>WNGF01005356.1_pt1 | contig 16439 bp, 10 predicted proteins | sample 5400641 | NCBI WGS metagenome assembly WNGF01 (sample SAMN13153371, study PRJNA577476) | soil metagenome | isolation source: 80 cm soil or saprolite under grassland replicate 2 | place: USA:California | collected 2016-06-15
TCCGGTATCGGAATTACCGGTCGATAGCGGTAGAGAGGCTTTTGAAGTTGCTGGATGAACGAGACGGGAGTCCCGGAAAAGAGCGAAAGCGAAACGTCTTGCCAATCTTCGTCGCCAACGTTATCCACGATCGCCCAGCCTTGAAAGAAAGGCTTTCCGGATGAGTCGAGCACAACTCGATAAGTCGTCTTCCAGATTGGCGCTGCGACTATGTAGCTGACGACCATTTCCCGGGAGCCCGCGCCATCGGAAGTAATAACGATCGTCTTAGCATCACGGCGGCGAGCTGAGGCCGAGGCGTTGGCAAACTCGTTTAAGTCATGTAGCGCTCCTTCGTCCAGCAGCCGGACAGAACGCACGTCAGTCAGATCAAAGCTGCTGATGTCACCTGCTGGAGTCGCGATCACCAGTGCGTAGCTCGTAGCAGTTAATTTGGTGGTATCGATCTGCGCTTTACGTTCTTCGACAGTAAGAATGGAGCCACTCGCCGATCGAGTTGCGGTTGTGACCAGAACGTGAGCGCCTTGCAGTTGACGTAGTACGCCGGCGAGGCCGCCCTGCGTGTCGTTTTCCGTCCCTGCCTCGATGCCGAACGGGATATCAGCCAATCGTGCTGATGGCGGTGCGGACGAGTTGTAGCTGACAGCGCCGACCTCACCACGCCCCAGATCCAATACGACCATCGACTTAAGCACATCATCAACCTGCGATTGTTTGAACTGCAGGTTGATTTCCGCTTTACCAGAAACAGTCCCTCGTCTCTCAAAGAAAGCAACGCCATTGCTGTATAGAACAACGCGACGCAGGGGTAACTGCTGGAGCAGCGGAGAAGTTGACGCCTTCGCAACCGGCTTATTGCGCAGTAGACGCGCCTGAGCTTGAACGGGCTGAGCAGCAGACAGAGATATAGCGAGGAAGAGCAGCGCAGTTTTCATTACGATTGCCTCCGAAGGATTTCAGTGGTGATCAGCGGGGAGCTCAGTGGTAATTAGCGGGGAGCCAAGGAAGTTAGGTGTGGGGATGGCTATAGAGACAACCCCACAACGTTATTTACCTGAGGAAGCTGAAAAGATACGCTTGGAACAAAACCTGTCCATACGCCTCTTGAATGACAAATGAAGAATGTCAAATGGAAAATGGGAAATGGATCCGCCCTTTTCACTAAGGAGACACTCCCCCTCGTTCCAACGCCATATAAGTCTCTGGCGAAAACAGACCAAGCCATGGATCTGTCTTCGGCGTAAGAAAAAGTTCTGCGTACACTTTCTCATTCAGCTTATCGACATCGAAACGAACAGGATCAGCAACAAGCCAAGCATGAAGCTTAGGGCGCAGCATGTATTCGTTACGGACTGTGTCGAGCGCGATACTTAACTGCAGCTTTTGCACCATATTCATCAACTTCATATCGGGGGTTACTCCAGAACTATCTCTCGCTGCTAACAAGCTTTGAGTTTGTCGACGAATCAACCCAATGCTTTGATCGTCCAACTTCGCATCGAGGATGTGCTGGAGGGCGATTCTGGTCCAGGTGACTTCATCGGTTACCACGCCCAGGGCATCCGCGTCCCGGGTGATTGCCCTGAGAAGGTTAACTTCTGTAAGACTCTTGGTAATTGCCAGGGGAGCGATCTCAACGGCTCTCCGATTCCCGTCAGCCGTGGTCTTAGGTATCAGATATTCAGGAATTTTTCCGCCCGCCCTTTCGGCATCTTTGATCCAATCTTGGGTAAGCGACCGTACGGCCGCGCGATGATAATCGTTCAGGGTTCGAGCGCGTGCTTCGGGACCCATCCCTTTCACACGTTCATGGACTTCCTGGATCTGGGACAGGGAGCGCAGAAATGCTTGCGGTCCATACAAACCGGGCAAAGCATCGAGCGGTTGCCCCTCGGCATCAAGTACGTAGTGGATGCTGTTGCCGGTGATGGTTCCTTCGAGTTTTCTGCCATCTCCAAAATCGATCGTCACTCGCGGAGCGGGTCTGACGGTTTGCCAGTGCAGGATGAATCGTTCCCGCAGAATCTTTGAAACCTCGGTATTGGAATATAAGACCGCGCGGAAAAACCTGCTGTTCGCACAACTAAATTCTTCGCTCAACTTTCCCAGCAGGCGTAGCGACAGAATGGGTTTTCCTGCGGCACGAGCCGCCGCCTTGGCTTGAGCGATGTCTGTGTACCAGTACAGGCCTGAAAGGTAGCTGTCCTTCTGCTGGCTTACCGCATCGAGTGCTGCATTGAGTCGCATCGATTGTGCGGTTATCTCGGAAGTTGCCGTCTCGCGATTGATGTCATCGGCATAGACTCGAAAGAGGATCCTCAGCCCCTCAGGTCCCAGCGTGCGCAATTCGGCAATGGCTGAGTCCGCTTCGTTAGCATCTTCTGAGAGAACTGCGCGGGCGAGCGTTTCCGGGTTCGTTTTTGCCTGGGTTGCTGAGCCAATGGTTAGCAGGAAGGGGATCAGGAGTAATCCAGAAAAGTGTGACCTCATTGAGAACCTCCGGGGAATCGGTAGGTAATTAAGAGTTCAACCTTTAAGAAAAGCCGTCCAGGTCGAGGTTCGAACTCTGAACTTCCCGCGGTTGGAGCTGGGGAGTGTGGGCCGTTGGAATCGGGGAATGACCTTTGGGTTGTCTGACGTATCGATTTTAAAAGGTGGAGGCCTTTCAACCGCAATCAGGGGATTCAAATCGAGCGATCAATGTCTTCACCCCGTTAGGGGTGAGATGTTTATAGATCCACGAGCCAAACCCGCTGCGGCGCCGTTCGGAGGAGCGGGACGAACGTAGCCCAGATTCAAGTCCAGTTGCGTCCCGCTCCTCCGAACGGCGCCGGGGCATTCTGCACGCTAAAGTCTATAAACATCTCACTCCTAATGGAGTGAAACTCCAGATCACCCCTCAGGAGTGAAACCCTGTACCGAGGCAGACTGCCAGTCGGTTTTCCAGGATCAAGCCTTCGTTAAAGTTTTCAAGCTTTGCAAAATATTCTGCATGTCGGTCCAGTGCATCTTGAGGAACCAAACCGACGATTTCCGTTGCGGCAATGTCGACTCCAAACTTCTCGGCTTCGCGCTGCACCGCGCTGTAGGTGTGAGTAAGGCCGGTGACTCCGTAGTTAACAAGATTCATTGAAACTTGAACGAGGCTGCGCGTCAGCAGTTCGAACCCCAGCGCCTTCACAAAAGGTAGTCCCCCACTGCGCGCACGCACATTACGGGCAATTTGGCGAGCGATATTGAGGTCGTTTGTTTTTAGATTGACGTTGAAGGCGATCAAAAACGGCCGTGCTCCTACGGCAATCGCCCCGGCAGTTTCGTGAACCAGAAAAGGACCAACGTCAGGGGCGCGCTCGGAAACTGAAGCGATCTGCTCTCTCAATAATTCCAGGGCTCCGCGCCGCACGTCCTCAAGATTCACACGGTCGGGTCGTAACGCCGCCTTTTCATAGAAGAAGACCGGTATTGAAAGTTCTCTGGCGATGCGTTCACCTGCTTGATGGGCCAGAGTCGCGCAGTCGTCAAGACTGACACCGCGAATGGGTACAAAGGGCAAGACATCAGTTGCGCCCAGTCGCGGATGCACCCCACTGTGCAATCGCATGTCAATCAACTCAGTTGCGAGTGATACGGCTGCGAAAGCTGCCTCGACGATCATTTCCCGTGAGGCAACAAAAGTGATCACCGAACGATTGTGGTCAGGATCGATGTGTGTGTTTAACACGCAGGCCGTATCGACCGACGCGATCGCCTGTGCCAGACGCTCAACGGTTTTCACTTGCCGGCCTTCACTGAAGTTGGGGACACATTCAACGATGTGATCCATGGCTTTGGGTCTTTGGTGTTTGGTCTTTGCTCTTTGGCTTTTGGTCTTTGAAATGTCGAATTAGCATGAATTCGCCTAGCTCATTCTAGCCTGATTCTAGACTAGGAGTCTGTCGGGAAAGAGGCCCTGATTTCTGACTCATACCGCGGCTTTAAGGTTTTACCCCGTTAGGGGTGAGATGTTTATAGAACTGGAGCACGCATCCTCTTGGTCTTCATTCCGTTAGGTGTGAAATGTTTATAGCTTTGGTGTCCAACCCCCATCCGGCGCCGTTCGGAGGAGCGGAACTCAAGTAGACTGTTACCCATCTAGAAACATTCCGCTCCTCCGAACGGCGCATGGTCTCTTATAATGTTCCGGTCTATACACATGTCACCCCAAACGGGGTGAAACCTTTAAGCCACGGCGTGAATGAGAATCAGCAAATGCTTTTCCCGACAGTGTCCTAACCAACTTATTGTCCTCATCCTATTCACGCGGCCGCCCACTATCCCTTTCGCCTTTTCGCCGTTTCCCTTATCTTTCTCTCATGCCTACGGATCGCTTCATCGATGAACGAAAAAATTCATGGCAGCGATTGGAAGATCTGCTCGTACTCCTTGACCGGGCCACCTTGCGCCGCTTGCATCGCGAAGAAGTGCGCGAGTTGGGTCGCATCTATCGGCGTACGGCCTCCGACCTGGCTATTGCGCGCGCTGAATCACGCGACCCGCGTTTAATTAATTACCTAAACAGTCTTGTTATTCGGGCGCATGGCCGCATCTACCGAGCTGAGGCCCATGGCGGTCGCCGCATAAGGGATTTCTTTGCGCGCGAATTCCCCCGCGCGTTTCGCCGCACCTGGCGTTACACGGCGGTTTCTTTCAGCGTGTTCTTTGCCTTTGCTCTCATCGGTTTCCTGGGAACGAAGTACGATCCTGAGTTCTCAGAGATCGTGGGCGTGCAACCTGCGTTTCGCGAGCTGAAGATTGAAACAAAGACCCACTGGTGGGAAGAACTCAACGAGGCCAATCAGATGGGCGCCAGCTTTATAATGCAAAACAACATCCGGGTGACGATTTATGTTTTCGCGGTAGGTGCATTGTTTGGAGTGGGCACGCTCCTTTCTCTCGCAAACGAAGGCGCAGTTAACGCTGCAGTGCTGGCCCTAACTTACCGCGCCGGGTTTGGGAATGATTTACTTACGTTCATGGTTGGCCATGGCGTGATTGAACTCTCCTGCATCTTCATCGCGGGTGGGGCAGGGCTGCTGATCGGAACGGCATTGTTGATGCCCGGAAATCTGTCACGGGCCGACGCTCTCAAGTCACGCGGAATGGAGGCCGTACGTTTGATGGTCGGCGTCGCGGTGCTCCTTGTTCTCGCGGGTATCATCGAAGGCTTTATCTCACCCGCGCCGATCAGCCCCTTCGTCAAGTTTGGGATTGGCGGGATTACGGGCTTGGCGTTGTATTCGTATCTGTTGCTTGCAGGTAGAACTGGAGAAGAGGAGAACAGGGGAACAGGGAAATAGGGAATTCTGAATATAGCTAAAGGCTCTGCCGGCGAGTTAAGAAGCTTGCTCAGAGTAGCCTTTGAGATCGGATACCTCGACAACCCTGATTACGAACAACTACGCGAAACAGCCGCAAGGGTAAGCGCATGCCTATTTAATCAAATGAAGTCGCTTCGCTCCGGCGGAGCGACTTAATCGATTCTAGCTTCGCTTTTTCGCTCTTTCCCTTTTTCCCTGTTCCCCCTCTTCCCCGGTTTGTTTAAAGGAGACCTCGTTCCTTTACTCGCATATAGGTCTGTAATAGTGCCGGCGCTAAAGCCACCGCAGTTACATCCAACGCCAGGCCACCCTGAGATTCCACCAGTCGCAACGCTGCTTCCCTTTGGTGAATGATCTCCTCCGCAACCGATTGCGTAAAAAGATCGCGGACCGTTGCCGGCGCATCGCGTACTACCGCCTTTAAATCACGATCTGCGATCGTTACAACCAGAGGCAAATGTCTGGGCCGCAATAAACGCAACGAAGTCAATAGCTCTTTCGAGCCCTGTTCGTCTACAAGGTCCGTAAGCAGCACCACCAGCGATCGTCGTTTGCTATTCGCGGCGATGAACTCAAATGCCCTTGCGTACGAAGGCTCGATCATCTCAGGCTCAATGGCGTGTAGCGCTTCCAGCGCCGCGTCCAGGTGATCGCGACCACGATTCGGCGGTAGATAGCTCTTGATCCTTCTTCCAAAGACAACCAGGCCAGCGTTATCACCCGATCTTGCAGCCGCAGACATCAGGGCGAGCGCCGCATGCACCGCGGAATCCAGCTTCGTCTCCTGCTCGATTCGCGCGGTCATCAAGCGCCCCGCGTCCAGGGCAATCAGGATCGTTTGGTCGCGTTCAATTTGATACTGCCTGGTGGTTAACTTCCCGCGCCGCGCTGTTGCGGTCCAGGAGATATGCCGCAGCTCATCTCCGCGAACGTAATCGCGCATCGACTCAAATTCGCGCCCCTCACCTCGCCACGAAGCCTTGCGGTGAGTCGAGACAAGCGCTCGTGCCCCCAGCGCCTTCAATTCGGCTTCTCGAGCACGCCGCATGTTTGGATAGACTTTGACCATTGTCACTTCTCCTACCCTCATCTCGCACCAGGCTAGATTCAGACGCGATAAGAAACGAACCGCAATTTGACCAAACTCGAATCTTCCACGCCTAGGCGGTGTGAGACCATAGATCAGCCTGGCAGAAGTCTGCGCCTCGACGCGAAGGCGCGCCTCACGCATTCCGGCGAGCTTCATCTGCGGGGGATATTCGTCTTTGACCATCAGTAGGATTGGACCAGCGGTGGGATTCTGAATGTGAATTTGGACTTCCGTTTCGGCGCCTACCGCGAAACGACCGCTAAATTCACGTGCGATACTGATACCAGCCGGCAGCCGGCTGCGGCGAGCGTCGACGAAAACAATGATCAGCAACGCGGCATCGTAGGCGAAGGCCAGCCAGCGCCAACCCGGGCGCCCCCACGAGAACGCTAGCGGGATAAAGCCGAGAGCTACCAGCAGGTAGAAAAGTTTCGCGAAGACGAAGCGCATACCAGTGGTCCAGATTCTTTATTGCGCCGAAAGCGCGGACGCGGAACGGTAGTTCCTTCTTCTTCCCCATTCGTTGGTCGTTCGGAAGGAGTCAAGGGGTTTCACCCCGTTAGGGGTGACATGTCTATAGACCGGAACATTACAAAAGACCACGCGACGTTCGGAGGAGCGGAATGATTCTACGGAGTACCTGGCTACCTGATTTCCGCTCCTCCGAACGTCGCCCGATGCGGATTGTGCCAAAAGCTATAAACATCTCACCCCGACGGGGTGAAACCCGTCGAAACTTTTCGCGCATATTTGATCTACAACCAATTATCTTCACATCATCTGATAAATATACATTTTCTGCCGTGGGGCTTTCTGAGTTTTCAAAAAGTGCTCTCACCGTGGAACCTCTGCCGATTTTAGGATGTCTGTTATTACCGCATCGGGCGTTGCGCCGTCGAGTTCGGCTTCAGCGCGTAATGCGAGGCGGTGACGCAAAACTGGACGTGCGATGTCGCGAACATCGTCAGGAGTGGAAAACTCCCGGCCGCGGATAGCCGCAAGCGCCTTGGTGCAGAGAAAGAGCGCTACCGAAGCTCGCGGACTCGCGCCGTAGTGGATAAAAGGGTGCGTGCGGGTGCGCCTGACGATATCGACGGCGTAACGCTGCACGCCCGGTTCCATATGAGCGCTGCTGACGGCCACGCGGCAGCGAGAGATCGCCTCAGGCTCGGGTAGCGGTTGGATGTCGACCTGGTCCAGACGTCGCGAGTTGAAACCGGCGTCCCAGTTCGCAACGATCTGTCGCTCATGCACTTCTTCCGGATAGTCGAGTTGGATTTTGAGCAGGAATCGATCAAGCTGCGCTTCGGGCAGCGGATATGTGCCTTCATACTCGATCGGATTTTCCGTTGCCAGCACTGTAAAGATCGGCGATAGAGCATGGACTTCACCGTCAATCGTTACCTGTCGCTCCTCCATTGCCTCGAGTAAAGCTGCCTGCGTTTTGGGTGGGGTGCGATTTATCTCATCAGCCAACAAGATGTCAGTGAAAACTGGCCCACGTCTGAGATTGAAGGTCGACGTTGCTATATTGAAAACATTGGTACCAGTGATGTCCGATGGCATGAGATCCGGAGTAAATTGAATGCGGTTGAAGCTGGCGTTGACAATGCGCGCGAGAGTTTTGACCGTTAGTGTCTTTGCGGTTCCCGGGACACCTTCGATCAATGCGTGACCTTCGGCCAGCACGGCAACCAGAATCTGTTCAACTGCGTCGTCCTGGCCCACGATGACTTTGGCTAGCTCGCTTCTGATATGTGCCACAGTCGAGGAGACGTATTCAAGCATTGGGTTCGGATCAACCTTTCGTCAAACATTTTCCGCTGCCTGACGCACGTCCCGCGATCGCATTCGCAGGCCGAGTGTCCGTTCCACCTCTCGCAGCCGTTTTACCAGGTCAATTGATTGCCGCCAGTTCACTCGTGCGCCATTGATCGTTTCTTCACATTGACGCATCAATGTCTCTAACTGATGACGATCAAGCGTCGAGCGGGAAGCGACACGAGCGGCGATCTCCGAACGAGGACTGTTATAGTCAAGACCGGCGTAACGGACCAACACACGGCGCGTGCGCGAGTAGATGTTTTCAATCGCCAGATCAAACGCTCGCGAACGTTCCTGCAACTCGGCCATTGAAGCAACAAACTCAAGCTTTGATCGCCGGTCAATATGGGGTAAAGGCAGCGGTCTCGCGAAGCGGCGACTCTTAGTCCACAGGACCAGCAGCACCAGCAAGCCGAGCTGGGCGCAAAGGACCAGCAGCGGCGTTTCTGAAAAGTAGTTAATCAACGCATTCCGGGTAACCCCGCGCCCCTGGTGGTATTCATCGAACGCGATCAAGCCGCCCGAAGCCGTGACGAGGTTCAAGGCAAGCTGCAAGTTATCTTTCAGCCCAATGCCGTTGTTTGCGACGAGATAAGGATCACTAAGCAGCACAATTCGGCCCTGCCCGTGTCGACAGTCAACCAGCAGTCCTCCCTGTGGATCTCCCAGGTAAACCACGGGAGCGGGCGAAGTGGCCTCTATGCTCGAAGACTCCTTGGCGCTTTTCTTTGACGCCTGATCCTCATGCGACTCCTTATGTTCAGCCTCGATGGTTACCGCATCTTCCTGAGTCGGGTCGGCGAAAATTGTGATTTTCGATGCCAGCCGCGAGGGGCTCACCGCTTCCACTTCACGCGTCAGGATAGAAGGTTGGGTTGGCTGCAAGGTATTAACGTTCTTCGTCATGTTGTCAGCATCTGTGGGATCGGTGCCGAAGGCGGAAGAGTCCGCGAACTCCGTGCCGATCACCCAGGCGCCTGACTTCGGCAACAATCCCTTTGGCGGGGCCCTGTCGATCACAACTAGCCAACCACCATCTGCCACCCATTTCAACAAACTTGCCGCTTGCTCATCCTCAAAGCGGAGTTGCGTTGGGCCAACGACAACAAAAGTTTGAACCTGACGTCCGACGGTACCGAGTAGTTGTGCGGGTGGTTGACGCCAGCGCATCACCTGCTGTCCTGACTCGCTCAAGAAATCATAGAAAGCACGCGTGCCAGTCGGACCCGAGTGGTATGTGGAACGGTTGGGCGCCAATTCAGAATCCGGCAGTTTCTCTTCACTGATGTAGGTGGCCGCGTTAAGCACAATCAGTATCGTAACGACGATCAGAATTGTTAGCGCGATAATGATGTTCTGACGCATAACGCGTTTCAGGTTTCAGGTTCTAAAGTTGCTGCGGCTCAACAGGTCAGTATCGACACGCGGTAGCGTCGGGTCAACGATGGGCATCAACGCTCGAGGTGGATCGTTGACCCGACGCTACCGCGTGTCGGTACTGATGACCTCTTGCCAGTGCGAGTCCGGGCTGCGCAAGAACCCGACGGGTAATCCGCCCGACGCGAGGTGGTACCGACCCGAACCATGGCAGGACTCGGATTGCGCAGCAGAAATTTACCAAATGATCAATGTCAAATAATGTCAAATGATGAATGGAAAATAGGTTGTTTATTCTTGTAAAGTTTCGCGATATCCCGCCCGAAACTCGGTCCAATCGGAATCTGTTGCTTGAGCGTAACCATACCAATGACGTTCAAAACTATCAGTGAGCTTCATCATCTTGCCGTGCAACGACTCTCGCTCTCGGAGAGAGCGAAGATAATCCCGATTGGTCTTGTACTGCGCGAGACTGATGACCTTGCGGTCACCTAGCTCGACGAGCAAAGCAATGTAAGCTTTACGAATCGCTGTTCGTATCTCACCTTTGCGCGCCAACGCTTCAGCCTCGCTGAGCAGGTCGACGGCTGACTGATCCGGCTCAAGACGTTCTCCCAGGACCACTCGTGGTTCCGGCTTGCCCAGCTTCTTCGAGCCTCGGGTCCGCCAGAGTTTTGGCGCAAACATTCTTAACACATAGATAATGACAATAAGCGCCAACACGACAACGAAGATTTGGGATAAATTAGTTATCAGGCGAGAGCTGCCCGATTGCGCCGGCCCGGGACGACCGAAAAGAGTTAATAGCCATCTCAAGAACCTCAGCCACAACCGAGAAAGGGCGCTGGTTTCTTGCGGCTTCGTCGCGTATTCCCCACGTGCCAGGATCTCATTGAGCTTTCGTTTTGCCTCATTCTTGTCTTCGACCGCGCCTGAGTTCCTTTCAATCTCGTTGAGGCGTTCATCCAAAGCTTTCAAGCGTTCCAAAATATGGACCAGGAGCTTACGTCGATCGGGTTCTGCTGCTTTTTCAAATTCTTCGAGGCTTTGATGTAGCCATGAATTATCGACGTTGTAGGTTGCACTGCTCCATTCGACTGTCTGCCTTGGCGGCAACACGGTACGAATCGCGTTTACGGTCCCCGTAAAGCGGGCTTGATATGCAGACATGCTTTCGTGTTCGTCCTGAACATTCACGGTGTCGAGTGCTCCGATGACCTGTTCAATATTCCTGCGGTAATCACCGACCGGGATCGCTAGAAGAGTGCGGCACCAAACCAACACCAACAGAAAAGCAGAAAAAAGAAATAAAAGATGCCGGCGTGAGGGAAACTGGGTAAAGCGCTGTTGCAGCGACGGTAGGTGGGACACTTTTAGAATCACTCTATTAGCAAGTCTCACTAACTAAAGTCCGAGCACGCGACCGGAAGCCATTGGTGGCGGCGGTGGTGTTTTGCGAACCACTTCTGAGATGGCTGGTCCAAACGGTGACTCAACATTTAACTTCGGCATTTCACCGAGCTGCCTGGCAGCCATCAGCTCAATGTCGTATCCCTCGTGACGCACTCGCTCGTCTACGTAAAGTAACGAAAGCCCGAGCATCCAGACCGGCGCCAACATGATGGAACTAAGTGGACCCAGAATGCTGTAGCCGATCGAGTACCACATGGGCCAGGCCGTCGAGTTCCACGGAGAAGGATCGACACCCTCCCAGTAACCATACCAACCCAAAGGTACGACCAGAATCCATAAGGCTGCGTAAGTGGCAAAGGTAACGAAAAGAGTCATCGCCATGAGTCTTTTGACATTGCCTCGGGCGAGAGAGAAGCTGCGGCTAACAGATTCAAGAACGCTCCTCCCTTCTACCAACATTACCTGAGGCACATAAGCCACGCGCCCTATCATGAAAAAGAACAAACAGAGCGCGACGATCGAGGCCCCGATTGCCCCGACTACGAAGATCAGCGTGGTTAGCCATCCCGGTGCAAACTGCGCCAGGCCAACTATTCCGATTGCAATTATTATGAAGACAAAGTACCACCCGACAAAAGCGACCATCGCGGATATCGAACCCCAGATCACTATAATCATTGTCGCGCCCATGAGACCCCAGAAACGGGAACGAACAGCTGAGTAGGTGCTTCGCGCAGAGACCGGCTCATTCCTTAGAAGATGAGCGACAAGATTCCTTGTTGCTCCACCCATCACTAACAGATTGAAGATTTGGCCGCCCGCAATAAGGAGACACGAGATGCCAATGAGAAGGAGATAAAGAGCAAGCCGTGAATTGTCAGGCGCGCTTAGGATGCCGCGCCAGGCAATAGTCCAGAGAATACTGCCGATTGCGGCAACGATTACCGGTGGCGCAGCGATGCGCATCAGCGTCCAGAGATGACGACGATAGAGTCTGACGGCACGATCGATGAGATCTCCGGCACCCAAAGGAGCAAGCGGAAGTTGGGAAGCAATGGATGATGGCATGTCTGAATGCTTTGAACAGCGGATCGATTGAATCATCACCTGTTCAATGCACTGAACTCCGCGGCATCGAATGGCGGATTGAACAAGAGAATTCATTATGCGAAATACCGCCTGCCACGTAAACAAAAAAGCCGGGCGTTGTTCTTTAAAAACAACGCCCGGAGATAGAACACCTCATTGGCGGCTCGGTCTCCGGAGCCACCATGATGTTGCCGTTAGAAGTTGAACTTGAACGCTAGCTGGATAATGCGCTCATTGTTATTACCCCCGAAGCTGGTGGAGGTAATCTTTCCAAAGTTCGTACTGTTAATATCAAGCACGTTGTCCACACTGAAATTTGTGTGGTTGAAGATATTGAAAGCCTCAAGCCGCAATTCAAGATTGAGGTTTTCTTTGAACTTCGTCCTCTTAATAAGCGCAGCATCCGCGCTCCAGTAACCAGGGCCGTCAACAGGGGTCAGGCTCAGACCACCGAACGTACCTGCAACTGGATTTGTAAAGAAGGCCGGGTTGGCTCGGCCGTCAGATCCGATCAGGCTCGGGTCAACCAGTAGCGGGAGTCCGGTCTTGGGGTCGTGGAACACTCCGGTCATGCTCTGTAATTGAGGTAGTGTCAGCGTGGTATTGGCGGTGTTGTTATTCGACCGACCGCTGCGATTGACGGTGCCACGATAGGCTGTCTGCGTACCGGTACAGTTCCCGGGAGTACATGATCCGGCGATAAATGAGATTGGCCTTCCAGTCCTAGCCGTAGCGATGGTGCTGATCTGCCAGCCGCCAAGCAGCTTGCCGGCAAATCCGCCACCATTCCAGAACCTCTTACCTGGACCGAAAGGCAGTTCGTACACCGCGTTCCCCTTGAACACATGCTGAACATCCTGGTTATTGCGCTTCTTTTCCAGGGGGTCGCCGATGGTGTTATCAAGATAAGGCGAAAATTCGGCCTGCGCCTGTTCTGCGTTCGTGAAGGCTTTACTCCAGGTGTAGTTGACCTGGTAGTACCAACCATTGGTCACGCGCTTGCGGATCTCAGCCTGCAGCCCGTGGTAGTTCGACCAGGCGCTGCTGCCGATATAGTCTGTCACGAAGGCATTGCCATTCGCCGGCAAGAAGAAGCTGGGGCAAAGTGAGGTGCTTGTTGTCACGCACGGCTGCGCCGTGTTGAAGAACGTGTTGCGCGTGGAAAGGTAGTTTGAAACTAGCTCTCCTACCTGGCCCTGGCTGATTAGAGTTCTGATTGTGGCATTTGCCAGGTTGCCGCCCCCACCCAATCTGGGAAAGATCGTCAACTGCTGGCAACCGGTTGAGGCCGCCTGCGCCGCGCTGCAGGCTGGGTTTCCAAACGTTGTCAGGTTGGATTGCGCCCGCAGGAAGTCCTGGAAGAACCCATTCTGAAAGATGATCACCTGGTTGGTGTCAAGACCACGCGTCAGCTTCACGCCGTGATTTCCGACGTAACCAACCGAAATAGCGGTGTCCTTGAAAATCTCACGTTCAATGCCAATATTCCATTGCGCGGCATAAGGCGTGGCAAGGTTGAACTCCGTTGTGAAGATTGTTGGTGTCTGACTAAGGCTCAGTTGATCAATCAACGTACGTGGGACTTTGAAAGCAGGCGTCGCCAAAGTAATTATCCCGCCACCGCTCACCGTGCCGGTAAGGTCGGGCCGCGTCACAGCTGATTGCAGACCCGCATTTCCATTAACGGCGGCATTGTTGAGCACCGTCGCATTGTTGTCGATGGCATAGGAGAGAGCGAACCCGCCACGAAGCGAGGTCTTGCCATTCTTAAACGGATCCCATGCGAAACTCACATTCGGGGCAAAGTTGTTCCAGTCTTTCCCCAGAAATGGCCGGCCAGTGCCCGCACCGGCAAAGTCAAGGACTGCATTAGGATCATTAAGAGCGGCAAGTGACGTGTCTTTGGGTAGCAAGCCCAAACCGTCTCTTTCCGTAAGCGGACTGATGTACTCCCAACGCAGTCCGAAGTTGAGCGATAAATTGGGCTTAATCCGCCACGTGTCACCGCCATAGAACGCCAATGTGTTGTAATCAAGGTGACGATTCGAACCGAGTCCGCGGGTGAATCCGGAGGTGCGGTCGGCGACGTTGAAAGTCTGCGTGCCTTGCCTTACCGCCCCGGTAAGGAATGCGAGGAGATTGGTGGCATTAGTGTATTCATTACTGGAGATGCCACCGGGAAAATTGGCCGTGGTGCTGGCCACAGGCATCGTATTTGTTGTCGTGTTGAAACCAATTGTGAATTGCGGCACGATGCCGGCGTCGTTGAAGTTAAGGATCCTGACTGCGCGGGACAGGAAGCCAAACTTGATCACATGATTGCCCTTCACCCAGGCAACGTTGTCCATCAAATCGTAACTCGTTGGGACACGGCCCTGTTGCAGGAAATTCTGAATTGGGTTGGTGATGCCGAGGTCAAACGCCAGCCGATACCCAACGTCGAATTTTTCACGGTTGATAAACGTCGGCGTGTTTTTAGAATAGCCGGCGCGCAATTCATTGGTGATGCTTGAAGTCGGACTCGAGTGCCATGCAAATGACGCACGCGGCCGAACGGATTGCTGCCCGCCGCCAGGTAGGCCGGGGAATTGTTCACCGATGTTGTTCAACGCAACATCGTTTGGGAGAACCGATACGAAGCGGGAATAGATAGCCTCCACCCTATTTGTGGCATTGATGTCATAATCAATACGGAAACCGATATTCCGGCCCGTGCTGCCGTTCGGTGTATTGAAGCGGAAGCCTTGCGTGTTACGGGTGTCACCAGCATCGTTGTTATTCGACGCGGGCGTCAGATTAATCAGGGTCTGAATGCGTGGATCAATCGTCCGACCGCTCAAATTCAGAAGATTGACTGTTTGTTGCTGCCCGTTGTCAGCGCGAATGTAAGTGAAGTTGCCTGTACGCGCGCCCGCGGACAACACGGTCCGAAGCGGCGTAAAGTCCTGGGTGGTGTCCGTTTTTTCGTAGAAGAAGTAGAAGAACAGTTTGTGCTTCTGCGTGAATATCGGACCACCCTCGCCGAACCTCGGGAGAGCAAACGGCCCGCCGACGTTGCCACCGTACTGGTGCTGAAGCAACTTTGGTTTCTTCAGACCATTAGCGTTGTTGAAGAAACTGTTCGCATCAAACCTGTCGTTACGATAGAAATCGAAAATACTGCCGTGATAACCGTTTCCACCACGCGGAGTTGTAAGTTTGACCTGGGCAATACCCAAACCGTCATCAGGTCCAGCGTTCTGGGTGGTGAGAGTGAATTCAGCCACACCGGCCACGGTGGGGGTGTTCACCCCGAAAAGCGCATCAGTGCGCACCAGGTTGTCGTTGATCGAGATGCCATCCCAGGTGATGTTGGAGAAGGATCCGCGCAGGCCGTTAATTACGGACTGCCGCACGTTCGTGTTTGTATTCACGCCAGCGGCGCCACCCGCCAGGTTTATTGGATTCCTTCCGTTGAGAGGCAAGTCCTGAACTTGCCTGACATCGATAATTGTCGACAGTTTAGCGTCCTCGGAACGGATTAATGATTGCGCATCCGAGGCTGTTACCGACACTGTCTCAGCGACTCCACCCGTTTCCAGAACAAGCGTGAGGACGGCCGGGACGTCGACGTGCGTGACAACATTTTGCACAAGTAACTTCTTGAAGCCCTGGTGCTCAACCATCGCCGAATAAGTGCCGGAACGAACGTCGGTGAAAACAAAGATGCCGTCTTCATTCGTAACTGCGGTCTTCGAGTCTTTTGTTTTAGCGTCGATCAGCGTAATCCTAACTCCAGGTATCACTGCATCGGCTTGATCCTTCACCGTACCAGTCACACGCGTATTTGTTGTTTGAGCAACGGCTACTAACGCCATGGCGCATAGCGCAATAGCAACCATAGCGATTGCCCCTACTCCGGCAAGACTAGGAAATCTTTGCATAGTGGGCTCCTTTGGTTTTTCCAGGTTTAGAATCACCGGTCCGGCGCAAGGCCGTGGGCGATTCAACACTGACGAGTCGTAAGTTTTAACGTTGTACTACTGGTTAGAACGGGGTAGAAAAGCATTTCGACGCTAGGGGACTACCAAAAAAGGCAATAATCATGCCGGTGGGATGGGGATAGGGAGGTGTAAAATTCCCAAGAATTGAGGTCTTCAGGCGGATCGACTTGACCGAGCGATATTGTAAAATTTGGATTCTTCTACGAATTACTGAATGCGAGTTTTGGATTGACCGGTGTGACAACAAAGAGTCTTTCCTCTTCGCACGCCAGGCGGGTCAATATTCAACGGCGTTTTGGTAAACCA